>ENA-UOOE01002302-UOOE01002302.1-fermentation-metagenome-genome-assembly--contig:-NODE-2302-length-13949-cov-3.734058_pt1 | contig 13949 bp, 12 predicted proteins | sample MGYA00245776_ERZ724021 | MGnify/ENA primary metagenome ERZ724021 (study PRJEB28704, sample SAMN03018321) | fermentation metagenome | biome: anthropogenic terrestrial biome; feature: soil; material...
GCCCGTCATACTAGAAAAGCAGGTCCCAAAGAACCTGCCAAATAGATTATAAATATTTTTTTATTAATTGAACCCGCAAATTTATAAGCCGCATCGTTTCCTTCACTATAGTTACTTACCTTGGAAGCTGTATATAACGGCATTGTAGCAATAATTCCATGCGCTCCTGAGCCATGATACTCATTGCCGGTTTATCAAGTCCGATTACTTTTACTTCAATTTTAACTTTCCGGGAGCCAAAAATAGCCAAGCTGTAATAAAGTGTCATAAAAAAGGGGACAGCCCCTTTTTTTATCATGCTGTCCTCTTTTCTAATTTCTCAATACGCCTATTCATTTCTTCTATTATCCGGTTAGATTCCCTGATCATTTCAAGCAATAAAGCTGTATTATCATTCTCCAACTTTGATATTCTGTAATACTGCTGCAGTTCCTGCATATTCTGTTCTATTTTGTCCATCTTCGAAATAAGGATCTCCTGCACCCTATCCAGCTTCTCCAGAAGAAGATTCTCTGATCCAGTGATTTTTTCATCCATAATCACTTGTATTTTTCCATCAGATTCTGCAAACCGCTTCTCTACAAAATCCCTCGTCCTTTCATCAGATTCTGCAAACCGCTTCTCTACAAAGCTCCTCATTTTCTCATCAGATTCAGTGATTTTTTTCTCTATTATATCACTAGTCATCTTGCTTGTTTTTTCACTGAACTCTCCAAACTTCTTATCCAGCAAATTTGCGAATAAATCAATGTCATTTTTTCTAACATCATTTTTCCCTCTGCGATAGTCCAAAATATTTATTGGACAAACTCTACACCCCATCCCTGAAATGTATTACTAAAACCCCAGTGCCTCATAATCTTTCTGCATAAAGCGATGATAAGTGATATGCCCACCTTCAAGTTTGATGCAGTACCGGTAGTTATCCGGAATCCCTTCTTCGAAATACAATAAGTAATCGAACTCTCCATTGTGTATCTCTTCACACCTCACATTCCCAGAATATCTGGAGAATACTTCTTTAATGTCCTCAATATCGCAATTACCATACTGAACTTTCTCAATAAATTCCTTTAAAAACCCCGTATCCTTCACTGTATTGTGTACATATTCCATACCTTCTGCGGGTATCAGAATGCAAAAACGCGTATGATTGTGAGAACAGGACACCTTTCCCAACGTGTCTTTGGCGAACTTGCGGAACATCTCCAGTACCTCTTCCATCTCAGAAACGGATAATTCCGTCCCCAGCAGGCTGTTCAGTGACTCCAGGGGATAATAAAATCCCATGGGGCTTTTTGTATATCCAAGTTTAATATGTGATTCTGCAATAACATCTATCAGGTTCTTTTCCAAGGACTCAAAATCCAATTCCTGCATTATGATTTTCCCCCTACAAACTAAGACAGACGGCTTAACTCAAATACCCTGCCGCCCCGTTCTGGCCCAACAGTGGCATTCTCTGTCCTCTTAATTCAATGATAGGGCCCCCGGTTCCTTCTATGTATTCCCTGGTAATGGTAACCTGTCCGATATTGTCATCCTTGGGAATCTCATACATAATATCGAGCATGAATTCTTCTATGATTGCACGCAGCGCTCTGGCTCCTGTGTCTTTTTTCATTGCCTTTTCCGCTATAGCGCCCAGTGCACCGTCATCAAATTCAAGGTTCACCTCATCTAGTGCAAGAAGCTTCTGATACTGCTTTAAGATTGCATTCTTTGGCTCTTTGAGTATCTTAACCAGCATATTCTTATCCAGTCCCTTGAGGGTAAAGATAATGGGCAGACGCCCGATAAACTCCGGTATCATCCCAAAGGTTCTCAAATCTTCCACGGTCACCTTAGAGAGAATGTCCTTGTCATGCTCATATTTATCTTTCAGTTCTGCGTTGAATCCCATCGCGGTCTTGCGGGACAGTCTTTCTTTGATAATCTCCTCCAAGTCCGGAAATGCACCGCCACAGATAAAAAGAATATTCTTTGTGCTCACTGTAGTCAGAGGAACCATGGCATTCTTGCTGTTTGCACCCACGGGCACCTCCACTTCACTTCCCTCCAGCAGTTTTAACATTCCCTGCTGTACGGACTCTCCGCTGACATCTCTCTGACTAGAATTCCGTTTCTTTGCAATTTTATCAATCTCATCAATAAAAATAATTCCCTGCTCAGCACGCTCCACATCATTATCCGCAGCCGCCAGCAGCTTTGATACAACACTCTCAATATCGTCCCCTATGTAGCCTGCCTCTGTCAAAGAAGTGGCATCTGTAATCGCCAGAGGTACATCCAGAAGTCTGGCAAGTGTTTTTACAAGGTAGGTCTTTCCGCTCCCGGTAGGCCCTATCATCAACATATTGGACTTTTCAATCTCTATGTCATCCATCATGTTGGTGGCAACCCGCTTGTAATGGTTATATACTGCCACGGACATTGTTTTCTTTGCATATTCCTGTCCGACCACATATTCATCCAACTGTGCCTTAATCTTATGGGGAGCCGGAATATCCTTAATGCTCAGTGTATGATACTCTTTTGGTTTTTCCTTTTTCTTCTTTATCTTCTGACTCTTAGGGGTTACATTCTCCATATCTGACAAATTCAAAAACTGTACACCCGGTATATTCATTAATTTACTATAGTCGATAGAGCCGTCGGTCATTGCATCAAAGCTTTTCCGCATACAGTCTGAGCATACGGTCATATTATTCGGGAGATCCACCATCTTGCCTGCAACACTCTCCGGCCGGTGACAGATGATACAATACTTTTCATACTCATCGTCATCCTTGTCGTCCTCGCTTTGGGCAGTAACCTCCTCCTTGTCGTCACACATGTCGGCCCGGTCATCCGTCCCCGTATCGCCTGTGCGTTCCTTCTCATCTTTGTTATCTGATTCTTCTGTATAATTGGTTTCTTCTATAATAAAATCTTTATCTGACATAGTACCCTTCCTTTCTATTACAAGACTATTATAGTACAGTTGTGATTCAGACACAAATGAACTTTTTCTAAACCTAGTCATATTGTAACAGTTCAGCCATCAGCTCGATTCCGCTGTGCTTCATCTCGCTGTGGCAGAACGCCATATGAATTTTCGGCAGGATCTGCATACAAAAGCAAGCTTTCTCCTGCCTATCCTGCCGAAAATTCGCATGGCTGAACTGTTACAACATTTTCAGGAAATCTTCTTCTGATATAATCGGAATATTAAGCTCCTTTGCCTTTTTGTTTTTTGAAGATGAGGACCGTACATCATTATTAATCAGATAATTTGTTTTAGATGTCACCGAGCCTGTCACTTTGCCGCCTTTGGCTTCAATAAGCTCTTTTATTTCATTACGGTTCGCAAAATGCTCTACATTTCCTGTAATAACGAAATTTATATTTTGAAATATCTGTTCTTCTTTTCTTTGAGTCTCTTTCTGTGGAATATGCACTTCCTTTAAAAGCTTCTCAAACAGCTGCCTGTGCTCTTTCTCCGCAAAATAATCCACAAACTTTCGGGCAATCACGCTGCCCACTCCGGAAATTGCATTTAATTCCTCAGCAGTGACATTCATCAGTTTTTCTGGATCGTTGTCCAGCTCTCTGCATATCATTTTCGCGTTAGAAAGCCCCACATTGGCAATGCCAAGACTGTACACAAGCCTGGGCAGAGTAGTATCCTTTGCACGCTCGGTACTCTTAATTAGATTTTCATAGGATTTTTGCCCAAATCCTTCCATGGATTTAATTTCCTCTTCATATCTGTCCAGATAGAAAATATCTGAAAAGTCTTTTATAAAGCCCCTGGCAATAAATTTTTCCAGTGTTGCTTCTGAGAGGCCTTCTATATTCAGCGCATCCCTGCTGACAAACAAATCAAAGGCTTTAATCTGTTTCGCCTGACAGAGAGGATTTGTGCAGTATAAGGTTTTCGTATTATTTTCCATGGAAATTTTTGTATCACCGCCGCACACCGGACAGACTGTGGGAATGTCCTTCACTCCGCTGCGGGTTAGGTTTTCCGCAATTTGCGGGATAATCATGTTCGCCTTGTAAACTTGTATTTCATCCCCTTCTCCCAGCTCCAGACTCTCCATTATGCTGATATTGTGGACACTGGCACGGCTGACCGTCGTCCCCTCCAGCTCCACAGGCTCAAAAACTGCGATGGGATTGATAAGCCCTGTCCTGGAAGGACTCCACTGTATTTTCAAAAGTTTTGTTTCTTTCACTTCGTCCATCCATTTAAAGGCATAAGAATCTCTGGGAAATTTTGCTGTGCTTCCCAGGGACTGTCCATAAGCAATATCATCATAGACAAGAACAAGCCCGTCCGAAGGAAAATCATTTTCCAAAATTCTTTCTGCAAACCATGCCACTTCTTCCTCCAGCTTATCTGCTGTCACCAGATGGTTTTCCACCACTTCAAAGCCCTGCTCCTCCAGCCACTTTAGCTGTCCGTGCCGGGAATTATGAAAATCTACTTCCCCGGCACTCACCAGTGTGAAGGCCAGAAAATGGACATTTCTTCTCGCCGTAATCTCGCTGTTCAGCTGGCGGACGGAGCCGCTGCAGAGGTTTCTAGGATTCTTGTATTTCGCATCTACATCCGCAATCTCTTCATTGATCCTCTGAAAATCCTTATATCCGATGATTGCCTCGCCTCTTAAGACCAGTTCTCCTTTGTAAGGTATGCAAAGGGGCAGGTTTTTAAATGCCCTTGCATTGTTTGTAATGACCTCCCCCACTTCTCCGTTTCCTCTTGTGACTGCCTTTGCCAGTGTTCCATCCCGGTATGTCAGAACAATGGTAAGCCCATCTAGCTTCCACGAGAGGACTGCCTTCTGATTTCCAAGAAATTCCTTGAACTGATTCGCATCTTTAGTCTTGTCCAATGACAGCATGGGACGTTCATGGCGTTCTTTGGGCAGCTCGCTCAATACTTCATACCCTACATTTACAGTGGGACTGGATGCAAGGGTTGTTCCCAATTCTTGTTCCAGTCCCAAAAGTTCATCATATAACTTATCGTATTCGTAATTGCTCATGATCTCCATATCTTGCTGCTCATAAGCACGGCGCGCATGATTTAAGAGCTCTACCAGCTCCCGCATTCTCTTTTTTTTCTCTGCCATATCTACTCTCCTGCCTGCTGAAGTTGTTTGTACAGGCGGTTTAGCTCCGCATCTGTCAGCTTCCTGTACTCACCTTCTTTTAGTCTTCCCAATTCAATATTCATAATTCTGATTCTCACTAAATCTTTCACCTGATATCCGCAGGCCTCGCACATTCTGCGTATCTGCCTGTTCAGTCCCTGGGTCAGTATAATAGAAAAAGTATATTTTCCAAGCTTCTCCACCTTGCAGGGTCTTGTTACTGTGTCCAGTATAGATACCCCCGAAGACATCTTCTCAAGAAAATCCGAGGTCAGAGCTTTATCTACTGTCACTTTATATTCCTTTTCATGCCGGTTTCTTGCACGCATCATTTTATTGATGATATCCCCGTTGTTCGTCATAAGAAGAAGCCCCCGGGAATCCTTGTCCAGCCGCCCCGCATAAGTGACTCTGACAGGGAAATCCAAAAACCGCACAATACTGTTGCGCTCCCTGCGCTCCTGGGTGCAGATAATACCCGCCGGCTTGTTTACTGCCAGCACTACCATCTCATCATTCCGGGACACCCGCTTGTTTCCTACCTTTATTACCTGCCCCGGCAATATCTTCATCCCGACTGCGGCCCGTTTGCCGTCCACTGTGACCTTTCCGCTCTTAATCAGACGGTCCGCCTCCCGCCGGGAGCATACCCCCGACTCACTTAAAAACTTATTTAGCCTGACCGGCCCTTTTTTTTGTTCAAATTCCTCTTTTATGCGATTACTCACTGTTTAATACTCCACTTATATTATTATCCTCAAAAAATGTATTGCCGCCGTAAAGAAACAAAACATCCGTTATCTGATATGTCTTCATAATATCGTCTATTGTACCCGAATAGTATCTCGGATCCACCATCACGATTTCCTGGAAATACGGTGTCAGAAAGGGGGCAAAACAATTGGCCTGTGAATCTCTTATAATCAGCAGCTTTTTCTGATTATCCGCCATAGTTTTAATGTCGGCGACCGATGTGTTTCCGCCCAGAAAGACATTGTACTTTTCTCTGGTCTTCAGCATTTCACGACTATATAAAGATGTGGTCTTTTTCTGCTCATCCACATAATTGACAATGACATCATTATCTATATCCTTTGGCACATAAATAGAAATCTCTTCCTCTGCATCCAGTTCACGTCCGCTCCTTGAAGCCAGGGAACCATTGAAGTCCGCCGTAACTGGATAAGACGCATAGCTGCTGGAAACATCTGCCGTAATCCCAAGTACCGGCGCAGCCTCTTCAAAAGCATAAAACGCTCCCAGTGTCGTCCAGTGAGGGTCAGTTTTATAATATATTTTCTCGTCCTTGTGCTCCTTAAGGGCCTTGACTCCGTCTATCCACTGTACAGAATTCCCCAGCTTCTTCTTAACCAGAGAGATGCCTGCATTTTGATCTGCCGTCTCAGCCAGAGGCGGAAGACTGCTGCTAATTACATTTGCGGCATCCGGCACCAGAAGAAAGCTCATCAAAATATCCGGATATTCTTCAGTAAATTCCTTGATCGCCGTCACACTGCTTTCCAGTGTTTCATTGTCAGGGACTGTAATATCCTCCAAAAGCTGACCCTTTTTCCCGATAAAAATGCCGTTCTCCTCACGGCTTCCTCCAAGACGGTTCAGCGTTACTTTCAGTTTCCTCCAGGCATTTCTTCCCATAAACTGATCGGACTGGTATTTTTCAAACTGCTGGGCGTAGCTTCCCGATATAATACCGCTGAGGGTAATCCGCGGCCTGCCGGCAAGCATTTTGTTTTCCTCTTCGGATTCCTTTTTATTCGGCACCAGAAAATTTCCCAGTATAAGCACAAGCAGACAAATGATAAATGCCTTACCGACAAAACTGTCTGTTCTAATTTTCTTTCTTCTATTTCTCATGTTTCCCACCTAAAACTTAAAATATAACAGCGAATTGGAGGGCTCAGTCACCAGATAGGCGATAGAAATCAGAAATATTCCTATATAAATGACGGACGCCGCTGCTTTTTTCGCCCTGCCATCTTCAAAGCTATCTATTATATACCTGATTCCTCTATATCCTGCAGTGGACGATCCCAATATGGCTGTCAGATACAAAAGCCAGTGCGTAGTTACATAGAAAAACGCCTGCTTATCAATAAATCCACTTGCTCCCGGCCCGAACATCACGCCCATATACTTCACGGCAGCACCGAGACTGGGACTGAAAAAGAACACCCACCCAATTAAAATAAGTGCCATTGTGTAAATATGTCTTACCACTGAAGGCATCCGTTTCATGCTCCTGCCCCACCAAAATCTTTCCATTATAAGCAGAATTCCATAATACAGCCCCCAGAATAAAAAGGTCCAGGAATCGCCATACCAGAATCCAATAAGCATCCACACAATTAGAAGATTCAGCACCTGCCGGGAACGCCCCTGATGTCCTGTGCCCAGAGGAATATAGACATATTCCCTGAACCAGTTTCCCAAAGAAATATGCCATCTTTTCCAAAACCCACTGATACTGGAAGCCGTATAAGGATAATCAAAGTTTTTCGGAAACTCAAACCCAAACATCTTCGCCAGCCCCATAGCCATATCCGAATAGCCGCTCAGCTCAAAATAAATTTGAAACCCGAAGGAGATACAGCCAATCCAGGCTGTAAGGACTGAAACATGTCCCGCCTGCAGCCCCCATATATGTTCAAAAACATTTCCTGCTGAATTTGCCAGTATGACCTTTTTCCCAAGACCAGTTATAAAATACACTGCTCCCTGCCCAAATCTGCGCGTGGACAATGTCCGCCTCTTTAACTGCTCCTCTATATGAATGTACCGCACAATGGGCCCTGCCGTCAATTGCGGAAACATGGAAATATATAATCCGAGGTGCAGAATATTTTTCTGGGGCTCTGCCTCTCTTCTGTAGACATCAACAAGGTAAGATATGGCCTGAAGAATATAGATAGAAATCCCAATGGGCAGGGGAAGCTCTCTGTAAGGAATATTTACAGGAAGAACTGCATTCAGGCTGTCCATTAGAAATCCATAATATTTAAAAAATCCCAGAAAGCATATATTTACCGTCACAGCAAAAACAAGACTGAGCTTTGCTTTGCGTAAATCCTTCTGTTTTGCCCCGATATCCAGTCCGCAAACATAGTTGAACAGAATGGAAAGGATGAGAAAAATCACATAAAGCGGCTCTCCCCAGGCATAAAAAATCAGGCTTGCCGACAACATAACAACATTCTTGAACTTATCTGGGATAATATAATACAAAACCAGAATAACCGGCAAAAATATAAACAAAAATGTGATACTGCTAAATACCATCTTTTAGTTACCCCTCACTGCAGCCTTTTTACAGACTTTTCATATAGGCTGCTTTGTACTCTTCTGCTCTGGGAGAAATGGCCATAAACAGGTATTTTCCGCGGACAGATACCTGTGCCTCTTCAAGCAGCTGCATCTGTTTTGGAGAATAGCCTTCAAAATCATTCTTCCTGCTTTCAATCCGCCTTTCTACAGTCCCCATTAACTGCTGCATCTGCCCGTCATCCTTCACCTTAATCAGGAGTACTTCTTCCGTAGACATGCTGCTTTCCGACGTGTACAGCATAACCCCCGCGTAGTCGGCGGCATTTAGGCCATAATAACGCTTCAGAGCCTGCATGTCCGACTTCTCCAGCTTCTCTGTGTCAATAGAATTCTCCACACCCTGCTCAATCTCTTGAAAAGGCTTTGTACTTCCGCTGGTAAACACTATAAGCAGTACCACATAACCTATAATCACTGTAAGTGTGACATATTTTAAAAACTCCGTCATAAAGACGCCACCTCCGCCATCCGCGCCAGCCAGTATGGATAGAAGGCCGCCTTAAAATGCACACCGTCATCTTCATAATAGCTGTCTGACACCAGAGCCGTATTATCTATAAAGCCAATCTGGTTCTCATCGCACATTGAACTCAGCGCTTTATTATACTCTTCAAGATTCGCATAAACAGGTTCTTCTTTTGCTTTTTCCAACCTTACCGGGAAGATAGAGTTCACAAAAATCCTTGTATTTGGAAGCTGCTTTTGAAGCTTTTTAATCAAAGTCTCATATTCTTTTACAAACAGTTTCACATCCCCGTCTGTAGCCGGGATATCATTGATTCCATAACTCAGAAAAATCACCTGAGGATTGATTTCCTTTACTTTCTCCACCTGGGAATCCAGGTCGTCAAGTTCCACTCCTATTTTCGATACAACACTGCACGCGTTCAGGAGGTCATAGTCTGTCAATGCTCCGGATATAGAATCCCCCATTACCACCGAATCTTCAAATACAGCCTTGTAATTGCCGGCCATATCTTCTTTCGAAGCCTCTTCACTGTTCTGCTGCTTCTCCGCCAATTTTTCCATCTTTTCTTCGATTTCCTTTGAGTCCGCAGAATCGGCTGCCTGTAAAATCTTCATTCCCTCGGAAGTATCCACTTTTTTATGTGTAATAATACTCAGCACTTCTGCCATCAAAATACCGGCAAAAAGTACAATAATCAGAGCACCGCTATATATGATTAACCTTCGTGTTTTTCTCTTCATTTTTCGTTTTATGTCCTCTATTATCATGGCATAGTTGTCTTGCCATAGTCAATTTTGTCTATACCCGGGAAAAATGCCGGGGGTGATATTTGATTCTTTGTTTTCTATCATACTTTTTTTGTGTGTAAAAGTCAATCTTTCACAAGTTTTAGTTTTGTGGTACAATATCTGACAGGTCTTATTGGATTATCATCGCGGAGGGTATAATACATGATTGCACTGCATCTTACCAGTGTCAAGGATTTTATGGCACATCTGTTACTGTCGGAAACATTTGATAACTTTCTTTTTATCGAAGGAGAGATTGTCACCTTCAACACCTTTACAATGGACGGTTTTATGCAGAAATCATTTTTTTCGGAAGAGGAGAATATTCCTGAATATTCTTCTTGGAAAAATCTTAAAAATTTTTGTTTCTCATTGATTAAGGGGAAAAAAACACCCTTAAGTTTTAAGTTTATCTTTAGTTTGTCCCCGGAAAACATCGCCCGTCTCATTGAGCAGAACCATCTAGATTTTCGGGCGGATCAGGTACAGGGATTATATCTGAATATCCGTTACGACGGCAGCAGCCTCCAGTGTATAACCGGAACCTCACTCAAAACTTTTTCTATGGACAAATCACTGGAGCAAACCTGGGATGCTTTTGTGCAGAAGTTCTTTGCCCAAAAGAGTATCCCCTGGGAAACCGTTTAAAACTGTATCATTTTTTATCATTACATGCAAAACGGCCATACAAGAGCATTTTTACTCTTGTATGGCCATTGTATGATGGTCTTAAAAACTGTCTATTTTGTCAAAAGCATCATAATCTCATTGCTTCTCTGTACAAATGCTGTCATCTCTGCCGGGCTTAGCGGCTTGTGTGCCAGCATTGCCAGATCATACAGCTGTCTGCAGATAACAGGCACGCTCTTGCTGCGTTTGTGCTCTACAACAAATTTTACCAGCGGATGATTAGAGTTCAGAATCAATGTAGCCGGGGTTGCAAATGCACTTGTATCCATCCCTCCCATGTTGTACATTTTCATCATCTCTTCCATACGTCTTGACTGTTCCGGGAGAACCGCCATGGAAGCCACATTATCGTCTTTCAGTCTTTCTACTTTTACATCCAGCTTGTCATTGTTTAATTCCTTGCGGAAAACCTCAATCAGACTGTCTGTTGTCTTCTTGAATTCCTCCTGTTCTTCCTCTGCCACCTCATCCTTCAGAGAATTATGAACTTCCGCGTCAATTCTCTGGAATCTTATATTTGGATTGTGCTGTTCCAGATAAGTAATGAAAGAGGTGTCTATGTTGTGTGTCAGCAGAATCGCATCCTGTCCCTGTTCTTTAAACATGTTGATGTACTGGCTCTGCTGCTGCTCATTCGTCACATAGTAAATATTTGTCTTAATTTCCTCTACTTCATTCTCTGCAGCCTTTTCCTCTGCCCCTTCTTTTGCTGCATCCGGCCTTTTCTCTTCCTTCGTTTCCTCAGCCGGTGTCACTACAGAGCCGCCGTTTGCCTCGATACACTCTTCCAGTGTCAGATATTTGTGATCCAGATCCTTGAAAATGATAGAATCCTTTATCTTCTCACCGAATTTTTCATCCTTCAGGCAGCCGAATTTCACAAACGGGCTGATGTCATCCCAGTATTTCTCATAATTTTCTTTGTCTGTCTTAAACATTCCGGTCAACTTGTCTGCAACCTTTTTAGAAATATAATCTGCAACTTTATTTACAAACCCATCATTTTGCAGAGCACTTCTTGACACATTCAACGGCAGATCCGGACAGTCGATGACTCCTTTTAAAACCATCAGGAAATCCGGGATTACTTCTTTAATATTATCTGCGATGAAAACCTGATTGTTATACAGTTTAATCACTCCCTCAAGGGAATCATACTCCATGTTAATTTTCGGGAAATACAGGATTCCCTTCAGATTAAATGGATAGTCCATGTTCAAGTGGATCCAGAATAAAGGTTCTTTATAATCCATGAACACTTTGCGGTAGAATTCCAAATACTCCTCTTTTGTACATTCGCTTGGATTCTTTGCCCAGAGAGGATGAGTGTCACTGATAGAAACAGGGCGCTTTACAATCTTGGCTTTCTTCTTCGGCTCACTCTTTTTGCCCTCTTCATCTTCCTTTTCTTCATCTTCCTTTTCTTCCTCTGTGATATGTTCCACTACCTCATCCGTATCCAGGACATCTTCCTCGTCAATAGTCTCATACTCAGGCTCTGCATTTTCCTTAGAGAGGAAAATCTCAACAGGCATGAAGGAGCAGTATTTCTCCAACACTTCTCTTGCCCTGTATTCATTTGCAAATTCCAGACTGTCTTCATTTAAGAACAGTGTAATCTCCGTGCCGACTTCCTCTTTGTTACCATCCTGCATCTCATACTCAGTGCCGCCTTCACTTGCCCAGTGTACAGGAACTGCACCGTCCTGATAAGACAGGGAATCAATATGCACTTCGTCTGCAACCATGAATGCGGAATAGAAGCCAAGTCCAAAGTGCCCGATCATCTCGTCTTCGCTTGTTTTGTCCTTATATTTTTCCAGAAATTGTGTGGCGCCGGAAAAAGCAATCTGTGTGATGTATTCCTCCACCTCATCCGCCGTCATACCAAGTCCGTTATCAACAAATTTCAGCGTTTTTTCTTCTGGATTTACAATCACCTGAATCTTTGCCTTATAATCATCCGGCAGTTCATACTCTCCCATCATGTCCAGCTTCTTCAGCTTTGTAATAGCATCACACCCATTCGATATAAGTTCACGAAAAAAAATGTCATGATCAGAATACACCCATTTTTTTATAATTGGAAATATATTCTCGCTGTCGATGGACAAATTACCTTTTTTTGTTCCCATGTGTTACACTCCTTTTCAATGTAATAACTGATAGAGCCTACTGTCCAGGCATTTATCAACTAAAATGTATTCTAATACACTGCCGGTTAAAAGTCAACAGAAAATTAGCACTCTTTAGATAAGAGTGCTAATAAAACCGTTAAAAATATAAAATTTCTATAAACTTAAGGGGACCAGTCCACATTTTAGTCCGCCAGTATACTTTTGTGGCGTTTCAGATATTTTCCGTCTCCTCTGCTGCCCAGGAACTGATTGTCTTTTACAATCACATTTCCGCGCTGCATAACCAGATCTATATCCCCCTGTACTTTCATGCCCTCATAACAGGTATAGTCTACTGCACTGTGCATGTCTGCATGGGTAAGCACGCGCTCTTTCCCCGGATCTAATATGACCAGATCGGCATCGGAGCCCGGCAAGAGTGTTCCTTTCTGAGGATACAGCCCATACATACGGCTTGGATTGGTGCACAGATAATTTACCAGCTGGGAAAGTGTAATTCTTCCCTTTGCAACGCCTTCAGAATATATCACCCGCAGTCTTTCTTCCACTCCCGGAGCTCCCCCCGGACACGCTGAAAAGTCATCTGCACCTGCCTGCTTTTCTTTTGCAAAATTAAAAGGACAGTGGTCGGTTCCTATAGTGTCTATGATATTGTCATGCAGCCCTTCCCACAATGCTTCGATATCTTCTTTCTTGCGCAGCGGAGGTGACATGATTGCTTTTAAACCTTCCTGCCTGTCTTGATATAAATCATCTGTCAGTGTCAGATACTGTGTGCAGGTTTCCACTGCAAAATGTTCCTGGTGTGAAGCTCTTGCCTTCATAACCTCAAGAAGACCTTCCTTACTGGACAGATGTACGATATACAAAGGTGCGCCTCCTGCCATCGCTGACAAATGCAACATTCTGTTGACAGCCTCTGCCTCACAGCGTGCAGGACGGCTTAAAGGGTGATATTTCGGCTCCATGCAGCCTTCCTCCACATAGGTCTTCCTCAGATAATTGATAACTCCGTCATTCTCGCAGTGTACAGCGATTACAATCCCATCTTCTTTCGCCTGTTTTAATACCCGGAAAATATCTTCGTCTTTCAGCATAAAATCATAGGTCATATAGATTTTGAAACTTGTAATCCCTTCTTTTTCCGCAATCTCTTTCATTTCCTTTAATACAGAAGGATTTACATGCTGGATGACACCGTGGAATCCATAGTCAATGACAGCTTTATCGTCTGCCAGTCTGTGATATTCTTCTACCTGATGCCATAAGCTGCTCCCCACAGGTCCAAATGCCATGTGGTCGACAATCGAAGTTGTGCCGCCGCACGCCGCCGCAACTGTTCCATCATAGAAATCATCTACAGCCCGGTACTTTCCTG
>ENA-UOOE01002309-UOOE01002309.1-fermentation-metagenome-genome-assembly--contig:-NODE-2309-length-13897-cov-2.663199_pt1 | contig 13897 bp, 14 predicted proteins | sample MGYA00245776_ERZ724021 | MGnify/ENA primary metagenome ERZ724021 (study PRJEB28704, sample SAMN03018321) | fermentation metagenome | biome: anthropogenic terrestrial biome; feature: soil; material...
ATGCGGTGACTTCCGGCAATGAGGCAAAATACTACCTCGAGGTTGTGGAAAACAACGAGGTACTCTATGAGATTCCAATGACCGACTACGGTACTTACACCATTAAGAATAAATATACCAATGGTGAAAACTCTTTTGTCATCGATGAAAGCGGTGCGCATATGGAATCCGCGAACTGCCCGGACAAGGTTTGCGTCCACGAAGGCACCATCGCCCCCGGAGATATTATCCCGGTCACATGCCTGCCGAATCTTCTTTCCCTGCAGGTCATCGAGGCTTCCGCCGTTCCGGATGATTTTGACCTCGCGGATCAGAACTACGAGGCGATAGGGGCGAGCTGAAATGTACAATGAGTAGCAAAGCGCCGGCCAAATTTCGTTTGGCCGGCGCTTTTCTGATATCTCAGTCCGTAAAGGCCACAGAGTAGCTGTTGTTTGAAAGCGTGAATATGCTCTTGAGTCCAGAGGTGCAGACGATCTGGTCATCCTGGGTAATGAGGATCATCTCAAAACCACCGTAAGTACGCCAGTAATCCAGGGCGGCGTCCTTGCCCAACACGAACAGCGCCGTGGAAAGGCAGTCGGCGGTGACTCCGCTCGTACACACGATGGTCACCGATTTAAGTCCGCTGTCGGCGGGATAGCCAGTGTGGGGATCAAGTATGTGGGGATAAGTCTTACCGTCCTTTTCAAAATAGCGCTGATAGCTGCCGCTGGTAATGACGGCGGTTTCGCCCACGGAAAGTACACCTGCGTACTGGCTTGTATCGTTGGGGTCCTCAATCGCCACGTTCCAGTTGGAGCCGTAGGGCTTGAGGCCAAGGGTCTGGACATTTCCGCCCAGAGGAATGATGGCGCTTTTCGCGCCCGCCTGGCACATGGCCGTGATGGCGCAGTCCGAGGTATAGCCCTTGCCGCCGCGAGCATGTCCGTGATGGCCTTCGGCACCGTGACGGCCTTGCCGTCCGCATTATCCAGCGCGTAAACGGTGCTGTCCCCGCTCTGGGGGTCAAGGGTAGTGCCCAGATCGTTGATGACGCTCTCCGCGGCGGAAACGCCCGCGTTGCCTTTTTTGCCGTAGGCCGTGAGCGTCATAATGGTATCCATGGCAAATATTTGTTTGTGAGCCTGGGTTTCCGCATCGTCGCCGCAGACGCAGAGAGAAAACAGTAGAGCGAGGGAAAGCAGAACCGATGTAGTTTTTATCATAAAGTTTTTCATGGGTTTGATTATAGAACAGCCCACCGCAGCATGAAATTCAATCTTGATAATTAGCAGGAAAAACACTAAAATACACATACGATTAATGTAATCAATCACGCAATATGTATCTTTTCCCTTAGTTAAGGAATGCCCTGAAACACACATGACTACAGGGTTTATTGTGATATTTGACTAAGGGAACAAAATGTGGTTGCACGCAATTTTCAGGCCGACTAAGGGAATATAGCCTATGATATGGGAAAGTCCCGAAAACCCTTGTTTTTCAAGCGCTTTCGGGACTTTCTGGCAAAGGACGCATACTTTGATAGAGACGCACACCCTGTGATTGAGGGGGGGGTAGTTTTGTTGGAGGGGCGCACTTGCTTTCTTTGTTCAAGAGTCCTGCCCTTAAGGCCGTATTGTGATGGCGGCGTATGGCTTGAAAACAGCAGTGGGGACAGCGAGTTGGCATAACTGCCCGCGTTCGTCACCGCGATGAGATCGCCGATTTTTGCCTTGTTCAGTTCTATATCCTCTGCCAGCACGTCCAGCGCCGTGCAGTGGTTTCCGACCACGCTCACACGCTCTTTTTCATTGGACGTATTCAATACCTGAATCGCGCATTACCTGAATCGCGCATTCATGCTCGCCGGTACATAGCGGTTCCTGACCCGGCAGCGCGCGGCCATCTGCCGCTTTTTGGAGCAGATTCGCAATCGCCGGGCGCAGAAAGCCGTTCATTCCGTTTTCAACAATCAGAAATTTTCTACCCCACGATTCCTTGATATCTACGATCGGCGTGTAATAAGTGCCGGCATTGCAGACGACAAAGGGTCCGGTTTCGATCAGCATCCGGACGTTGAGCCCGCGCGAATTTTCGGCAGTGATGGCCGAAGTCATAACCGCCAGCTTTTTCAGGTCTGCGGGAGAGTCCTTTTCGGGGTCGTAAACCGTGCCGATGCCGCTGCCGAAGTTCACAAACTGCAGGTCGACACTCTCTCAGCCGTTCAGTTGCTGAAAACATCCGGGCGCGCAGGCAGGAAAGCAGGATCATTTCCGCTGTCCAGGCGCCGATTCCGGAAAGCGAGGACAGTGCGCGAACCGCATCCTCATCGGACATTCGGGAAACGGCGTCAATGTCGAACTGTCCACATTTTACCTTCCGTGCAAAGTCGGTGATATATTCCGCCTTTTTGCAGGTGATTTCTGTTGATTGCAGCCTCTCAACTCCCGCGTTCATAATCGTGTCCGCATTCACATCCCCCAGCAGCTCCTGCATCCGGTTCTATACCGTCGGCGCTTTCGTGGGGCAATATGGTGGATGACGGACTGGAACAGTCCGTCGCCACAGGGCCGGTCGATATGACCCACCTTGTCGATCACTTCGGCGAGCCGTCGGTCCCTCTGCCGCAAATAGTCGGTCTCTTTTTGCCCATAAAGGAAGTACGACATCTCAGTTCCATCCTTCTTGACATGTTTGCGCCTTAACTTTATGATTATATCATCAATCATAAGGATAGTTTCTTATAATATCGCTGAATATTATCTTCATAACGTGGGGATTTGGGAGTAATCGCAGAATGACGGATGAGAAACAGGAGTTTATTAATTTCATCAATCCAAATTCGGGAGCGGACTTCCCGTATCTTGTCTTGGACGCCATCAATGAAAACAGCTATCCGCAGACCCCCGGCTTTCACGTCATGCACTGGCACGAGGATTTGCACTTTATCTATGTGCTGAGCGGCAGCATCTTCATGAAAACATTGGAGGAAAACGTACATCTTTCCGCCTGCGAAGTCCTCGTGGCCTTGTGCACGCTGTGGCTGGAAATGGTGAAAATCTGCGGCTGTCGTTGCGGGATTTTGATGATGCTGTCAGAGCGCGAATGCGTGCATCCCTCGGCTATATACAAGAATATTACGGGGAGGCGATCTCGCTTTCGCAGCTTGCGCAAGTGCCAACGTAATGATTTCTTTTTTCTTATCAACTGCAAGTAGTGACAAGAACCGCAATTTCAAAAGAGCTTGCGGTTCTTGTCGTTTTATTTTGAAAAATCCGTCGGAATGATACCATTCTGCAATAATAAAGTAAATGGCGCTGCTCTCGGGCGCAATGGAGTGCTGTGATAATTATGAGAAAAAAATGCGAAATACTTGGGTATACGATTGAAGCGGAACTGAGATGGCAGGGCGGAGACGCCGTCGTTGAGATAACAGGCGGGAGCAAGCCGCATATTGGATGTGTGAGCACCTGCTGGTTCCACAATAGCGAAATGTGCGCCGAAAAATCTCTGCTGCCGGGACACAGGGACGATGTGATAGCGGATAAGTATGCCGCGGCGCTTGCGCTGCAGCTTCAGACTACCGTGTGCGCTGTATGCGGCATACACTATGATAATGTGTCCAAGGAGGACATTGCCCTGATAGTGGCGGAGACGGATAAAATGCTGAGCGCTCTGCAATATGAACTGTTGGAAGACCATAAAGCGACGAAATGACAAAACGGCGGGGCTCCGGCTGCTGGATGGCGTATTAAAACAGTCGGATTTTCGTTTCAAAAAGTTATAAAAAGCGAATGGGAACCTTGTGTATTTAGCGCAAAGGAACACTCATATGCTTGTAAAAATTACATAAATTTCTCCGCGTTTATTGCCATAAAAGTAGAAAAAATGTGTTTCATCCGTTTTGAATGAAAAATGCCGGAAACACGCCCGCAATGCTTCTGCCCGCTATGATATATTTTTATCATTCAAGGAGAAGCAGGAACTCCTGAAGGCAAGGGCAAAATGGCCTTGGCAAAAACGGCAAAAAAGAAAAGGAGATGTTTTGGAGATGAAAAACGAAAAGATCAAAAAATGGGTATACCTTATCCTGATTTTCGGTGCGTTTTTTATTCTGCGCAACTTTGTACCCAACGGTCTTGACCAGAACGGCTGGGACGGTTTCCTGGTACTGTTCGTAGCGGTGCTGCTGTGGCTGACAGAGGCTGTTCCAATGGCTGTAACAGCAATATTTGTGTTGTTCTTCGGCGCATGGGTTGGCTTTGAGAAAGAGGGCACCATACTTGCAAACTTTTCGTCCACGGGCCCTTTCTTCCTCCTGGCAGCCATGGTTATAGGCCAGATATTTACCAAGGTGGGTCTCGGCAAGAGAATTTCGTTGTATGTGCTGCCCGCGTTCGGCAACAAGGCTAGAGCGGTGCTGCTTGCCATCATGCTCGGAACCTGCGTTGTGTCCATGTTCCTCGCGGATATTCCGACAGCACTTGTTTTCTTCGGCCTCTGCATGCCAATACTCGAACAGAACGGCTGCGAGCCAGGAAAATCGAAATTCGGCAAGGCAGTGATGCTCGGAATTCCGGTAGGCGCTGCCATAGGCGGCATCGGCACTCCAGCAGGCAGCGGCATGAACGCTGTCACAATGTCTCTTCTGAAAAATATCTGCAATGTTGAGATCAATTTTACCCAGTGGTCTGTCGTGGGCGTTCCTGTCGCTCTCGCAAGCACTTTCCTCGCCTGGCTCATTCTGTGCTGGCTGTACAAACCGGATATTGACGTTGTAAAGGGCCTCGATTCACTGAAAGGGGACCGCAAGAGCATTGGCCCGATGAAGGGAGATGAGCTGAAGTTCACTATCGTTTTTGCGATAATGATAGTCCTGTGGTTTATCCCCAAAAAGACCGGCATTGACATGTACATGACCGCATGGGGTGGCATATTTGTCATGTCTCTGCCCGGAATGGACATGGTCAACTGGAAAGAAGTCAGTTCAAAGATCGACTGGTCGGCGTTCCTCATCTGCGGTGCTGCCACGGCTCTTGCAACTGTGGTTGCCAACCTCGGAACCGGCGAGTGGTTAAGCGGAATCCTTTCGAATCTCTTCCTGAATAAGGTAGCCGGCATGGGAATTCTCGCGCTGCTGTTTGTTATTAACGTTATGATGGCTGTCGGACATTACCCGATGCCTCAGGGCGTATCTCTCGCAGGCCTGTGCCTGCCAGTTGTCGGCGCACTCGCCATAGAGCTCGGCCTGAATCCCATCGTGGTCTGCCTCCCCGTCTGTATGTCCACCAGCATGCTGCTGCTTGTACCGATTGATCCTACCTGCTTCACCACCTATTCAGGCGGGTACTGGAAGATCAAAGACATGATGAGTTCCGGAATAATCATCACGTTTGGGTATATTGTGATTGCGTCGCTTTGGACTGCGCTCATGTCTGTGACCGGCATACTCGGATAAAAAGATCGGATCAAAACTTCCAGGCTGCAAAAAACAGCTTGGAAGAATGGGAAAGAAGGATGTGGCATATATGACAAAGCTTGATGACACTGATTACAAAATACTGAAAATACTACAGAGCGACGGAAGAATATCATATTCGGACCTGGCCGAGAAGGTAAGCCTCTCAAGAGCGGCTGTACGCGAACGTATCAACAGTATGACGGAGAGCGGCATCATCCGCGGATATACGGCCATTATCGACGCAAAAGCGTATGAGAAGTTTGCGGGCATCTATCTGGATATTGAGGTAGAGCCGAAGAAGCTGGATTACGTTGCGCATGAGCTGATGAAGCTTGAGGAGATAGCGATAGTTTCCCAGCATACCGGCTCAACCGGTCTGCATGTCCACGCGTATATCGACAGCGCGGACAAGGTGTCCAAATATCTTAAGGACAATATTTGTCTTATTGACGGTGTGAGAAGCATCCATTCTGAACTGCTTCTGCACCAGTACAAGACGACCGCCTATTTGGCGCGATACTCGGAATAACCATTTTTTAATTTTCCTTAAAGGAGGGAAACACCTGTTATGTGGGAGTTTAGGTTCTATTCCCGCGGAGGTCAGGGCGCTGTCACAGCTGCAAAAATACTGACCAACGCCGCAATTATCGAGGGGAAATTCGCTCAGGCAATTCCGTCATACGGTCAGGAACGCAAGGGCGCTCCGATTTATACATATGGAAGAATCGCTGAGGAGCCTATCGAGGTAAAAAGCTATGTATACCGCCCAAACTGCGTGATCTGCTTTGACACGAGTCTGGCGGAGGTCGGCATAGATATAACGGAAGGCATCCGCCCTCAATGCACGCTTGTCGTCAATTCCCCGAAGCCCGTTTATGAGGACGTGTTTGAGAAAGTCGCATATATTGATGCGGACAGGCTCACCCATGAAATGCTGGGCGAGGTTCCGCCAAATGTGGCGATGCTTGGTGCTCTGGCAAAGGCCACAGGCTGCGTTTCCATTGACAGCCTGCTTAAAGCAATCAAACTGAAGATGACCGGAAAGGTTGGTGAAATGAATGCAAAAACTTGTGCAGCAGCATTTGAAAACACTTGAGACCCTGCCGAAGCTTATCGGCCCCGTCTCTGTAAAGGTCTCCGATGTTCCTACCGGGACATGGCGGTACCGCAGACCCATAATTCGCCATGATGACTGCGTCAGGTGCGGAATCTGCGCCGAGTACTGCCCCTGCGGAGTGATAGAGAAAATCGACAACAAGATCGTCATTGACTATACCTACTGCAAGGGCTGCGGAATATGCACCGTTGAATGTCCGAGGAAGGCAATAGATTTTGTCCTTGAATCTGAATGCGATATGGAGGGCAACTGATTATGGGTGTTATTAAGGCTTTGGACGGCAACGCGGCTATCGCGCACGGCGTTATGCGCTCGAAGGTGCAGCTCGTCGCCGCATATCCGATTACTCCGCAGACTCCGATTGTTGAGACGATTGCATCCCTGATTGACAGGAAAGAGTATAACGCTACATACATCACCGCCGAATCCGAGCATTCGGCTCTGAGTGCGATAATCGGCGCGTCTTCTACAGGCGTACGCACGTTTACAGCGAGCGCTTCGCACGGACTCGCGCTCATGCATGAGCTGACCGGCACCTGCTCCGCATCCCGGCTCCCGGCCGTCATGGCCGTCGTAAGCCGCGCGATACCGGGCCCCATGGCGCTCTGGTGCGACCATTCCGATATCATGTCCCAGCGCGATCAGGGCTGGATACAGATTTTCGCGAAGAGCCCTCAGGAAGCTCTGGACTTCACGATGATAGCCTACCGCGTAAGCGAGGACGAGCGCGTACTCACCCCGACAATGGTCGATATAGACGGCTTCTATTGGTCACATCTCACCGAGCCAGTCAATGTTCCGACCGAAGAAGAGGCAGAGCAGTTTATAAAGGAATTTAAGACCGTAAACGCCCATTTGGATACCGACACGCCGTATGCTATGAACAATCTGACCTCGCCCGGCATTTTTACCGAAATCAAGAGATCACAGGATCTCGGCATGCGCTCCGCCGCTAAGGTGCTCGACGAGAAATTTGAGGAGTTCGGCGGCATTTTCGGGCGCAGGTACGGCAGGATAATGTGTGATGACGTTGAAGGCGCCGACACGGTGCTGCTCTGCATGGGCTCAATGTCCGGCACAGCGAAGCATGCTGTAAAGCTCCTGCGCGCCGGGGGCAGAAAAGTCGGAATCTGCAGAGTCGTCGCGTTCAGACCGTTCCCGACGAAGGAAGTCGCGGCGGCGCTCAACGGCGCGAAAAATGTCGCAGTTATTGACCGCGTCTCGGCCATGGGCTCTTTTGGCCCGCTTTATGAGGAAGTGCTGGCCTCTATGAAGCTCAGCGGGAATTCCGCAAATGCCTACAGCTTTGTAGCAGGTCTCGGCGGAAGAGACATCTGGGAGCAGACCATAGAGAACGTCGTTGACAAAGCGGAAGAACTCGGCGCGCGCGGTGAGCCGTGCGAAGCTCCAATCTGGATTGATCTAAAGGAAAAGGAGGTCGTATACAATGCCTGAACTTGATCTTGTCAGCAAAGGCATGACAACATGTCAGGGCTGCGCCATGGAGCTGATTGCTCGTGCCGCTCTGGAAGTCCTCGGCCCAAAGACGATCACGATGACGCCTCCGAGCTGCTCCGCCATCATCACCGGAAACGGCGATGAAACAGGCTGGGGAATACCCTGCGTACAGACTGTCCTGATGAGCCTACCGGCTTTCGCCTCCGGCGTATCAGAGGCGCTGAAGATACAGGGTAAGAACGACGTCAAGGTTATGGGCTACGCCGGCGACGGCGGCACCTTTGACATAGGATTCCAGGCGCTGTCCGGAGCCATCGAGCGCGGACACAAGGCCATATACATCTGCTGCAACAACGAGGCGTACATGAACACTGGCGGACAGCGCTCAAGCGCGACAACCCTCGGCGCATCTACAAAGACGACGCCGACGGGCAAAAAGGAAGTCAGCAAGAACATCGACTTTATGCTGCTTCATACGCCGCTCGTTTATCAGGCGACAGCTTCCGTCGGAGATATAAGGGACCTCAAACGCAAGGTGGCCAAAGCCGCAGAAAAGGATGGACCGTGTTTTATCCATGTGATGAGCCCGTGCCCCTCCGGCTGGAAATATCCGACGGATCAAACCATTGAGATCGCGAAGAAAGCTATAAAGAGCGGAATGTGGCTGCTTTGGGAGCGGGAAAACGGTAAGATCACCATCAACCGCAAGCCCACGGATTTTGACCTGATTCCCGAATATCTGCACAGCCAGAAACGTTTTGACCGCATTGACGACGAGATAACCGCCCGCATCATCGCGGAGGCCAAGTCGCGCTATGCTACGCTGCTGAAGCTCTCTGAGCTCGAGCTCTTCTGACAGGCCAGGCGCAGGATGCAGCCCTGCCGCATCCTGCGCCATTTGATATTATTGAACCAGAGGTGAAACGCATGGCAAAGATTATTTCGGCCGAACAGGCCGCCGACCTTATAAATGACGGCATGACGCTCGGTGTGAGCGGCTTCGGGGCGTTCGCATCTCCCGACTGCATCATGGAGGCGATGAGCAGAAAATTCAGGGAGAAAAATACTCCGCGGGATCTCACCATAGTTTCTGGTGTCGCGCCCGGAGACTTCAGTGAAGACGGCTGCGGGCTTTCAAAGATAAAGGATGAGGGCATTATAAGCACTCTTATAGCCTCTCATCTGCGTATGTCACCAGCAATAGGCAGAGCATGCAGTGAAAACAGGATAGCGGCGTTTTCCATGCCGCTTGGCGTCTATGGGCAGCTTATGGCAGCCATAGGCGGAAAGCGCCCTGGAATACTTACGCATGTCGGCCTTCATACCTACGCCGACCCAAGACAGGACGGCTGTAAGATGAACGATCTCGCGAGGGCACAGGGGCGTGAGATAGTGGAACTCGTCAATGTTGACGACAGGGACTATCTTTTCTACAAGGCATTTAAGATAGACGCCTGCATTTTGCACGCGAGCTATGCTGACGCGGACGGAAATATCTCACTTCAGAACGAGCCGGTGCACGGCGATCTGCTGGAGCTCGCGTCCGCCGTACACAATAACGGCGGCACAGTGATCGTCGAGGTAAACGACATTCTTGAGCCGGGCTCCCTCGACCCGAGAGATGTTCTTATTCACAAATTCTGCGTGGATTATATCGTCAAGGCGCAGATGGAAAACAATACGGCGCTGGACTATCACCCGGAACTGGTAGGCGATGTGCGCGCACTCACCGAGAGTGTGCCGCCGCTGCCGTTTTCATACAAGAAGGTCATAGCCAGAAGAACAGCAATGGAGCTTAAGAAGGGCGATCTTGTCAATCTCGGCATCGGAATCCCGGCAAGCGTTGCGAACGTTGCCAACGAAGAGGGACTCAGCCGCGGCGTTACGCTGTCATTGGAGACCGGCGTATACGGCGGAGTGCCGATGGACGGGCCGCTGTTCGGCGCGGCGGTAAACCCCGACTCGATATCCAGATCGGCCGACGCGTTTACCATATATGACGGCGGCGGGCTGAATATGACAGTGCTGGGCTGCGCCGAGATAGACGCAACAGGCAATGTCAACGTATCAAATTTCGCCGGCAGATGCGTGGGACCGGGAGGGTTTGTAAATATCTCCCAAAACACGCCGAAGGTGTGCTTTGCATTCGCATTCACCTCAGGAAAGTGCGATATTGACATCAAAAACGGTAAGCTCGTTATCCGCCATGACGGAAAGGGCGGCAAATTCATTGAGACCTGCCGGCATATTACCTTCTCCTCACAGTTCGCGCAGGACACCGCACAGAAAGTCCTGTTCATAACCGAGAGAGCCGTTTTCGAGATGAGGAACAGAAAGCTTGTCCTAACGGAGATAGCGCCAGGTGTCGAACTCAAGAGAGACGTGCTTGACATGATGGGCTTTACTCCGGAGATTTCACCGGGGCTGAAGCTGATGGACGAGAGACTTTTCAGGCCGGAGAGAATGGGACTCTCATTCAACGAGTGAAAAAATTAATAGTTGGAATAAGCGCGGCGGACGGTGTTTAGACAGGAGTTAGGTTGCTTGAACGGCTGAAGCCTCTGCCGAATGTGGAGACGCATCTGATAATCAGCCGAAATTCTGATAAAAATCTTTCGCTTGAGCTGGACCGCAGCCGCGAGGATATTTACGCGCTGGCAGACCATGTCTATGAGCCGGAAAATTTCGCGGCCGACATTTCCAGCGGCTCATTCAGAACAGACGGCATGATAATTGCTCCATGCAGCATGAAGACGCTCGCCGCCATAGCGCGCGGGTACTCGGACTCACTGCTCGCAAGAGCGGCGGACGTATGCCTTAAGGAGCGGCGCAGGCTTGTGCTGATTGCGCGCGAGACTCCGCTCAGCCTTATCCACCTGCGTAATATGTCTGATATTACCGAGGCGGGCGGTGTGATTCTGCCGCCGATTCTGACCTTCTACAGCGGCGCTCGGACGCTTGAGGCGCAGATTGACTGCATTCTCGGGAAAGCGCTGATGCAGTTTGATATTTTTCTTCCCGGGTACAGACCGTGGGAAGGCACCGAATGACAGGAGAGACGCTGATGGATTTAAAAGATTGTATAAGAAAGCTGGACGCAGGCGGACACCTCAGCCATGTTCGGACAGAGACGGATCCGGTGCATGAGCTCTCCGGCCTCTGCTCAAAGCTTGAGGGCGGAAAAGCGGTTCTCTTTGAAAATGTAAAGGGCTGTGATATTCCCGTATTCAGCGGAATGTGGTGGAACCGGGAAAATGTGGCCGCGATATTTGACACTCCCATGGGCAGGCTCCCTGCACTTTTTTCAAAGGCTGTTGCCTCGCTTAAAGATGCGCCTGTTGCTCCGATAATTGTTGAAAATGCCCCCGCTCAGGCTGTAGTGATGCCGCGGCCGGACCTCAGCCGGTTCCCGGTACCGACACATGCCGTGCAGGATGGTGGCCCATATTTCTCTGACTGCGTTATAATCGCCAGAGACCCGGACACCGATGTCCGCAACGCCTCTGTCCACCGCCTTATGGTTACGGGGAAAAGCCGGCTCGGCATACTCATGGATATGGGCCGGCACCTTAGAGACTATTATGAGCGCGCCGAGGCAAGGGGAGAGCCGCTGGAGATAACTATCAACAACGGCGTTCATCCGGCATATTTTGTTGCGGCCACGACGCCGAGCCCGGCTGCCCCGATTGATGTGGATGAGCTATCGGTTGCCTCATACCTTCTGGGGGAGCCTGCAAGGCTCTGCAGAAGCCTAACCGTGGGCGTTGAGGGCATCGCAGACGCGCAGATAATCATGGAGGCAGAGATACTCCCTAACATACGTGAGCCCGAGGGCCCGTTCGGAGAGGTGAGCGGCTACTACGCAAGGCGCGAGGACAGATGGGTGGTAAACGTAAAAGCTGTCACTACCCAGATAAACCCCATACTCAGCTCACTTCATCCCGGAAAAGAGATTATTAACGGGCAGGGGCTTGGCGTGGAGGCAGATCTTATGCAGACGATAGGCCGTCAGGTGAAGGGACTTAAGGATGTCTGTATGACAAACGGTGGAAACCACTATCATGTCATTTTGCAGATGGATCCGCCGAATGAGGGAATGGCAAAGAATGCCATAATGGCCGCGTTCGCCGCCTTTTCTGATCTGCAGATGGTAACCGTTGTCAACGGCGATATAGATATCCATAAGCCGGAGGATATCGAGTTTGCGATGACGACACGGTGTGACCCGGATAAAGATATTGTCATAATCAGGGGCGCGTTCGGACACGAACTTAACCCGGTCGTTAAAAACAACGTTGCCGCAAAAGTTGGTTTTGACTGCACCTATCCCGTGCCGAAGCCGAAAGAATACACGCGCGTATCTTTCATGGACGTAAACGAGAAAAACTATGTGATGGACTGACACTGTATCCATGTATGCTGGAGAGTGCTTCAATATTTGAACGGCATGCTATATGAAAAACCATTTACCAATGCGTACTCTGCCTCTATTTGCCTTTTATATCGTAATACACACGCCCGCGAGGAAGATGACTTTCAGCTTCCCGCAGGCGTTGCTTCTATGTGGGCGAGGGTCTGGGGATGGACAGCCCATAATCAAACTCACGGATAGAGCCCTTGGTGGCGAGCAGGTAGAGCAGTTGATTCGCCCTGTACCTTACGAGCGGGTCGGCGGCGATGTTCGCGTTGTTGGCGGGGCTCGCGGAATATTGCGGGAGCTTGTTTCGCATCCGGTTCCACGCTTGGGCAAACGTCCTCTCTGGTTTGCCAGCGGGTATCTCAGCTTAGCCTTTCCCATTACACATATATCTCAGCCCAATTCTGAAACCCGAATACAATGGTCTTGACCCGCGTGGGCTTGCCATCCTCGTATTCGACCGTGACCTGCGCCTTACCGTCCGGAAGGATGCCCTTGATGAGCTTGCTCTTCCGGAAGTCGTCCACACGTTTTACGATACGGTGCGACAGCACCAGCGGAAGCTTCTCCGACGTCTCATTGGTAGCCAAGCTGGTATATCTGCGCGTTGGTAAGCGTCTACCCCCCCCTCAATTGCCAAAAAGTCCCGAAAACGCTTGAAAAAACAAGGGTTTTCGGGACTTTCCCATATCATGGGCTATTTAGTTTTCAGCTTCATTTTCACGTCTGGTTTGTTAGCACCATTCATATAAAGAGATATAAATACAAATAAAAATTTACATAAAAGAAGTGACATTATGGCTTGGGAAAAAAGTCAAACTCTTACAGAAATCGATTGAAAAGCGATTGAACCGGAACGGCCCGAGGATGTCAAGATGTTATCAGCAAGCGGATTATGTATTCTAAATGAGGCAGTCAATGATTTGCTTGCCAGTATCATACAAATCGGCTAAATATGTTGTATCCGCGTCTCCGTCTTGCCGCAGGCCTCCTGCGGGATGACGGCGTTATTTTTTATAAGCATTGATGATAATGAGCTTACAAATCCGTGTAAAGTATACGACGAGGTATTGGGTGAAGAAAACTTTGCGGCATAGCTAATTTGGCATGGAAAGAAGAGAAAACTATTATTGACAAGTGAGGTTGAACGTGTTAACCTCTGATAAGGTTTAATGAGTTAAACCTTATCAGAGGTATTGCGATGGAAACACCGAAGGTTTTTGAAAGTGAATACCGCTTTTGCCTTATCCTATGGGAGAACGAGCCGGTGGGCAGTACACAGCTCGTCAGGCTTTGCAAGGAAAAGCTGGGATGGACAAAAGCAACAACGTATACTGTCATCCGCAGGCTGGCCGAACGCGGCGTTTTGAAAAACGATAACGCCATTGTAACTTCCCTTGTTTCAAAGGATGAGGTACAGGCCGCCGAGATCAGCGAGCTGGTGGAAAAAACGTTCGAC
>ENA-UOOE01002310-UOOE01002310.1-fermentation-metagenome-genome-assembly--contig:-NODE-2310-length-13896-cov-7.342244_pt1 | contig 13896 bp, 11 predicted proteins | sample MGYA00245776_ERZ724021 | MGnify/ENA primary metagenome ERZ724021 (study PRJEB28704, sample SAMN03018321) | fermentation metagenome | biome: anthropogenic terrestrial biome; feature: soil; material...
AAGGTTGCCAATTCAATTCCCGTTTGGCTTTCTCATTAGAGAAAGTAAGAGATTCAGTAATTTTTTTAAGTTTAAGTGAGTTGATGGGAGCCTTCTTACCCATTAGATCACCAACCAAAGCCATAGATTCTGCCAACCAAAAAGGAATTGATATAGGAGTTTTTATACCAAGTTGTTTACAAATAAGAATTTCCAGTTCTCTAAAAGTAGGCTGAGAATCATCACATACATTGTAGATACCACCTTTTTCCATTAATGGTAATATCAATCGATCTATATCCTCGACCATCAGCACACTCTTACGAGCCTTGCCACCTGCAATGGAAAGATACTTCCCCGTCTTAATGCCACGAATCATATCTCCCAGGTTTCCCGGAGGATTTGGACCCGCAATTAGTGATGGTCGAATAATACCTAATGTCACATTATTCCGGGCACACCAATCAGTAAGATATTTTTCAGCTTGGATTTTACTCAAAGCATATGGAGTATCCCCATTTAATGGATGCTCCTCGGTTATATTCTCACCAAATTCCAATCCATACACAGCTACTGTACTGATAAAAATAAAAGCCTTAGGAACGCCTGAGTTCTCTAAAGCCTTGCATAAATTAACTGTACCCTGAAAGTTGACATCAAAAAAAGCTTTCTTTTCACTTTCTGTTTTGGGAATCATATGAGCCTTACCAGCAGCATGCAGTACAACGTCAAATTTTTCTTTTATATTTGGAATGGTAGTGGCTAAATTAACTTTGTAGTTATCTACATCCATTAATCCCATCGTCTTTACTTGAAATACTATTTGAAATAAAGGTTTTAAATGAATGCCCAAAAAACCTGAGGCACCTGTAAAGAGTAGATTCATATAGTGTGTAAAAATTTATCAAGTATTATATCTTCTGAGAACTTTTTTTCAGCTAATGAACGAGCCTTTTTACCCATTTCCAACAATTCAGGTAAGCAAGTAGAATTGATCCCAGATAAAAAATCTAGTATTTCTTTTTGTTCTTTTGTTTCAAAGACAAATCCAATATTTTCTTCTTTAACTAAACGACCAATTTCACTATTAGTATCTCCAATAAATAAGATAGGCTTGCCAGCTGCTAGAATGTTATATGTTTTTGAAGGCACACCCAATCCATACATCCCTTCCGCTAATGTTATCAAAGCGATGTCTGTATTGTTTAAAATTTCATTTTGGTCATTTCTTGAATAAGATCCATAAAAATGAATTTGGTTATCAAGTGCTGAATCCTTTACTTTTTGTTCGAGTTTTTCTTTAAGAGCACCTTCTCCATATAAATCAAAACAAACCTTTTCATTCTTTGTTTCTAAAATTATATCGGTAAAAAAATCCAAACCCTGTACTCTTCCAATATTACCGGCGTACTGAATTGAGATCTGCCCTTTTTGATGACGTTCTTTTAATTTTACATTTATTTCATCAGATGGACTAATCATTTTAACATCACCCCAATTTTCAATAATCGTAACACTGGGATGTCTATTTTTATGTAATTTATTTGAAACAACATCTTTCATATCGCGTCCCAGAACAATCAATTTATCTGCGCGGGAATATCCCTTGTTAAATATCTGCGACAGATATCTAAAGATCAGTGAATTTTTAGAAGATAATAATCCAGCTGGGATAGTGTTTTCGGGAAAGACATCATGAACAAGGATACTAAATTCGAAATCAATCTTTTTTCTCAATTTAGCACACTTCAATAGTAACGGCGCTGGGTTTGTAGGTATTAACAGTTTGTCGTTTTTCTTAATTCTTTTCTTGAGTTCATTAAAAAGTAAATCTGTCAAATAAATCATTCTCAATAAACGCTGCCCCAATTTATTTTTATCTAATTTATTTGAGGTAACCCTAATGATATTAATCTCTTCGCTTATAGTAAAAAAAGGTGTTATTTCAGAATTATTCTGATATAAATTACTAGTAGTGATAACATTTACTTTATACTTCTGACTCATTTTATCAGCAATCTTGGATAAAATAAAAGAAGTAGAAGTTTGATCAGGATAAAAAAGTTCCGTCACAATCCATAATGTAGGTTTTTTATTATTACTCACTCCAAACTACTCGTTTAATGTAATCAGTGTATGAAATGATAATGCGAACCACCTTATCGCTCACGTTGGGCATGCTGTAGTCGGCAACGGGAAGGAAGTTACGATCATCACCAATGTGTTGATACTGTAACTGCACAAGTCCCTGCATCACCCGTTCAGGATTCAGGCCCACCATCATTACAGAGGCCTCTTCCATTGCTTCAGGACGCTCATGTGCTTCACGAATATTCAGTGCCCTGAAGTTAAGTATCGACGACTCCTCAGAGATTGTACCACTATCTGACAACACAGCAAATGCATTCATCTGCAACTTGTTGTAGTCGCTCAACGCCATTGGCTTCATCAGCTGCACATTCTCATGAAACTTCACACCCTTCTTCTCAATCATGTTGCGAGTACGTGGGTGAGTAGACACGATAACCGGATAATTATATTTCTCAGCAATGCCATTTAGAATTTCAACCAAGTTAAAGAAATTCTTCTCCGACGAGATATTCTCCTCCCTGTGGGCCGACACAACAAAAAATTCACCCTTCTCAAGGTTAAGCGTTTCAAGGATATTCGAAGCCTCAATCTTAGGCAGGTACTGCATCAACACCTCATACATGGGGCTACCGGTCTTAATAACCCTGTCGGCACGAAGACCTTCTGCCAACAGATACTCACGGGCAATATCACTATAAGTAAGGTTGATGTCAGCAGTATGATCCACAATCTTGCGATTGCTCTCCTCCGGCACACGCTGATCGAAACACCTGTTTCCCGCCTCCATATGGAAGATGGGGATATGTCTTTTCTTTGCTGCAATGGCACACAAACAGGAGTTGGTATCACCCAACACCAGGAATGCATCCGGCTGTTCCTTTTCCAGTATAGGGTCTATATTAATCAGAATTTGACCGGCTGTCTCTGTAGCGTTTCTACCTGCAGCATTCAGGAAATAATCCGGTCTACGTAAACCAAGATCCTCAAAAAACACCTCGTTCAGCTCGTAATCGTAGTTCTGTCCAGTGTGCACTAGCACGTGTTCGATGGCTTCCGATGCATCCAGTTTTTGCAATACACATGCCAGGCGAATAATCTCGGGACGCGTACCCGCTACCGTCAATACTTTCAACTTCTTCACTGTAATCTATTTTTATTTTACTCTAAAAGATGACATTAAACAGGCAGGAAAAAGGTATCGGGATACTCAGGATCAAAAACCTCATTCACCCACATCACCGTCACCATATCCGTGTCGCCCAAATTCTCAATGTTATGCGTATATCCGACGGGGATGTCCACCACCTCCAGCTTGTCGCCCGCCACAAAATACTCATGCACCTTCTCCTCATCAATCTTGCGGAAGCGAATCACTCCTTTTCCGCTTACAACAAGAAACTTCTCATTCTTCGTGTGATGCCAGTGCTGACCTTTAGTAATACCAGGCTTAGATATATTAATAGAAACCTGTCCACGGTCGGGCGACTTCAAGAACTCCGTAAACGAACCTCTTTCATCCACATTCATCTTCAACAGATACGAGAACTGATTTTCGGGGAGATAACTCAGATAGGTTGAATAAAGTTTCTTTGTAAATGGATCCGACAAATCAGCAACAAGTAGATTTTTCCTGCTTTCCTTGAAAGAATAGATCAGATCCACAATTTCTCCCAATGTAATTTTATGTTCAACCGAGACTTTACAAAACTCACCTGACTTATTAGGATTACCTTCCAATGCCGAGATTAGCTCTTTCACCACATCATCAATATAAACGAGTGTCATATTAACTGAACGGTCGTTCACCTGTATGGTAAGATCATGAGCCACGTTGTGACAGAAAGTTGCCACAGCACTGTTATAATTGGGCCGACACCATTTACCAAACACATTGGGGAACCTATAAACAAGCACATCGGCACCTACCTCCTTACCATAACTAAACAGCAGATCCTCACCCGCTTTTTTAGAGACACCGTAAGGATTATCAAGCTCAGCCTGAATAGATGAAGATAACATCACGGGACAATTGTTGCCATGTTTCTTTAACGTATCCAACAACTGAGAAGTGAATCCGAAATTACCCTCCATGAATTCAGACTGATCCTTCGGTCTGTTGACTCCGGCAAGGTGGAAAACAAAATCTACATCTCTGCAATATCCATCCAGAAGAAACGGATCTGTATCAATGTCGTATTCAAATAAAGTAAGCTCGGGTAATAAATTATACCCTTTTGCTTTGACCTCTTTGATATTATTTAGTTCGGCAATCAGATTTTTCCCGATAAATCCTTTTGAACCTGTGATAAGAATTTTCATAATTACAATAGATTTAAATCTTCTCTTATTTCAGGGAGTTTAAGAAGCAATTGTTTCATTCCCTCTTTATCCAAGCGGAAAGTATTATGAGAATGATAATCCTCAAACTTAGATATATCTTCCTGACCCTCCACGAAGAACTTGTCGTAGTTCAGGTCACGTGTATCCGCCGGAATCCGAAAATAGTTTCCCATATCCTCAGAGCGGAACATTTCTTCCCTTGTCACCAACGTTTCATATAATTTCTCACCATGCCGAGTACCGATAACCTTGATTTCGGTATCGGCGTGATACAACTCTTTCAATGATTCTGCCAAGACAGCCAAAGTTGCAGCTGGTGCTTTCTGGACAAAGAGGTCACCATTACAGCCATGCTCAAAAGCATAAAGCACCAAATCCACTGCATCATCCAATGTCATCATGTAACGAGTCATTGCAGGGTCTGTAATCGTGATTGGTTTCCCTGATTTTATTTGCTCAATCCAGAGCGGAATAACCGAACCGCGACTCGCCATGACATTTCCATAGCGAGTACAGCAGATTGTGGTGGCAGCATCATTACCCAACGAACGAGCCTTGGCAATCGCCACCTTCTCCATCATCGCCTTACTAATACCCATAGCATTTATAGGATACGCAGCTTTATCGGTACTCAATACCACCACATTCTTCACACCGTAATCCACTGCCGAGTCAAGCACATTCTCCGTTCCAATAATATTAGTGCGTACCGCCTGCATTGGAAAGAACTCGCATGATGGTACCTGTTTCAAGGCTGCAGCGTGAAATATATAATCAACCCCCCTCATTGCGGTATCCATAGAACGTTTGTCTCGAACATCACCAATATAGAATTTTACTTTTTGATTCTGTAAACGATGACGCATATCGTCTTGTTTTTTTTCATCCCGACTGAAGATGCGTATTTCTTTAAAATGATCAGTATGTAAAAACCTGCTCAAAACAGCATTTCCAAAAGAACCAGTTCCACCAGTGATTAAAAGAATTTTATTTTGTATTTTCATTATAACTATATTTTTTTAATATTTCAAAATATGACTTTGTTCTATCCATACTATCGCTAAATCGTTTCAAATTTATTAAGCCATTTTGAATTAATTCTGTTCTTAAATTCTCATCACCATATAAATTAATTATTGCATTTGCGTAATCAACACAACTCAATGGCTCACAATATATTGCAGCATCATTACATATATCTCGGGCAAAACTCATATCCGAAGCAATAATTGGTTTTTCCATATACATTGCTTCTAAATATGATGTAGAAAATATTTCTAGTAAAGAAGGCATGAAGAATATATCAGCTTGCTTATACAAAAGAGGAACTTCATCAATGCTCACTTTGCCTATATATTCAATATATTGATCATATGTATCTGAAAATCTGGATTCGTCCTTACTGATTGTAAGTATAAATTTAAAATCTCTTATTGAAGTTTGATTTAGAATATGATTTATAATTCCCGGTATTATTGATAAATTTTTGTGAGTGTAATTTGCTGTGATATAAAGAATATTAAATGTATTGGATGAATTAATATCTTTATATATCCATCTCTTAGGATTATAAAACACTTCATTGAGTGTGTTGCTCACAGTATATGATTTTATTTTACCTCCCGAGATCTTAGAAAAAATATTTTTGGCATCATCTGTTTCAAATATTAAAATATCAGAGTTATTTATAAAAAAAAACTTTTTTAGCTTAAGCGTTAGTTTTAATTTTACAAAAGTGAAATAATTCAATTTTTTAAAATAAGGAGATTTAGGATATAACATTTGACCAACTGCAAAACCAACCACTTTTGGAAAACGACTTTTATGATAAGAGGGTCCAAAGACTGTAAAAATAACATCGGGTTTGTATAAATTCTCTATTTTCTTAATTACTCTTCCTCTGAAAAGTATATATTTGTGATATAATTTATTTATTTCAATTGTATTAAAATTACTTTCCAACTTAATTTTCTTAATTGAAGGTGCAATTTGAGGGGACATGATGATAACAAATTCGTCTTTCTCATTCATTACATTTAAATCATTTATAAATGACAAAGCGACTTGGATTCCGCCACCAGCTTGAAGATTTGAACAATCAATTATTATTTTCATTTTTAAACTTCATTTGGATCAAAAAAAAATATTCACATTTCTCATTTATTACATCAACATTAAATTGATGGGAAAAACACTACGCTTTAAAATTTAATAGTGATCTTGTAGTATTGGATTTTTTAAACGGGATAATATATATAAATATGTAGCTCCTAACAAACAAAATTTTATCAAGAATATAGGATTATAAGCATACCACCTCGGAGTTGATACTAATACGAGCAAGCCATAATAATATAAAAATGAATTCATATTTTTATAATTAAAACCATATATCGCCCTACTTACTACGACAGCAAGAATTACTAAGCCCAAGTATGATAAGTATACATACAAATGGATTGGTGCTAATCCCCCTCCGCCTACACTATATAAATCTGTTCTAAAAGATGAAAGATTGGCTTCAGCAGGCAAATATTTAGATGGGACAAATGGTCCAATAATAAAATAGAAAAAACCCTTTATCCTACTATAAATATCTAAAATCTCATCATTAATTAATAAAATCATTCTTTCACTTGCATATAAAACATCTCCTTGATTGTTTGAGATAAAATTAGTTGACCTTTTCTCTATTAAATAACTAAATAGCGTTTCAAAACCATCTAAAGTTAAAAGGTTTGTAGGGTTATTTCTAAAAAAAGAGAAAATACTTAAAAATGTAAATGATACAGTAGCACCTATTAGCAATTTATAAAAAGAGAATCTATGAACTAGATCAAAAATAAGAATTAGAAAAAGCACCATAACAGTTTCAATTCGTCCTCCTTGTAATAGGTTTTTCAAACAGTATAAAATAGAAACAGTGTACAATAAAATTAATTTCTTTTTACTGTTTCCCGAATATATAAAAGAGGCTGCTAAAAAAATAATTGCATATTCTGTTAAAGAATTCTTACTTCCAGTGCCTGAGCTAAGAGCATAACCTCCACTATTGAAAATATATTCATTTGTGTTACCAAAAATTGACATCAAAACGAATATAGATATATTTAAGAAAAATAATAAATTACTATTATAAATAATCGGTTTCCTTGATAATAAATTTTTAATTGGTAGTTTTAGTAAATACCAAAATATTATATTAAATAAAAAGATGATTGAAACAACTTGATTCATTGTTTCCACGGAACCAACATTAATCTGATGGTAAGAAATCCAAAGTCGATCAAAATAGAAATATTTTAATGTATATGTAAATAAAAAAATAAATAAGAATAAAATTGTAAAAAGAATATTTTTTTTTATAAATGACTCTAGAACAGGAATAAAAGCAAATGAAATAGCAAAAACACATAAAATTTGCCCAAATAATAAATTACTAATTAATTGTGTGGAATTTAATAATAAAAAAAAGAAATATAATATCAAAAAGAGAAATACAACTAAAATTTTACGCTTGACTTTCATCTTGTTGTTTTTAAATAAATGTATTTTTTTCTTAACAAATGAATCACATTATTAACAATATTACCCAAAAATGGTGAACTACTGTAAGAAATAAAAACAGCTTTCTCCCACGATTTTAAAAAATTCTTATTTTGAAAAAAAATCGCCTGATAATCTTCTATAGAATCTTTAAAAAATTCATATCCACCCTTGTGAAGAGCAGCAATAAACCATCTAATTTTAAAAGCTGGTAATAAAGATTTTGTTTTACTGGGCAAATCCTTACTATTAAGAAATTCAGTTACATCATTTGCAAACCTAAAAGTGTCTATTATATTTTCTTTGTTTTTGCTTAAAGAAGCAGAGCCTGAATGTTGTATGTAATTATATAATTGTTTGTCTATAACAAATAGTCTATTACTAGATATTGTACATTGAAAACAAACAATTGCATCTTGACCAACCTTGTAATAAGGCATCCCAGCTTGCTTTATTAATTCAGTTTTGAATAATTTTGCAGCTAACATCCAAGGATATTTTCCTTCAATAAGATAATTAATATATTCGTATTTGTCAACAAAATATTCATGATGCATATTACGTAGAGGAAGGGATTTGTTTTTATATATATACGTTGCTGATGCAATAATTATATCGGCCTTGCTTTTAGTATAAGCATGTATTAATATTTCAATTGCATCTAAATCTAAATAGTCATCACCATCTAAGAAAACTAAAAAATCACCAGATGCATTTAATACACCTGTTTTTCTAGCACTAGCAAGCCCACCATTAGATTTATTTATTATTTTAATCCGACTATCTTCGATTCTAAATCTATCACAAATTTCGGCAGAATTATCAGTTGATCCATCATTAACAAGAATAATTTCTAAATTTTTATAGGTTTGATTAATAGCTGATGATATACATTTTGATAAAAAATATTCTACGTTATAAATTAAAATTACTATACTTACTTTCATGTGAATCACAATTTATATAAAAAATCAACGAAATCATCAATATATGCGCTCATACTGAATTTTTCTAATGCTAACTTCAATCCATTCGATCCAATTTCTTTAATTTCATTTCCCTTTAAATGTACATAGATCATATTATTTGCAATTTCTTTTATATCAGAAGGTGTGACCAGAAGAGAATGTACATTATTCTCTAAATAATTAGGGATTTCCCCAGCCTTTGTAATAATTGTAATGTTTCCAGTCGCTAAATAATCACCAATTTTAGTTGGGAAACCTCCTGAAACATACTCTCTTGCAGTTGATACCAAGCAAAAGGCATTTTTTAAAAATTGATCATAATCTTTTCCACTTAAAATCCCAGTGAATCGGATAAAGTTAGTCATTTTATTCTGCTTTATGTAATTTAGAGCTTCTCCACTATCATTTAAATTTTTTATATCACCGATAAAATATATTGGGAGTGGATCTTTTTCTAATTTGTGCATTGCCACTAAATAAATTTCGTATGCTTTAATAGTATCTATTATGCAATCTCTATTATGGATGCCAAAAACTGATGCAAAGTATAATTCCATAGTATTTTTTTCCAATAAAGAAAATCTACGAACATCAACAGTCATTGGCAGGTGAAAAATTGTTGCGTTGTTACTTTTTATTGAGGAATAAAATTTAATGAGTTCATTAGTCATAATTATAAAACCATCAAAAAGTTTGAAAATCCATTTTTCTAAGATTGATTGTGTTTTTTTGAGAGTTGCTCTTTTATATGGATATTCGCTACGATCAATAATGAGTTTTGCACTATGAATATTACAATAGAAACGCAATAACAAATACAGTTTAACATCATAAGAGTATACAATTAGAATATCAGGATTATCTTTCTTAATATCTTTGATAATCTGATAAATGGAACCTATGAAATTTAGAACTCTAGGAATGAAATAATTTAGTTTATTTGGATTGCGGATGACATTGTAATATTGAAACATTACATTTTCATGTTTTTGACACGATTTAAAGGTATTTGTTCCCTTTTTCGGATGTGAAACATATATTTTTACTGTCGCACCATGATAAGCAATCGCTTGACAATAAGTATCTATGCGAAATGAACCGACACTACCTTTGGGATAAGGCTCACTTGTAACTACAGCTATTTTTAAATTATTTATTTTTTTCATATCCAATTTTATTTACTAATTGCAAATAAAAAAATGCTGAAAATAGAAAAAAGACAATACCAGACAAAATACGCGCATAAGCAGCTCCTACTCCAAAGAACCTTTTTATAAAAAATATATTTGCAATAATTAGCACTATTCCAACAATGATAGATATCTTCAATAAATCATCACCTCTACCTTTGGCCAATAAAAATTTCGAAAAAAAATCAGATATTCCGTAAAATAAAGCGCCAAGCGCTAAAGAATTCAATATTCCAATAGATGATAGAAATTCAGAACCATAAAAGATGCTTATCAGAGGGGGTGAAAATAAATATATCAAAATATAGATAAATAAACATATAAAAAGAACTATAATAAATAATTTGCCGGGAATGGTATCCTTCTTGGCGAAATCACGAAAAAAAACAGTACCTACGATACTGGGAAGTAAGGTCAATGGAATCGAAATTTGTGATGCAATATTATAAAAACCAACTTCGATATTATTTGAAGCATAATGAGAAATAAATAGACCTGATAATTGAGATGTACCCAAAGATAAAACAGAACCAATGTAAACTTTGAAACCAAATATCTTGTTATTTTTGAAAATATTCTTAATATAATATTTTGTATTTGAGTAAGACATTGGCAAAAGTCGCAGTATTATAATAAAACTAATGGCATAGGAAGCAAAATATGAAATTAGAATATTCAAAAAATTATCATTTTTTGTAAAATAAAAAAAGGTAACTAAAATGACTAATAATAATCGAGGATATACTCTACTTTTTGCTAGTAATTTAATATCATTACTTCCTGGTAAAAGAATTTCAAAGAAGTTTATTAATAAAAACACCCAACCAAAAGGTAAAATCACAATAATATTAATTAATAAACCATTTTCTACAACTGTATTTGATAATGTAGAAAAAATAACAATTGAAAGTGCCATTAGAAGATAAAGAAAGACAGAAATAACTAATTCAGCTGAATAAATTTTTGGTATTTCTTTGTCTTCGCTAATAGCTAACATTCTGCTACCAGAATGAAAAAAACCAAAAACAAAAAATATTTGGCTGAAAGTAAATATGTTTAAAATATAGGAAAAGTTTCCATATCCTTCTGCTCCTAGAATTCTAGCTAAAAGCATATTAATATAAAATGAAAAAATAAGATTAAAAATCGAAGTACTTATAAGAAATACAGATTGTTTTGTTTTCTTATTATACACTATATTTTTAATAGTTGTTTTATTTATCATTCTTAAATTTTATATTACTATACATAACCAGTTCTTCAAATAATCTCTTTGATTTTTAAATGAACTTATTGTAAAGTTATAATTTGGCGTCAATAAATTCTGTTGAAAATATTCCTTTCACATCATATACCACTCGATTGTCATTAGAGATTTTTTCAATATTAATATTCTTAAATTCATTATGTGCGACTGCAAGTATAATCGCATCATAATGTTTCCCAGGAAGTTCATTGTGCAGATCTATACCATATTCATGTTTTGTAACTTGAGGATTAGCCCAAGGATCGTAAACGGTTACATTTGCATTATATTCTTCAAGCGTTTTGATAATATCAATCACTTTGGTATTGCGAACATCCGGACAATTTTCTTTAAATGTAAAACCTAAAACTAAAACATTTGAACCAAGTACCTGTATCCCTTTTTTGAGCATAAGTTTTATCACCTGATCAGCTACATACTCGCCCATACCATCATTAATGCGACGTCCAGAAAGAATAATTTCCGGATTATACCCCAATCGCTGTGCAGCTTGTGCCAGATAATAAGGGTCTACCCCTATGCAGTGACCACCAACCAAACCAGGCTTGAAAGGTAAGAAATTCCATTTTGTTCCGGCTGCTTCCAACACATCTTGGGTATCAATGTCCATCTTATTGAATATCTTGGCCAGTTCATTCACAAATGCAATATTGATATCTCTTTGTGAGTTTTCAATTACCTTTGCGGCTTCGGCAACCTTGATTGTAGGAGCTAAGTGGGTGCCGGCAGTGATTACTGATGCGTATACTTCATCCACAATCTTGCCAATTTCAGGAGTACTACCTGAGGTTACTTTCTTGATCTTTTCAACAGTATGTTCCTTGTCTCCCGGGTTAATTCTTTCGGGGCTATATCCAGCAAAAAAATCTCTATTGTAGATTAATCCGCTTACTTTTTCAACTATAGGAATGCATTCTTCTTCTGTTACGCCAGGATAAACAGTAGATTCATAAACCACGATATCACCTTTTGAAAGAACTTTCCCAACTATATCACTTGCTCCATAAAGTGGACGAAGATCTGGATTGTTGTTTTTATCCACCGGTGTTGGAACAGCTACAATATAAAAATTACAATCACGGATTTGTTCAATATCGGTGGTACAAACCAAGCCTTTATCCGTATGTTCTCTGCCCATATCGATAGCACTCTGAAGGAGATCATCTGCAACTTCGAGTGTACTGTCTTTCCCACTCATTAATTCATCAACCCGTGCTTGGTTAAGGTCGAAACCTACAGTTCTGTATTTGGTACTGAAAAGTCTTGCTAATGGTAAACCCACGTAACCTAATCCAATTACGCAAATACGAGGTTCGAAATATGATACTTTATCTTCCATTTGGTTATATATGTACTTTCCTATTATATTTCTTATTTAATCAGTCTTGGGGATCATGGGTTCGAATCCCAGGCGGATCACAACCTAAACTTATAAGTTATCCCAATACCATTTCACTGCCTCTTTCAATCCCTTCTTCATAGAGAACTGTGGATCATAATCCAGTAAATTGCGAGCTTTGTCGATATTGGCCAGAGAGTGCGGTATATCACCGACACGATTGGGGCCATATAGAATTTCAACCCGGGCAATTGCAGGATCAAGTTCAGAAAGAAACTCTTTCAGGTATCCTACCAACTGGTTCAGGGTAGTGCGTTCACCATATGCCGTATTATAAACGGTATTCACAGCCTTTGGGTTGGTTGTCTCCATTGCCCGGATATTCATTTGAATGACGTTATCCACATAGGTAAAATCGCGACTATATTCCCCATCACCATTGATCACGGGCGACTCGTGATTCATCAGCTTCTTCACGAATAACGGGATCACGGCTGCATAGGCGCCATTGGGATCCTGTTTTCTTCCAAACACATTAAAATAGCGCAAACCGATGGTCTCAATTCCGTAGGTTCTGGAGAACACGTCGGCATATAATTCATTCACATATTTGGTGATGGCATAGGGTGAAAGGGGTTTTCCAATCACATCCTCCACTTTGGGCAAAGATTTGCTGTCGCCATAGGTGGAGGAGCTGGCTGCATAAATAAATCGTTTTATGCCGGCATCACGACTGGCGACCAGCACATGCAAAAAACCCGACACATTGACTTCATTCGATGTGATCGGATCTTTAATAGAACGGGGTACCGAGCCAAGGGCTGCCTCGTGAAATACATATTCAATTCCTTCTGTGGCCTTCCGGCAATCATCCAAATTGCGGATATCTCCCACCTGAAGGGTGAGCGTATCAGGATATTTTTCCAATAGGGGAAGCAGATTTTCAATCTTGCCGGTTGCAAAATTATCAAGAACTCTTACTGAATGTCCGCGATCCAACAGTGCTTCCGTGAGGTTGGAACCGATAAAACCGGCTCCACCGGTTACCAGTATATTATGCATTTATTTATGAGTTTATATCTTGTGAGACAATCGTTCAGTCACTTATTAACCATGCCGTGCAAGCGCACTTCGTGACTACCGGTCACATTAAATTACGCGCGGCAGATTCATTTT
>ENA-UOOE01002312-UOOE01002312.1-fermentation-metagenome-genome-assembly--contig:-NODE-2312-length-13890-cov-8.745501_pt1 | contig 13890 bp, 13 predicted proteins | sample MGYA00245776_ERZ724021 | MGnify/ENA primary metagenome ERZ724021 (study PRJEB28704, sample SAMN03018321) | fermentation metagenome | biome: anthropogenic terrestrial biome; feature: soil; material...
CAATGCCGCAACTGAGGGCCGGGTACGGAGCAACCGAAGTCGGGTGGTTTAGTCTTAACTTTGACCACGGGAAGTTTATCTTGCAAAATGGTGACTTAGTTTTGAGTTTGGCTGCAGGGTCGGCGCTAGCATTTGACCACCACCAAATTATTAATACGGCCATTGTACGAATTAAAAATAAACTGGACTACCAGCCAACCATTTTTCAGATCTTAGGACCGACTTTTACCCTTCGGCAAGCCCGCGAAGTTTATGCTACTTTCCGCCAAACAACGGTCGATCAAATTGATAATTCTAATTTTAAAAAGACCCACCAAAAACTGTTTAAGGAAGTTGGTACCGCCGCAACAAAGCGGTCAGGCCGGCCACCAAAGTTATTTAAACTGGTACTACCTTGCGTCTAAAAATAAAAGTGCTACAATCAGTGATAATAAAAGTTCAATATACTTTTATTTTTTGCAGTAGTTAAAGTATTTTTTACCTAAATTTGTTAGGAGTTATTTAATAATGGAGCATGAATTATTAACCGACTTGTATGAGTTTTCAATGGCCAACGGTTATTATCAAACGCTTCCCCACGATAAGCAGGCGCGCTTCGACGTCTTTTACCGTAAGGCGCCCGATGATGGCAGTTTTGTGATTAGTGCTGGATTGATGCAAGTAATTGATGAAGTTAAGAACTGGCACTTTTCAACTGATGACATTGCTTATCTGCGGTCCCTTAACCACTTTAGTGACGACTTTCTCTTTTACCTGACGGCAGCTCACAACCGCTGCTCAATTAAGGCAATCCCAGAAGGCACGCCAGTCTTCCCACAGGAACCAATCCTTAGTATTAGTGGCTCACTAATTGATGTCCAACTTCTCGAAACCCTGATCTTAAACATCATTAACCACCAATCATTGATTGCAACGAAGGCATGGCAGATCACCAGCGTTACTGGCGGACGCCCAGTAATGGAATTTGGTGCACGACGGGCGCAGGGGCCTGATGCCGCAATATATGGTGCGCGGGCTGCCATTATTGGTGGGTGCAGTAGTACCTCCAATGTGCTAGCTGCCAAGCTGTTTAACCTTCCGGCGGCGGGGACGATGGCCCACGCCTGGATTGAAAGCTTTCCTGATGAATTAACGGCCTTTCGTGCCTGGGCCAAAATTTACCCTGACAATGCTGCCCTGTTAGTTGATACCTACGATGTGGTTAACTCTGGGGTACCGAACGCAATTAAAGTCTTTAAGGAATTGCGGGCAGCTGGCCACGAACCGGTTGGTATCCGCATCGATTCTGGTGATATTGCCCAGTTGGCAACCAAGGCCCGGAAGATGATGGACGAGGCTGGTTTTACCAACGCTAAGATTACTGCTTCAAACGCCCTTGATGCCCACACTGTTAAGTCATTGCTTGATGAAGGGGCACCACTGGATAACTTTGGGATCGGTGAGCGACTAATTACCAGTTCATCCAGTCCAGTATTAAGCGGTGTTTATAAAATGTCGGCACTAGAAAATGATGGCAAATGGGTGCCAAAGATCAAGATTAGTAATAGTCGCGAAAAGATTACGCTCCCTGGGAATAAGCAGGTTTACCGGCTCTACGATAAGCATGATCCCCAACACGCTGTTGCCGATGTAATTGCCCTGGCTGACGAGCAGATTGGAACCGAAATTGCGGCAATCAATGCTGACGTTCACGTCACCCGGAATAAAGTGATTCTAACCGACTTCATTGCTAAGCCACTGCTTAAGCAAGTTTTGACACTGGAAAAAGCGGCGCCAATTGAAACCGACACTTTTGCCATCCAGCATTTTGCGCAGACCGAATTAGCACAGCTGCCGGCGGCTACTAAGCGGTTGCTTAATCCGGACCGCTTCCCGGTTTATTTAACCAAGCGGTTAGCTGACTTGCAACAAAAGCTGGTTGATGAGGCACAAAAATAAGGAGTTAGCAATGACTAAAGCATTATTAATTATTGATTATACAAACGATTTTGTCGCTGACAATGGTGCGCTTACTTGTGGCAAGCCAGCGCAGGAATTAGAAGATTATTTGGTTCAGCTGGCCAACCGTTTTTACCAAAATGGCGACTACGTAATTTTCCCGACTGATGCCCATGGTGGGGACCGGTTTAGTCCAGAAGCTAAACTCTACCCGCCACATAACGTGGTCGGTACGCCTGGTCAACAGCTATACGGCAAGGTTAATGACTGGTTTGAACAACATCAGGCCAGTGACCGGGTTTACCAGTTTAATAAGAACCGCTATTCATCATTTCAAAATACTAATCTTGATAACTACCTGCGGGAACGAAAAATTGATAACTTGTGGATTGCAGGTGTTTGCACCGATATCTGTGTCCTGCACACCGCAATTGCCGCCTATAATTTGAACTACCAGATTACGATTCCGGTTAAGGGGGTCGCCACCTTTACCAAGCATGGTCAGGAGTGGGCGCTTGACCATTTTAAGAATTCACTGGGTGCGACGCTGGTTTAATGAATTTTGACTGCCTGCTATGAAGTAAGAACCCCAGTACTTGAATATTAAAATTAGTTCTTTTCATCAGGGCTATTATTGGTTTATGTTTAATAAAGTTAGGGACGCTATTACAGAATAAAATGGAGGAGAATAATGTGAAGTGAACCCTGTAAGTTGGACACTTTAATTGGGTTATGCTCGGTATCATGTTGTTAGGGATCATTCTTGGTCTTTGCGGTATTTGCTAAGCGGTTCACCAAGTTTAACCAATGTACATTATTTTTAAACTAGGGGTAGATACCCGTGGTTTTTTAATTGGTTAATTTGTTCACTATTGAGTATTGCAAAGCAATCGATTTCAGACTATGCTAAAAGTGTAAGTAGTTATCAAATTGATTGAAGGAGGAAGTTTTATGTCAGAATTGAATCAACCAATCACTTTCCGGCATGGTGCTAAAGTGGCTAACCGCTTTGTTCAGGCACCAATGCTTACCAACAGCGGAGAAAATGGTTTTGCTACCCAGGACACGATTGATTACTACAACGCTCGGTCAAAGACGGGCGGCATGATTGTTACTGAATACATGTATGTTGACGAAAACGGTGGTCCAGCACTGACTTGGCGGACTGGTCGTGAACAATTAGCCGTTTATGATGACAAGTTCCTTCCACAACTCAAGAAGGTAGCTGCTGCCATCAAACATTCTGGTAACAAAGCGATTATGCAGATTTGCCACGTTGGTCGTGAAGCCAATTTTCGGGCAATGAATGGCAAGCCGGTTTATGCTCCAAGTGACATTGATTTCCCGTTTCTTCCATATAAAGTTCATGCCTTTAGCGAAACTCAGATTGAGAAGTTGATCAAGGAATTTGGTGATGCCACGAAACGGGCAATTGATGCCGGTTTTGATGGTGTCGAAATCCACGGTGCCAACCACTACCTGCTCCAGCAATTCTTCTCTGAATACTCTAACCGGCGGACGGACAACTGGGGTGGCAGTCTTGAAAAACGGATGAATTTCCCGTTGGCCGTTGCTAAGGAGGTTACTGAGACTGTTAAAAAGTATGCACCAGATGACTTCATCGTTGGTTACCGGATTTCACCAGAAGAAATTCACGGGCAAAACATTGGTTACACGTGGCACGATTCCACTAAGCTGGTTGACAAGCTTACTAAGGATTACGACCTGGACTACATCCACTTGTCAATGTTGCAATACGATGCTAAGCCAGGGGATGCGCTGTTGATGGACCAGGCTGGTGACACTGATTCTAAGTACCGCGACTCTGACAAACCATTTGCAACTTTGTTCAAGTCATTCTTGAATGGGGCTAAGGAAATTATTGTCGGCAGTATTAATAGTGAAGAGGCTGCACAGAAGGCAAGTCAACTTGCAGACATGGTTGCTGTTGGTCGTGAAAACCTTATTGATCCGCTCTTTGCTGACAAGATCCTTAATGGCAAGGCTGATGAAATTATCACTGAAATTTCACCGGAGCAAGTTGAAAAGACTCACTGGACTCCTGGTCTAATCGACGTCTTTTCATCTGAGAACACCGTGATGCCACTGCCTGGTTCTGAGTCCCTGCGCCCATTGCACAAGGGCTTCGGCAGCTGGTCAGAAATGAAGTACCCGGACAATCCGGAAATGAAGTAATCCTAATCACAATAAAGGAAAACACCCGATTCAATTGAGTTGGGTGTTTTTTTGTGCATTTTAGATCAGATTTCCCATTTTTTACCATGAAAAAACAATAAAAACCTGAATATTTTTTGAAAATTTTCTGTGATAATGAATGATCACTGCATGATTATACTTTAGTCGAGAAAATGCCGGTAGAATGGCTTTTCTTAACTGAAAAAGTGCGGTTTTGCACATGAATGTGCAAGTGCTAGTGCAGTCAATGCATTTTAGAAAACAGTCTTTTGCACTATTTGTCACTTTGCCATTTTTCTATCATTTGTATTGTAAGGGAGAGGAGGAGAGAACAGTGAACTACATCGATAGTCAGTTGGTTTTTTCACAACTGGATGCCAAAGATTCAACCGATGTTATTAGTCAGTTAGCCGACGCCCTTTATAAACAAGGCTACGTGAACGCTGACTATAAACAAGCGGTTTTGGATCGGGAAAAGGTTTACCCAACCGGGTTGCCAAGTGATGACATTTGTGTTGCCGTTCCCCACACCGACGTCAAGTACGTTAAAAAACCAGCGATTGTCTTTGCCTCACTCATGATGTTGGCTTTAATTTGCTTACTGGCTAACTCGTGGCCTTCGATTAATTGATTGAATGCTTCAACAGTGGCTTCTTTTAGCAATGGTTCTTTGACATTCCTAATCATACACCGCCGGCCAGTTTTGCTTCTCTTTATCCGACTGGCACAACGCCAGACTGCTACTTTCTCTGGTCTATACCACATGTTCCGTTGTAAGATATCACCGCATTTACCACAGAATAATTTTTGAGAGAAGCAATATTTGCCGTTAAGTCGCCGATGTTTCCCGTTTTTAGTGGTGATTCCGTTACGTCGTTATTTAATGATCTGCTGTACTTGCATGAAAACAGACTTGGGAATAATCGCCGGATGGTCGTTTTCCACGTAGTACTGGGGCATGATGCCTTCATTCTTTACCCGTTTTTTATTAAGAAAATCAACGGTGTAAGTCTTTTGTAAAAGGGCATCACCCATGTATTTTTCATTCTTTAGGATTTTGGCCACGCTGCTAGAGCGCCAATTTTTTGTTTTGCCACCAGTCAGAATACCATCAGCTTTGAGTGAATCAGCGATTTGCTTCATGCTCATTCCATTTAAGTAGCTATAGAAGATCCGTTTAATAACCTTGGCTTCCTCTGGTTCAATTACTAGATTTCCCTGATCATCTTTGGTGTAACCGAGGAAGTGATTATGATTGACAAACACTTTACCTTGTTGGTAACGGTATTGAATCCCCATTTTGACGTTTTGCGATAAGGACTCACTTTCTTGTTGAGCAAGGGAAGCCATGATGGTAATCAGAACTTCACCTTTGGCATCTATAGTGTTGATGTTTTCTTTTTCAAAGAAGATGGCAACGTTGATGGCTTTAAGGTCACGAATGTATTTTAAACAATCGATCGTGTTTCGAGCAAAACGACTAATTGACTTGGTGACAATCAGATCAATTTTGCCTGCTTTGCAAGCCCTGATCATTTTATTGAATTGATCACGTTTTTTAGTATTAGTTCCCGAGATTCCATCATCGGCAAAGATTCCGGCCATTTCCCAGCTAGGATCTTTTTGAATTAGTTCCTTGTAGTGACTGACTTGGGTTTCGTAGGAATTGGCTTGTTCATCGAGTTCAGTTGATACCCGGCAGTAGGCCGCAACTCGTAGTTTTTCTGATTGTGGTTCATGGTGTTGATGTAGATGACCAAAAAAATAAAATTAAGGGATGCAATTGCAAGTGATTTAAAGAAAAATCAGTACTTGAAACAATTACACCAGGAACTTTTAAGAACATATGCATTATATTTGTTCGACAAAGAGATTCAATTTAGTAACCAGTCAATACAAGATTTATTGGTATTTGCTGACATTATGTCGAAAACTAAAGACGTCAAGTTAGAACAATTATCTTTAGAGATAGTGATTTGTCTTAATAAGATGTATCCGCAGAGTCACTCAATCAAATTTTATAAAAATCAAATTTTCGAAGAGTTGGGTAATTATTCACGACCAGAATCGGATGATGAATATAAAACAATACGATCTGTCGATTCGTTAATTGATAGCGTTCGGCAAGTAAATGAAAAGTCTTTGCGACATTTTCCTACGGGTAATGGATATTTCATTGGAGATCAGCAATGGTTATACAATTCTATTTCAAATCAGTTAAATAGTTTCTCAGCGCCAACCTCAATGGGTAAATCATTCTTGATGAAAATGTTCATCGAAGAAAAGGTAAAATCTGGTGAACATCTTAATTTTGTTTATTTAGTTCCCACCAAAGCACTTATCACTGAGGTTACCAATGACTTATGTGATAAATTGGGCAATTACATTAATGACAACAATTATAGGATTGTTAATCATTTTGATTCCATTGGGGTAGGAAAACTATTTACTAATCTAATTTACGTATTGACTCCTGAAAGATTTGCTAACTTGCTATTAAATAATTTCTCTGGTGCTATTGACTATTTGTTTATTGATGAAGCACAGAATATCTCCAAGGAGGATAGTCGTAGTACGGTTTATTATCGGATTTTTGATCTACTTAGGCAGCAAGGATACACACCGAAAGTTACTTTTGCAGCACCATTAATTGAAAATCCCGAGATTTACGAGACTTTGACATCTTTAAAAAAGGGAAGTGCTCTAAAGACTAACCTGTCACCTGTTTGCCAAGTATATTTTTTGCTAGACGTAAAAGGAAAATTTGAAGTATATGATTCACTGACATCTGATTTTTTAAGGATTAGTGCCTTGGATTCTTATTCGAACAGTTATTATTTAAAAAATTTACTTCACACTTTACCGGGTCAAAAGCTCGTTTATAGAAATAGTGTAAATAATGCAGTGAATGGTGCTAATTATTGGTATCGAAAGTGTGATTACCCCATTAACCCAAAGCTTTTAAAACTAAGTGATTACATATCAAACCAAGTTCATCCAGATTATTATATTAGTACGATAGTTCAAAAAGGAATTGCTTATCATTTTGGTAAAGTTCCTGATGAAGTTCGTAACAAGATAGAAAAGGCATTTTGTGAGGGTAAGATTAATACACTTTTTTGTACGTCTACTTTAATGGAGGGAGTTAACCTACCCGCTGACAGTTTGATTATTGATAATAGAAGAATTGGTATAAAAGTCATGAGGCCATTCCAATTCAAAAATCTGACTGGAAGAGTTGGCAGACTTAGCAATTCCATGTTAGGTAATGTTTTTATCGTTGCAAGATCAGATATGGACTATAAGAAGTTTAAGGAGCTTGTTAGCTCGAAAGATATGACTGCTGATTTGTCTATTAATAATCTAATAGATACGGATGTGCTAAATGCTGTAAACGCTGACCTTAAAGCAGGGGATTTAACTTTACAAAGGGTCAGAAAACTCACCAAAGGCCAACAAAGATTTGATACGGTTAGAAAATTCTCGCTCATTTATTTGAATAATCTACAAAATAGTAATGAAAGTGTCGTCACACGTCATTTTAATACTACAATTAGCAGTCAAGACCGTGAGTCAATAAAAAAAACGTTTAAGGAAAAATATGAGGATCATACCGAAGCTGATGTTAATTTTTCTGTTGATCAGTCCATAGAATTAGAAAAGCACGTAAAAGATTCAGATATTAATTATCCCCAGATTCTCGATGAAAGCGGTGAATTAAATGTTTTTGATGCATACGAATTTTTGAGAGAATTGGGCGAAATTTATAATTGGTCAAAGTACGAGCCAGAACTAGCAATTTCTGAAGAAAATAACGTTGTTCTAAATGATTACGCAGAGCTGCTTCTTAGATAGATGAAAGGGGATAACTTACATCAATTATGCGATTTTACGATTCAGCGCAGAAAAAGGGGAAAAGAATCTAACTTTCTAGATCGCTCACAAAATGTAAGAGATAATTATGGGAAGAACAATCGGTACGGTATTCATAAAAACAGTTTGAATGAATCTAACTTATCTATCTATGTTCTGCTGAAAGCACTGGACACTATTCAATTTAAATTCGGTAATTATTTTTTGAAGTTAAGTCAAGCACTGCTAAAAGAACAACAAGTTGATAAATTAGAAAATGACTGGTACCAATATTTGGAATACGGTACCACTGATGAAAATGTGATTTGGCTAGAACAACTTGGATATGACCGAAACAGCGCCTTGGAGATAACAAACAGTGAGATAGATATTATATCTACGAATGAATTAGGTAATAAAGTTCTGCTAAGAAATAGGATAGAAGAATTGAAAAATTCTGAGATAAATAATGAAACAGAACACATAATAAAGAATTATCCTGATTTGTTTATAAGTGAGGCAGACTAATGAATGAGATCAGCTTTAGTTACAACAAATTATGGAAGCTATTAATTGATCGTGGCATGAAAAAGAAAGATCTACAACAGGCTAGTGGAGTTAGTGCCGCTTCAATTGCTAAGTTAGGTAGGAATGGGAATGTGACAACTGAAGTGTTACTGAAAATTTGTATAGCTTTAAATTGTGATATTAACGAGATTATGGAAATAGTAAAAGATTAGGGTGATATTACATGTGTGATCAGAAATATATAAATTCCTATTTAAATAACTTACTTACTGAGGATGTTCCAAAGACTACTAGGTTAATGATAGCTAATTTAAACGATTATGGTAAACGAGCTATTGTTAATTATCATGATCCGTATTCAAATTTTCATAAGCATGCAGACATAGTAATAAATATACACACATTTGGGGAAAACGCAGAGGAAAACACATCGTTATTTCATTACACTACTATTAATTCCCTAAATAGTATATTAGAGTCGGGCTATTTTAGGATAAAACAAGCCAATTTCATGAACGATCCTGATGAATTTCAATGGGCAAGCAAACTAGCCATTGCGTATTTGAAAAAATATGGTGCTACTACTGAAGAAATAAAAAAGTTTAAACAAATGATCGAAAATCAACCCTTCCATGATGCCTATATCTGGTCATTTTCAAAGAATAATGATTCCGAAACACTTTTTCACGTGTATGGTGGAAATGAAGGGATTGCTCTTGAATTAGGCGAAAAAGATGTAATGGATATGCTGTCTTCACATAACTCACACGGCAAAAATAGCTTAGACCAATTTGCTTTAGGTGATGCTTATACTTTTCCGTTAAACATATTGTATGATGCACAAAAACAAAAAAGTTATATAGAGCCATTAGTTCAAGAATGGCTAGATGCATATAGAGGACTAAGAAAAGATCCTGATGATATGACAGAAATTCTTATTCTTTGCTCAAAGAACATTGCGTTATTTAATATGGTTTTCAAAAATCCTAAACTATTTCACGAGGAGGAGTTTAAATTTGTTTCGTTACGAAGAAACGATGGTACAATCCCCCCAGAATTAAAAATAAACGGTGTTCCTTTTATCAATTGTGAGTTTGATTCCAAATATATACAATCAGTAACTTTATCTCCAAGGTGTGATGTAAGTGAGGAGGAAGTAAGGACAATTATTAGAAAATACACTTTTTTTAATACTGATTTGAGAATATAGGTACATTCAATATATAATTAAGAAGAATACTTTTTAATGGTTGATGAAACTAGGAGTTAGTTTAAATGGTTAATCAACAAATTTATATTGAAAACGTGACTATGAAAGAAATATTAATTTCTATGCACCGTCTTGGTGGTCAAATTACTCGTAAAGAAATAAAACGGGATATTAGGGATAATTCACAAGTAATTACTGAAAATCAAGTAGATATGGTTAAAACTTCTAAACGCAGCGGAAATAGATATAGACCATTTGATTATACTTTTAATTATGCAGTTAAATATTTGATTATCACGGGGTATATTAATACTGACGATAATTATGAACTTGAATTGTCAGAAAAGGGACGTACGGTAGATTTAAATACTTTTGATCCGGAACGGGATGTACGTACTGTTATTAGAAATAAAAAAGCAGAAAAGAATAAATTGAATGTTAACGATTCAGGTCAAATTAAAACTGGAGATGCTGTTGAAGATAGTGAAGATGCAAGTAATCAATGGCGTAAAGATTTGTTAGATGCTCTTATTAAGATGAATCCTAAAAAATTTGAAATATTCTGTCGTGGTTTGCTGAAGCGGATGGACGTCGAAGTCGATAATACTATTGGTGTACAGTATGTGGCTGATGGTGGATTAGATGACTTTGGGTATGTACGTTCAGATGACTATCGAACTACTCGCGTGGCTTTACAGGCTAAACGTTGGCAAAGTAAAGTGTCAGCACCAGAAATAGATAAATTTCGTGGAGCTATGGATAAATTTAATGCTGAATTTGGAATTTTTATTACTAATTCAGATTTTACTCGTGAAGCTGTCAAAACAGCGCGTCAAGGTACGAGGATTATAACCCTGATTAATGGTGATCAAATTTGTGATTTAGTCGCTAAATATAATTATTATGTTGAACCAGTAACTACTTATCGATTAAAAAGTTTTTATACGGATAATGATTAACGAAAACAATATGAATTTGTTTGAAAAGGGGGCAGTTAAGTGAAAAAGTTTTTTAAAATTTTAGCCAGTATTACTACTATTATCTTTATAGCCACTGTAATTGTGTTTATTATGAATGGTAAATTTTGGCAGATAACTCCTTGGATTGCACATAATCGACCACAAGGTGTTATGGGTTGGTCATTTTGTACCATTATTGTTTTATGGATTATTGCTTTAATTATTCCTAAAAAAAGAAGTAAAAAATCATCCTCAATTGAGGGTGATTTTTTCATCTGTTAAATTAATTATTCACTGGCATTTTCAACAGCTGTAGCAACTACTTTAGCCACGCCATCTTGAAATACATCAGGAATGATATTGGTAGGTGTTAATTGGTCATCTGGAATTAAACTAGCAATTCCTTTAGCTGCGGCAATTTGCATTTTCATAGTTATTTTTTTGGCACGAACATCAAGTGCGCCGCGAAAGATTCCAGGGAAGGCTAAAACATTGTTAATTTGGTTTGGAAAATCACTTCGCCCAGTACCAACGATATAGGCACCACCTGCTATTGCTTTATCTGGCATGATTTCAGGATTTGGATTAGCCATTGCAAAGATAATTGGTTTATCTGCCATATCCTTGATCCATTCTTTTTTCAATAAATCAGCAACGGATACACCAATAAAGAGATCAGCTTTCTTTAATGCAGTGTGCAAACCACCTGAAATATGTTTACGGTTAGTCTTTTTTGCTATGTTTTTAAGGTGTGGCCGTAAATTAGGATCTTCTTCATTAATAATGCCTTTACTATTAAGAAGGGTGATGTCTTTTGCACCAGCTACTAAAAGTATTTTGGCGATTGATAATCCTGCAGTACCAGCACCATTAATCACAATCTTAATATCTGCTAATTTCTTGTGAATTAATTTTAAGCTGTTATAAGTTGCCGCCAAAACTACAATGGCAGTACCATGTTGATCATCATGAAAGACAGGAATATCACATTCATCAATTAAACGTTTCTCAATTTCAAAACAACGTGGTGCACTTATATCTTCTAAGTTAATTCCACCAAAAGTAGGTGCAATTGTCTTAACTGTCTTAATTATTTCTTCAGTATCTTGGGTGTTTAAAACAATAGGGATTGCATCGATGTTGGCAAAACGTTTAAATAGTGCAGCTTTACCTTCCATTACTGGCATGGCTGCTTCAGGACCAATATTCCCTAAACCTAGAACTGCCGAGCCATCGCTGACAATAGCTACGGTATTCTTTTTAGTAGTTAAACTGTATGCTAAATCTTTATTATTAGCAATTGCTGTAGATACAGCAGCTACGCCAGGGGTATAAGCTACACTTAGATCTTTTTTATCGTTGATTTTTACTTTAGATTTAATTTCTAATTTTCCACCAAATTTTTTTGCTTGATCTAAAGCAAGTTTTTTAACATCATCTGACATGCGCTTGTTTCCTTTCTGAATAATTTTTTGCATTAAAAGTAATCGCTTACATATAAAGCATATATAGATTAGAAGATTAACTTAAATAATTAGCTTGTTAAATAAATCATTTAAGTATAGTATGCATAATAATTAAAAATAATTGCTATGTATTAATTGTTTGAAAAGAGATAAAAATGTTTGATGATTATTCTTTGATTTCACAGTTGGTTGCTAAAGAGCGGCAATATCGTGTTCGTCATGATCCAAAATTAGCTGATTGTTATTATTCAGATGCTACGGTAACTACCAGTTGGCAAAAAGGTGACTTGCGGTCATTTTTGCATGGTGAATCTAAAGAGGTAGACCACCGCTTTCCAATAGTTTGTAACGTTAGTACTCCAGTGATTCATTTAAATGGTAAAAAAGCTTACGTTGAATTACCAACTAATACACGAATGCGAATGGTTGTACATGATGTTTTGGTTGAGATTGAATCATTTAGACGATTAATTTATCGTGTTGAAAAGCGGCACGATAACTGGAAAATTTCTAGTATGATTTCTATAAATGAAAGTGATAATTTAAAACCAGTTATTCCAGGGCAGGTATTGAAGGTTGACCCAAAAAGACTAAGTAAATATCGTATGTCCTATCAATTCCTGAGTTATGTTCGAGAAGAAGCTGGCGGACAAATTAGTCATGATTTATTGGGTATTGATCGGCCAAAAGAAGTTGAAAAGATATATCAAGATGCTGACAAGTGGTTAAAAAAGTAGTTTAAAACGTTCGTATCTTTCTATTTATTGATAGAAAGGTATTTTTTTACTTTTAAATAGTAAAAATTAGATATAATTATCAGTAAGAATATTTCATCTGATTAATAAGGGATATATTATGGCTATAGATTTTAAAATTAAAAGGATAACCTCTGAAGCTGAATTAAACGGTGCTAGTAAAGTATTTCAGGAAACCTGGCAAAATGCTTATAAAAATATATTGCCGGCTAATGAATTAGCAAAAATTAAGCCTAATATGTGGGTGAATCGATTATCAAGAAAAGATCGACGTAATTTAATTACTGTTAATACTGATAATCAAGTATTAGGGGTAGTAAGTTATGGTAATTTACGAAAAAAAGGTCAAATTGTTAGTGATTGTGGTGAATTAATGGCTATTTATGTTTTGCCAAATTTTCAAGATTTTGGGATTGGCTCTGAGCTATTAAAAAGTGCTGAAAATGATCTAGTAAAAATGAATTTTACGCAAGCTGCATTATGGGTGTTAAAAGATAATACAGTTGCAAGAAAATTTTATGAGCAGCATGGATGGAAATTAAATGATGTGACTCAGGAAGCGGAAATTTTAGGTAAAAATGTTGAACTAGTTGAATATGATAAAAAGTTAAATTAAAGACGTATCATTTGCTACTCCTTTTCGAAAGTTTCATACTTGGACAAAGTAAAATTTTCGCTTAAATAAGGGAGCATAAAAATATGATGAATCAAAAGTTTTTAGATGTTATGGCACATGAAGGTCCAGTAACACAATAATTACTATCAATGCCCATCCAACTAGCGTTGTAAACACTTGGATGTCATACGTTAAAGTAGATCAAAAGAACAATGTTCTATATATTCCAGCAGCAGGGATGCATAGTATTGAAAATGACTTCAAGCAGGATAATACCGTATTGTTAACTGTAGGTAGTAAAGAAGTTGAGGGTACAGAAGGTCCTGGCGCTGGTTTCCATATTACTGGAAAAGGAAGTTTCTTAAATGAT
>ENA-UOOE01002313-UOOE01002313.1-fermentation-metagenome-genome-assembly--contig:-NODE-2313-length-13888-cov-4.812767_pt1 | contig 13888 bp, 13 predicted proteins | sample MGYA00245776_ERZ724021 | MGnify/ENA primary metagenome ERZ724021 (study PRJEB28704, sample SAMN03018321) | fermentation metagenome | biome: anthropogenic terrestrial biome; feature: soil; material...
TCCGCCTTTCTGCGAAAGGCACCCATGGGGTTATGAAACCCATGATCCACTTTTCGCTTTCTAATCTCTTTTCTTTTTGATATAGTTTCTTTATAAGACTGACACACTACAGAACACGTGGAGGTGAGTGGTGGGGCCGTATAGCGGCGACCCCGCATATTTATATGTTGTCGGTCATCCGTTAAGGCATCAATGAATGGCGCATACCGTAGCCCGTAAACTTATCTCTTCCAAAGTCGACTCGATTTTGCCGGATGACCAGTCCCTGTCAATCTTATGACTATAAATTTCAGGAGGTTATTTTATTGTCTTTTAAAATCTTTCGTAAAAACTGTTGCGGACTTGATGTCCACAAAACCTGGATCTATGCCTGCATTGGAGTGACTGATACAAATGGCAGAACCGACTACAAGCAAGCTCGTTTCTCGTCCTTTTCTAAAGGGCTGAGTGAACTGTGTGATTGGCTCGCAAAGTACAATTGTTCTGAAGTCTGTATGGAGTCTTCCGGTAAGTATTGGATCCCTGTATTTAATATCCTGGAGAAGGCAGACATTTCTGTCGTTCTCGCACACCCCAAATACACCAAACCACAAAAAGGAAATAAAACTGACCGTAAAGATGCCAAATGGATCTGTGACCTCTTTATGTGCGATATGATCAAACCTTCCTTTATTCCACCTGCTGATATTCGTCACCTGAGAGACTTAGTGCGGTACCGGTTCAAACTCACCTGTATGATCGTTGGTGAAAAGAATCGTGCTCAAAACTGTCTTACCGTATCTAATTTCAAGCTTGATGATGTGTTCAGCGATATTTTTGGAAAGTCAGCCCGCTCCATTACAGAACAGATGCTTGCTCATCCTGGGGAAATATTTGATGTTGCACCTTTTGTACACGGCGGATGTAAGACTCCCATTGAAGAAATCCAAGCGGCTGTCGATGGCGCATTATGCCCTGAACAGGCTGTAAAACTCAGACAGTGTCTCAATCACATAGATGAGTTGAGACTACACATAGATGAAGTAGAACGGGAAATCCTTTGTCTCAGTGACAAGTACCAAGCTCCACTTGATCTAATACGTACAGTTCCTGGATTTAATAAGAATCCAATGACTGCTATCCAAGTCCTTTCTGAAATCGGTGGTGATATGTCTGTCTTCCCCACAGCTAAACACCTCGTTTCATGGGCCGGATGTTGTCCTCGTAATGACCAAAGCGCCAGTAAAATCAAATCAACTCGAATCTCCCGTGCTGGTTCCTATTTTAAACCAGTTCTGGTGCAAGTTGCAAATGCTTTATTAAAATCGAAGAAACATCCTGAATTTATTACTCGCTACAGACGTATAAAAGCACGTCGTGGTCACAAGAAAGCTATTATTGCTGTCTGCCGTATGCTCCTGACCGCTATCTGGCACATACTCTCAGATTTAAAACCATATACACCGGAAGGCTTTCTTGAGTCACGCCCTGTGAATAAGTCAAAAATTCTGACTACTTCTCAGGCGCTTAATCTGCTAAAACAGCGTGGATACATCATCAAGGATGAAGCCGCTCCTGCCATGAATTAAGTGTTGTGTCTATATTTCTTTTTTGAAGCCAGCGAAAGATGGCTTGTTTGCTATACCCTACTTTTTCTTTAACCGCTACCTTTTTGTTTCAAACTTTACCTCTTCTTTTCTAACTTTAATTTTTGTATTCATTACAGTTTAGCTAACAGTGCGGTTGTAACACACATTCTGCCGCAATTTGACGAACGATTACCCACTTGTTTTTACCCTCTATATGGTATAATAACACAGAACGAAGAATAAGAATACCATGTTTAAGGAGGTATAAGTATAATATGGGTGAGGTCAGATTTATGATTTCTGAGGCCGCCAAACAGGTAAAAGTCGAATCTCATGTACTGCGTTACTGGGAGGAAGAACTAAACCTGGAAATCGGGCGCACAGAAATGGGGCATCGATATTATACAAAGGATGATATACAGCTTTTTCGTTGTATTAAAAAACTAAAGGATGAAGGCATGCTTCTGAAGGACTTAAAACCTATTATCCCCGAACTGAAGCAGACACGTCTTAAGCTGCAGAGTTCAGCGGAGCCTAAAATCCGGAATATTAAAAAAGCTGCAGGGAATAAGGAGTCGCCTCTCAAAGAGATTAAAAATGATTCTAAAGACATGAAATCAGATGATAATAATTCTGACCCTTCCGGTGAGAATAGCTCCACTTCTCCGGACAAGCCTGTCATGCAGGACAAGCCCTCCGCTCAGGATACATATACCAATATATGCAGTGCTTCCGGCAAGGACAAGCCTAATAGTCAAAATAAGAAGCCTAATGAAAAAAATAAGCTTGATGGTCAGGACAAGTCCGCCCTGGGACAGGCTGCTTCAAAGGAAACCCCGGCGGCGCTGAGTATTACCGATACAGAGGTCATTCCTGCCACTCAACTGGAACAAGTCCGCTTCCTGATCGGTGATGTTCTAACAGAGGTTGTCGCTGCCAATAATGAAACCCTGAAAAATGATCTCAGCCAATCGGTCACAAAAAATGTCATGCGGGAAATGGATCTCCTGTTCCAGACAAAAGAGCGCCAGGAGGAAGAACATTTTCGCAAACTCGACTGCCTGATCCGCCAGCAGCAGGCAAGCCGCCGGGAAGCCGCACGGGAGAAACCCCTGGGTAAGTTAAAAAAACTCTTTACATAGTTAGTCATTCCACGCATGAAAGAAAGGGCGCACTACGCAAAAAGAGGCCTGGAGAAAGGCCTCTTTCATTTTTATTCCAGATTTGCATGATATTGCCACAAGCTGTCTATGTCAATCCTTCTGTCTTCTATCAGCATCATTGCCGTAATGTCTCCAAACAGCAGCAGAGCCTGCTCAAACAGGGATGTCATGGGCTGCACGGAATGGATTTCATCTTTCTTTTTCGCCCGGCTCTCAACAGGTATCCTCACAAACAAGTCAGCGGTATCCTTAAGCGGGCTGTCAGGATTGCTTCCTATATGAATTACCTTTGCCCCGATTGATTTTGCTTTTCTTGCAATCCCGGCGGGATACAGTGTCCCGCCGCTGCCGGAACCTACAATAAGTACATCCTTCTGTGTAATTGCGGGTTCCGTTATCTGTCCTACCACAACAACACGTATGCCAAGGTGGGCATAGCGCTTCGCAATTGCTTCCAGTGACAGCAGAACCCTTCCCACCCCGATAAAAAATACTTGTTCGGCGCCTGTAATCATTTCCAGATAGCTCTGTACTTTGTCAGGCTCTATAGCTTCCAGGGCTTTCTGACATTCGTCAAGCACGCTGGTTCTCATTTTTTCATATTGCCGCTTATCCAACACTATCTCACCCACTTCCACTGGTGTACTATTCCCATTGACTTTCATCGAAATGTCAATGAGACGGTACACTAGCTAATCTTACTCAGTCTTTGAGTTCTCCTTCTGTCAAGAACAAAGTTCATAATTAGAACACCGATTAATGCAGCACCCCAGATTAAATCTCTGTAGTAATTGCTGATTCCCGGGAACATATTTAAATAGGAAGACATCATCTGTAAAATAACAACTGCTATGGCAATACCAGGGATTGTCCCAAACCCGCCATTTGGGTTGACGCCCCCCAATACCGCTATCAAAATACACTGCATTGTGTAGCTGCTTCCGAAATCTGCTTTCGCGGAATTGATTCTCGCCAGACTCAAGAGCCCCGCCACAGCGGACATAATTCCTGATAGCATATATGTGCGGATAAGTACTGCATTACCGTGAATTCCTGCAAATCTTGCCGCCTTTTCATTGGTTCCCACAAGGTAAACCCGGGTGCCGAATTTTGTCTTGCTCATAATAAATGTAACTACAACGACCAGCAGGAGAAATACCACGAATGAAAGTGGTATATATCCAAACAGTGCCGTTGTAGCAAAGGATGTATACTCGGCCGGTATGCCGCTGACTGTACTTCCCTTAGAAGCAATGATAGCAATTCCCATAAATAGCTGATAGGTTCCCAAGGTAGCGAGCATGGCCGGTATCCTCAGATATGATACTAAAAATCCGTTGAAGCTTCCGCAGATAATTCCGACAATCAGAGCGACAAGTATCGCAAGAGGAATACTTCCTCCGCTCTGCATCATAAGCCCTGCCAGGATACCGCATAAATTTGCAATATAGACAGTTGACAAGTCGATCCCTCCGGAAATCATACAGATTCCAACACCGATTGCCATTAAGCCATATTCAGAGAGCTGTTTTGCCATAGTCTGGAAGTTTCCAATTTTAATAAATTCTGACGGTCTGGTAGCACAGGCAATCACCACAAAAACAACAAGGATTATTAGTAATCTTTTGATATTACTGTTCATCTTTCTCATAATTATGCTGTCTCCTTCTTTAGCCTGGTCTTTGCTTTACGCCCTGCATGGCTCTGCACTGCGGAAACCGCTGTGCCTATGATAATAATCGCGCCGATAAATACCTTTTGCCAATAAACCGAAATTCCCAGAAGAATCAGGCTGTTAGATACCATAGTCAAAAGCAGTGTTCCAAGCAGACATCCCTTTAATGTACCAATCCCGCCTGTCATCCTGGTTCCTCCCAAAATAATTGCTGCAATAACAATCATTTCTCCGCCGGCATATTCCGTGGGCAGATACCGCATGGACATAACTGCATAAGACAGACCGGCGATAGCCGCAATCCCCCCGTTTACAACAAAAATGCCAAAACGGATTCCTTTCACATTAAACCCTGCACGTTCTGCGGATACCTCGTCACCGCCGACGGCGTAAACCCCGCGGCCAACCATAGTCTTATTCAACACAAGATAGGCAATAATGTAAAGAGCTATCATAAGCAAAAATGTCATAGGCAGAGTAGAGCCCAGCCCACTTTTTGCATTTTTGACAGTAATCAGTGATGCTTTGCCGAAAGCTGCCAGATTTTTTGGCAGATTCATTCTTTCTGCTTCAAATGCGCCCAATAAAATCCCACTGAACAAAGAACTGGTTCCCAGTGTTACAATCAGGCTTGGAAAATTATATCTTACAATAATAAATCCGTTTAATGCCCCCATGATACATCCGAAGAAAATACCGATAATAAATGTAATAAACCACGATGTATCCTCAAGCCCCAGGTTATTCGTCACAATCAATGCAAGGTAACTGCTCAAAGCCGCAATCAGAGGAAATGATACGTCCGGTCCTGTACTGACAAACGCCAAAAGGGCACAAATTGCATACATGGATGGAACAATCATGGATCGGAGTAAATCTACTATATTATTGTTTGCAAAAAACAGGCCTGATCTTACCTGAATCACCAGAGATAAAACTACGATAATAAGGAATACATAGAATTCTGTCTGTTTTACCATCCTCTTAAAAAATTTATTCATCTATAATTCCTCCTTCCTGCACCGTCGCCTGGGCCGTCAGAACATCTGCGCTCAAATCCTGCGCAGATAATTTTCCTGTCACCTGTCCCGCCTGCATTACCAGCGCCCTGTCGCAGGTTGTCACGACTTCTGCCGCATCGTCGGACACGACAATAATTGCCATCCCCTCCGCCGCCAGATCTCTCAGAAGCCTGTGGATGTCATATTTTGCACCGATATCCACACCAACTGTGGGACCGTTCAAGATAAGCACCTTAGGATGATTTGCAAGTCCTCTGGCTAAAACTACCTTCTGCTGATTTCCGCCCGAAAGAGTCTGTACAGGGAATTCATGGTTCTTTGTTACCACGCCGATCTCCTTCACCCATTGTGCGGATTCTTCCTCCACCTTTTTGTCGCTCAAAATGCCAAACTTATTTGCAAGCTGGTCCAGTCTGCTCACCGTTATATTTTTGATAATAGACTGTGGAAGGAACAGGCCCTCTGTCAAACGGTCCTCGGGAACCAGAGCGATGCCCAGCTTCTGTGCCTCGGATACATTTCTAATATGAACCTCTTTTCCCTCCACGAAAATCTGCCCGGCTGTAGGTTTTAGTAATCCGCATAATGCCATTGACAATTCAGTGCGCCCGGACCCAAGCTGCCCCGTAATTCCAAGAATTTCTCCCTGGTGAAGTTCAAAACTTACTCCCTCAAATCCCAGGGCAGCCAGATTACGTGCCTCCAGAACCACATTTCCACGGCTTTCTTCATTTACTTCTTTTTTAACCTGTGCGTCAAAATGCCGTCCGGTCATGTAATAGGCGAATTTTTCTTCTGTCATCTCTTTTGTCGGACAGCTGATAACATTTTCGCCGTTTCTTAATATGGTGATACTGTCAGATATCTCAAATACCTCATCAAGCTTGTGAGACACGAACAGAATTGTGACTCCGTTTTCCTTCAGATTTGTGATAATCTCAAAGAGACGATCAATTTCTTTTTTCGTTAGTGCCGTTGTGGGCTCATCCATGATAATCAGCTTGGCGTTATCAAGGAGGGCTCTTGAGATCGCAATCAGCTGCTTGTCCGCAACTGGAAGTGTCTCCACAAGAGCATCCAGATCTACATCAAAGTTAATTTTCTTTACAGCTTCTTTTGCAATTCTCCTGAATTCCTTTTTGTTCACCAGTTTCCTTTTATTGGCAAGGACCTGGTTAAAAGCCAAATTTTCTATCACTGTCAGATTCGGGAAGATAGAAAAGTCCTGATAGATAACCTGAATTCCTTCCTTAATAGCAGACCCAGGCGTCATAACAGGATATTCTTTCCCATCCACCTCAATCATACCTTCATCTGGTTTATAGAACCCTGATATAACCTTGATAATTGTAGATTTTCCACAACCGTTTTCCCCTGCCAGGCAATGGGTTTCTCCCCTTTTGATTGTCAGATCCACGCCTCTTAAGGCGTGAACACCACCAAATGATTTTTTAATTCCTTTTACACAAAGGATATTGTCATTTTCCATCGTGTCACCATGCCTTTCTTTCTCACCGGGGCGGCGTAAATAATCCACCACGTTTTACTTAATACTCTTTAAAAATCATAATCATTGATATTGTCCTTTGTGATTGTAAGATCAGCTTGTCCAATCAGACATCTGTTTTCTCCCTCAATTAGCTGGAGTTTGTCGTATCCCGCTATGCCAAGATCTGTGCCTTCACCCACTTCATCTCCTGAAAGAATCATAGATGCTACCTTACACATAACATGCCCTGAATCCTTAGGGTCCCACAGCTTGATTGTAGAGATTGTACCTGATTCAACATATGGTTTAAATTCGCCCGGTGTTCCTACACCGACAACCTTTACATCCAGTCCTAATTCCTCTACAGCCTTTGCAATACCCGGACAGTCTGTAGAAGCAACACCTGTGAAGCCTTTTAGATCCGGATTTGATTTTAAGATTTCTTTTGCTCTTTCATAAGAAGTATCAATAGACTCTTCAGACTCAGCAGAGGGAACAGCTCCGTCGTTAATCAGCTTCATATCCGGATATGCTTCCTTTTGGCGTTCATACTGAGCGTTTGCATACTCCATATGAGTTGTGGAAGTTGTGTAAGCAACCATCATTGCATATTTTCCCTTTTCACCCATATCCTTTGCAAGGGCATCCATAATTGCCGAGCCGAAGTCCTTCGCTGTAAAAGCTTCTGTGTCAAACAGTGTATTCTTCTGATTAGAAGCTTCATGGGTGATAACAACAATTCCCTGCTCCATGGCATTCTTCAGAGATGCCTCGATTGCACCGGGATCAATAGGCACAACACAGAGAGCATCCACGCCCTGGTTAATCAAGTCATCGATTACCTGAACCTGGGACGCTGCATCTGCATTAGCCGGTCCTTTCTGAATTACCTTGATGCCTGTCTCTTTTCCAAAGTCATTTACACCAACCTCCATACGTTTGAACCAGTTTGAGGTGTTGTCCTTCGTAACTACAGCAATTGTCCACTCAGATTTATCCTTGTCCGATTTATATCTGGAGACATCAAACAAGTCACCGTTTTTATCCTTTGAAGCAGACTCTTTCGTCTCCTTTTTGTTAGAAGATGTGGTGGTCTTTTCAGCACTGCAGGCTGCCAGTGAAAATGTCATAGCCGCTGCTGCTATGATTGCAATAAATTTTTTTAAATTTTTCATAAATTCTCCTCCTTCTCATTGGGATATACACTCATTAGGATATACAGTTTTTTCGAATTCAACCAACTGATCATATTCTTTTTCAACTATTTTTGCCATTTCCGGAGTGAGACCAGACATGTGCTCAGCCTCAAGCCAGGCATTTGCCATCTCAATCCCCATCTCATTTCCGATGATAAAGCCCCCCATACACAGTACATTTGTATTATTCACTGCTTTTGCACGTTTCGCTTGATACAGGCTCTCACAAAGTGCTGCATATACACCTCTGTGCTTATTGCATATGATACTGACGCCCATCCCAGTGCCGCATATGGCAATCCCTCTTTCATACTCTTTACTCTGTACTCCCCGGGCTACAGCTTTCGCCGCCTCCTGAAAAAGCACGGGATTGTCTGGATCAATATCTGTAATTTCATACCCCTTCTTTATTAAGTCTTTTTTTATTGCATTTTTAAGTTCAAATCCCGACGGATCCGCTCCGATGATAATCTTCAAACTTGTCCCTCCTGATTCTGGAAATTCAACATTTTAATGTGACCGCTTTATTATTATTTATTCATTCCAATAAATAATTCCTATTTTTCCAAATTTTTTATAGATGATTTGTTTTTAGTCGGTTACAATATATGCTAAATAAGCACGCAGCTAACCTTTGACGAACTTGGGCTGCAAATGCATAAAAATACCGCCAGTCGATATAGCAACTGACGGAAAACTACTTCTTTTCAATTCTACTCTGCAATTACCAGCGGTACTTCTAACTCTTTCGCTTTCTGGATATTCTCCTTTGACACACCAGTATCCGTAATAATCTTATATACTTTCTTGATTGGACACACCACCGACAGATAGCCGCCGCCGAACTTACTACTATCTGCCAGTACATAGACTTTCTCTGCCGCTTTCAGTATCGTTTTCTTCACCTGCATCTGCGGTGTTGCGATGGAAGTAAGCCCTACATCAAAATTAATACTGTGAACGCCAATAAACGCCTTATCTACATGAAATTGCTCCATATTCTGAATCGCCGCATCTCCCATGGTAGCTGCCAGGTGACCACTGACATGACCGCCAATCACAAACAATTCCACATGTTCCACGCCTGCCAGTTCATTTCCCGTAAGCAATGAATTAGTTACAACTGCTAAATGCTTTTCCGGGTGATTTTTAATATGTTCTGCAAGATAAAAACTACTGGATGCATCATCTATAATGATAGTGTCACGGTCTTCTATGAAGCTATATGCGGCCTCTGCAATCTGCATTTTCTGCATTACATTCTTGTAGATACTTTCTGCTGAATATTTCCTGGACTGCTCCGTTTCTATCCTGACAGCCCCGCCATGTGTCCGCTTAAGCAGGCCTTCTGTATCCATTGCCTTAATATCATTGCGGATAGTAACTTCAGAACACCCGAATTCCCTGCTAAGATCCACAACTTTGACCCGGCCTTTAACCTTCAGTTCTCTTAAAATAGCGTTTCTGCGTTCTTCCATGGCTGCCTCCCTCTCAACTGCTCTATTATCAATAAGTTTACACTTTCTTCATAGATTGTCAAGCACATAGCCATTTATCACAGTATTTCTACCCTTACCTCATTCTTACCTTACTCTGTCCTAGCTGCGTTGCAATCATGGTAAAAATCGGAACAAACTGATCGCCAAAATCTTCCTTTGGAAGAATCATAGCCCTCTCTTCTTCATAATATATACCAATGGTCTTAGGTGTTACAACTGCCCGTTTGATCTGCTCCCATGTGAATTTCTGACTCTTCGCATTCTGCTCTAGAGTAATTCCTTCTTCTGAAAAGGTATATTCTGCCAGGCTGCTATACTCATTATTCACAACTACCTGTTTGTTTGCACGCATTTTAAGTTGAAGCGGCATGCTCCCAAGAAATATCGTTGCTGCCACAAAATATAATATGGTTTCCAGTATACTGCTCCTCCCGGTCGTGTACATAATGATTCCCATAAATGCAATGGCAAGTCCGAGAATGTTAATTAAAAATCCGCTAAATTTTGAATATGTATGAAACAGTAAAAAATCATATAATGCATCTTTTGTCATGTGTACCGTCATTTTATTCATAATACCTCCTGAAATGCACCGTCTAAAAAGACCTTTTTTGAAAAAAGCCCTTCTATACTTTGACATATAAAAGGACTCAGATTGGCTGTTAATCCATATACATTTAGAGTATTAACTCTGCGCTTTCACCTTATAATATGCCCAACCCTCGGGACTGTAAATACCTTTCTGTTTTCTCTGCATCCATTTGTCAAATGCTGCTGTAATGAATGGGCACAGGAATAATGTAATAATAGATGCTGTTGCACACTGTGCAGTAGCCATACTTACATAGCCTTCCATGGATGGGTCCGCTTCTGCAACTGCTGCCGGTGTCATGGCAGAATTCAGGGCCGTTGTACCAATTGCGGCACCCATAGCGTTTCTTTCTTTCTTCGGAAGAAGCAAATTAATTACGAAGAAGAATACAACAGATGTGGCCGCAGAAATAAGTCCAAGAACAATTCCAGATGCCCCTGCTGTCAAAATTGTTTTAACATCGGTCTTAGCTCCGATGGAAACTGTCATGAAGAATGTGACGATTGGTTGTGCAGCCTTACATGCATCGCGAAATCCTTTATCAAGATTTCCCCAGATGAATCCGATTAACAGTGGTACTAATACCGCAATCAAAGACTTGAATGGAATATTAGCAAGCCCTGTAGCTCCCAATGCGATTAGCGTAAAAAAGGGACCATCATTCAATGACAAAATAGAAATTGCTCCCGTATCTGTTGCATTACCAAACTGAGAAGACAAGGAAATATACAGAGAGCCATTGGAGTTTGTAATTGCCGCTATCATTACAAACGGAGCAATTCCAAGGAAACCTGAAGGTCCGCAGATTTTGCCCACAACCAATCCCATAACTACGCCAAGTACAAACTTAACGCCTGTCATGACTACGCCTTTGTAAAGAGGCATGCCTACCTGCTTGATGTCAATCATAGAGCCGCATACAATCAGGAAAAATCCCATCATACAGGCATTTCCTTCATAGAACAATGCTGTTACATAGCCGCCAATCTGAAATGCTTGTGGAATAAATGTTGCAATTAGCACAGCAATTACCAGAGGAATAATTACCAGGCCGCCCGGAAGGCTTTTCATCTTATTTAAGATGTCAAAGTCTTTTCTCTCCTTTGTCTCAACTTTCTTTTCTTTGCTCATTTTCTCTCTCCTTTTTTAATTTATTGCATTTAGTATATAATGTCAGGATGCTCCTGATATTATCTTGCAGCTTCTCTGAACAGCCGTTCTACGATATCACATGCTGTGTTATTATTACCGGTAAGTCCACCTTTGCCAACAATCGGAAGCCCAGCATATTTTCCTGACAGCCTTCCCACATCTGTCTGGGGAATTACATAATCTATAACCTCAATACACTCTACACCAAGCTGATAGCAGACATTTACCATCGTGTCTCCACCTGTGGTATATAATCCCGCCACTTTTTTTCTTCCTACCTGTTCAAGTACCTGAGAAATAATGGTTCCAAGTCCTGCATTGATACGGTTGGCACTCATACCGCCTGCGTAACCGCGTTTCTCGTCTTCTTTTTCCAGATTCAGAAGTTTTTTGTGAAGTGCTGTCTCAAACAAAACCGCTCTTGGCTGTTCATCACCTTCAATCAGCTCTACCGCCTTGTTCACCGCTTTAAACACCTCGTCTAATGCAGTATTTCCACCTTCGATTAATGGATTCGGATCTACACTGATACGTACATGTCTGGTATCCTCACACAGAACCTCCATCTGTTTCTTTGTTATCGGTGTGGCGCTTCCGGCCGCAATCAGTACCGTCTTACCAGTCTCTCTGGCTTCCGGCGGAAGATTCGGTTCTTCTTCCTGCGTCTGACCTCTGCGGTATGCGAGCTTTGCTGTAAATGGCCCCGGGTCTACGGCTACTATGTTCCATTTCAGTTCAATACATGCCTGTGCAATGTTATCTACATCTTCCAGTGTAATTCCATCTACGATGATTACTTGACATTTTTCATCACGTTTTTTCTGAAGTGCCTCTTGGATACTATCTTTCCCTTCAAGTACCTTGTCAAGAGTAACCAGTCCAACTTTTCTTCTGGTCTGTATTCCCAGAAGTCTTGGTATGTAGTTTTCCCTCACCGGCGTACGTACATCTTGTGCAACAGGTGTATTGATTAGTGCAACACCATCAATTACCGAATATCCTCCAACCAGTATTCTTCTGGACTGAGGCATGGCCGGAACGACTACTGCCACCATGTCACAACTAAACTGATCCAAGATTGCATCAATTTCAATACCTATGCTGCCACGTAAGGTTGTATCAATTCTCTTAGAGAAATATCTTATTCCCATCTTTTTTAATGAAATAGTTGCCGATTTCACCTTTGCATATGCTTCACTTTCCGGAAGCGCTCTGCTATTACTACTAATCAGAACTGCATCCAGTTCTTCTATTTCTTTTGCATTCTCAGCTGCTTCTTCATTAAAAAATACTGCCGTTCTCGCTTTTGACCTTGCAAGCAACACCCCTGTTGTCGTAGCTCCGGTCAGGTCATCTGCCACTGCTCCTATTAAAGGCATTATCTGCTCCTCGCTTTCTCTTAGCCAAACTTTCTTCTATATATTAACGCTTTTTCTATTATTTTCTTTCCTGTCATGCTGTTTTGCTGCATATTCAGCTACAACATTCGTAGACTCGATCATGCTGACACAGGCTGCGGTCCCCTTTCCTGCGATATCAAACGCTGTACCATGATCAACAGAACTTCTGATAAATGGGAGTCCAAATGTTAAAGTAACAGATTTTTCAAAATCTAAAGTTTTACAAGCAATATGCCCTTGATCATGATATAGAGAAAGAATAGCATCGAATTTTCCAGATTTTCCAATGTGGAATACCGAGTCTGCCGGACATGGTCCGATAGCATTGACTCCTTTTTCCTGTGCCTCCTTTATTGCAGGCTCAATCTCATCAATTTCCTCACGTCCAAACAACCCATTGTCTCCGTTGTGTGGATTCAATCCTGCCACTGCAATTAATGGATTCTCAATTCCTACCTTCCTTAATTCTTTATCAATATTAATAACGTCTTCCAAGATAACATCCTTTGTCACATAATGACACGCATCTACCAGAGACATATGTCTGCTTACGAAGAATACTCTCAGCTTATGGCACGAAAACATCGTCAGCGCGTATGGTGAATGAGTTGCATTCTGATAAATCTCTGTATGTCCAGGTTCTTTAACACCAATCAATTTAATAGCTCCTTTATGAATTGGCGCTGTAGAAACCGCATCAATTTTCCCTTCCATTCCGAGATCAATAGATTTCATAATCCAATCAACAGCCATGCGGCCTGCCAGTGCCTGAACCTCCCCCCATTTGATAGAGTCTGTGTCATAATTACCTGTCTCAATAATATCTGCTGTTCCAAATTCATATTTTGCTTCGGAAGGGTCTTCAATCTTGTTGTACTTAAGTTTCCTACCAAGAATCTTAGCTGCCCTTTCCATAATTGCAATGCTCCCGATTACAAGCGGGCGACAGCAATTATGGATTTCTTCGCTTAACATAGTTCCAACCACAATCTCGGGTCCAATTCCTGCAGGATCCCCCATTGTAATTGCCGTTATTGGTTTATAGTTTTTCATCATTTTATATTTTCCTTACCTTTCATTTTACTTTCGTTTTGTTTTCCTAATTCTATCCTTATATTTTTGTTTTTTCAAT
>ENA-UOOE01002314-UOOE01002314.1-fermentation-metagenome-genome-assembly--contig:-NODE-2314-length-13885-cov-11.672451_pt1 | contig 13885 bp, 11 predicted proteins | sample MGYA00245776_ERZ724021 | MGnify/ENA primary metagenome ERZ724021 (study PRJEB28704, sample SAMN03018321) | fermentation metagenome | biome: anthropogenic terrestrial biome; feature: soil...
GTATGGATTGAATCAATTTAGACAGTTGTGTTACAAAAACGCTTGACCATTACACACCATAAGATTCCACAAAGTGGTGCATACTTGTTGAGAGCTAACTGCGTAGGCAAACCAATCAGACCGCCAAACTTCGCTTGTCAGCCAAATAAAGATTTGCCAGCGCGAAAATCATATGAAGTTTTGCCGTCTGCTTTCGCAGACCTCGGAATCGGGTTTTTCGGTACCTAAATAGGCCTTTGACCACGCCAAAGACATGCTCCACCTTTGCCCGCACTGAGGATTTCTTATGTTCCACTTTCCTCGCATACCACTGACCGCTGTGACTGAGTTTCTTGATTTGTGTTGGTCGCCGGTTAATGATGTACTTGATTTTCTTGCCCTGACGGTTACGAACCATGGCATTATCCCGCTTGCTTGCACCCAGATATCCGCTATCACCATAGACAGTTTCTTCTTCGCCACTTAATAGCTCCGGTATTTCTGTAACATCATGCACATTTGCTGCGGTCACCTTCAGATGATGTACTAGACCGCTGTCTTTGTCTACACCGATATGTGCTTTGTATCCGAAATGCCATGTGTTTCCCTTTTTAGCTTGATGGGCATCAGGGTCGCGCTGTTTCTCTTTGTTTTTGGTCGAAGACGGTGCCTCTATAAAAGTGGAATCAACAATCGTTCCTTTTTTCAGGATCAATCCCTTTTGCTGTAACAGCTTTATCACCTGTACAAACAGCTTTTCCTGCAAATTATTGCAAATCAAAATATTCCGAAATCGGCCTATGGTATCGCCGTCTGGAACCTGATTACTGGAATCCACACCGCAAAAGTCTGAAAAGGCACGACTATCTATGACCTCGGTTGCTGCCGCTTCATCAGCCAGATCATACAGATTTTGTAATAAATACAGACGAAGCATCAGTTCCAGTTCGTAAGGCTTATTTCCATGCTCCCCTTTGTAATAGCATGGTTTGATAATCTCTATCCATTTGCCCCACGGAATTATCCGGTCGATTTGCCCCAAAAATTCTTTCTCCTTTGTCTTCACCTGCGCCAGTTCGTCGTTCAGAGCTGACATCGTTATCTGTTTATTCATATCTCTATTTTACCACTTCTCTTCTGTGTGGTGTGGCCTTTAATACGTTTGTATCTAATCATAAATTATTTGACCTCCGACTTTAAACGCAAACGCCATAGAAATTTTGATACCCTAAAAGCTCTCATAAAACGATATATAAAAATTTATATACAATTTTATTACAGCATATAAGTAAAAAATTAAAATAAAGTATTAATTTTTAATATATAGTAAAATTCATAGCTAATTTTTAAATAAGCAACGGCAATATCCTTTAAAATACATAAATATATTGGAACAATAAAAAATATTTTATATATTATTCGAAAAATGTTATTAAATATTTATAAAAATATTTATAATAAAAGCATGCTGATGAAATGATCTAATTTGTTTTCTGTCTATGACAGACGCTGACAAGTTTTTGCATTAGACAGCTAAGTTTACTAACGTCATGGAGGAACGATTTATGAATCCTGTTAAGCTTGGTTTCGTGCCCACAAGGCGCAGCATTTTCAGCGCACCGGACGCGAAAAAATACAGAGACATGACTGCAGATCGCTTGCGTGAACTTAATGTTGATTTCGTCGATATTAAAGATATTAATGACGAAGGCCTTTTATATGACGATGCCGGTCTTGTTAAAGCTGAAAAAAAATTTAAAAACGAAAAGGTAGACGGCATTTTGCTTGCGCACTGCAATTTCGGAACGGAGTATGAATGTGCAAGGCTGGCTAAAAGCCTGAACGTCCCGGTTTTGCTGTGGGGTCCCCTGGATGAACGACCGGATCCGGACGGCGTACGGCTTCGTGATACTCAGTGCGGACTTTTCGCAACGGGAAAAGTTTTGCGTCGGTTCAATGTGCCGTTTACATATCTGACGAACTGCCGTCTCAATGACCCGGTGTTTGAACGCGGGGTCCGGGATTTTCTCGCAGTGTGCAATGTTGTCAAAACGTTCCGGCATATTCGGATATTGCAAATTGGCCCGCGTCCATTTGACTTTTGGAGCACAATGTGCAACGAAGGCGAACTTTTGGAGAGGTTTAACATTCAGTTGGCACCTGTCCCATTGCCGGAATTGATTACAGAGGTTAACCGGGCTAAAGAGGAAAAAACAGAAGCCGCTGAGGTGGAAAAATATTTCAGAGACAATATGCTGGTTCGGATTAAAGACAAGGATCTTGAAAATGTTGCAGCACTTAAAGTTGCAATGGGCCTCCTAATTAAAAAATACGGTTGCAACGCAGCTGCGATTCAGTGCTGGAACGCTTTGCAGGGAGAACTTGGCATTATGCCTTGTGCCGCCAATGCACTTCTTAATGAAGAAGGAATTCCAGTCGTATGTGAAACAGATATCCACGGCGCTATAACAGCGCTGATGGCTGAAGCAGCGGGAATGGGTGAAAAACATACGTTTTTTGCAGACTGGACAATAAGGCACCCAGATATTTCGGACGGAGAACTCCTTCAGCATTGCGGCCCCTGGCCGATTTCTGTTGCAGAAGAAAAACCAACGCTCGGCTACCCTCTTGCGTTCGATTGCCCGGGAAGCCTTACCGCTGAAGCGAAACATGGGGAAATCACTATTTGCCGTTTTGATGGGGACAACGGAGAGTATTCTCTGCTGCTTGGCAATGCGAAAGGTGTTAGCGGGCCAAAGTGTATGGGTACTTACCTTTGGATTAAAGTTGACAACATAAAACGTCTAGAAGAAAAAATAGTCTGCGGACCATATATTCACCACTGCGTAGGCATACATAAAAATGTTGTTCCAGTGTTATATGAAGCCTGCAAATACATTAAAGTCAAGCCAGACCTTTTCGACCCAATCGAAGATCAGGTAAAAGCTTATCTCAGAGGAGAGTGATTCGTAATTATGGATTTAATGGGTTTAAAGAAAAAGTCTCTGCAGATAAGAGAAAACATCGTAACGCTGATTCATAAATCCGGTTGCGGGCATATTGGTGGAGACCTGAGTGTAACGGATATTCTTGTAGCCCTTTATTATAGTAAAATGAATTGCTCACCTGAACGCATAGATGACCCGTCCCGTGATCGCTTTATTTTGAGTAAGGGCCATTCGGTGGAAGCACTGTACTGTATTCTTGCTGATAAAGGATACTTTACTACAGAAGAATTATTCGATACTTATTCCTGTTACCTGTCAAGGTTTATCGGGCATCCGAACAACAAAATCCCAGGAGTAGAAATGAATTCTGGTTCATTGGGGCACGGACTTTCAGTTTCGGTCGGTATGGCGCTTGCAGCGCGTATGGATGGAGCTTCTTATCGTATTTATACCGTTATGGGTGATGGTGAGCTTGCCGAAGGCTCAGTATGGGAAGCTGCTATGGCCGGCGGACATTTTAAGCTTGACAATCTTACTGCATTTATTGATCGAAATCGCCTACAGATTTCCGGCTGTACTGAAAATATTATGGCACAGGAAGACCTTGAGAAACGCTGGTCAGCGTTTGGATGGAATATATTGTCTATTCCTGGCAACGATATTGAAAAGATTTGCGGTGCAATAGACACGGCAAAGGCGACAAAAGGAAAACCTACGCTAATTATTGCAAATACAACAAAAGGATACGGCGTTTCCTTTATGGAAAACAAAGCAGAGTGGCATCACCGTGTTCCTACGGATAAGGAATATCACACTGCTATGGAAGAATTGGAAGAAAAGAGGCGTGCTGCATCATGAATCGAATCGCGAATAAACAGGTTATCTGCAACGTCTTGCTGGAAAAAGCCCGTAAAGACAAAGATATTGTTGTATTGTGCAGCGACTCGCGCGGATCAGGTTCCATGACAAAATTCGCCGAAGAATTTCCAGAGCAATTTATTGAAGTCGGCATAGCTGAGCAGAATCTCGTTTCAATCAGTGCCGGACTTGCAAAATGCGGTAAAAAGCCTTTTGCTGTATCTCCGGCGAGCTTTCTTTCAACGCGCAGCATGGAACAGGTAAAAGTTGATGTCGCATATTCCCATACCGGAGTTACATTGATTGGAATCAGCGGCGGAATCAGCTACGGGGCGCTTGGCATGACGCACCATTCCGCCAACGACATTGCTGCAATGGCCTCTATTCCTGGGCTTCGTGTTTACCTGCCGAGCGACCGTTTTCAGACGGAACGTCTGGTGCTGTCACTGCTGAAGGACTCGGAACCGGCTTATGTCCGTGTAGGACGAAATGCAGTCGAAGACGTCTATGAAGATGAGCGGGTCCCGTTTGAGATGGACCGTGCGACAGTTGTACAGGAAGGAAACGACGTTACACTGATAGCGTGTGGAGAAATGGTAAAGCCGGCAAAGGATGCGGCGCAAATGCTTGCAGAGAAAAGCATATCTGCAAGAGTCCTCGATATGTATTGTGTTAAACCAATCGACCGTGATGCTGTCCTGAAAGCCGCTTGTGAAACAAAGGGTATTGTTACGGTAGAAGAACACACGATTTTCGGTGGCCTTGGTTCCATGGTAAGTCAAATTATTTCGGAAGAGCACCCGGTTTTTGTCAAAAATCTGTCCCTGCCGGATTCGCCTGTTGTAACAGGCGAATCACAGGAAGTTTTTGATTACTACGGACTGAATTCCGCTGGGATTTTGAAAGCCGCAGAAGAGGTTGTCTCCCATGGATAAATACATACTGGCGGTTGACCAAAGCACGCAGGGAACAAAAGGGCTGATTTTTAATAAAGATGGAATGCTTATTGCCCGTTGTGACCGTCCCCATCAGCAGATTATCAACGAACGGGGCTGGGTAGAGCATGACCCGGAAGAGATTTACCGTAATACGATTGCTGTGGTGCGCGATGTTATAGAAAAAGCCGCAGTTGATAAAGAAAAGATTATTGCCTGCGGTATCAGCAATCAGCGTGAAACGGCCGTTGCGTGGGACCGCAAAACTTCAAAACCTATTTACAATGCAATTGTTTGGCAGTGCGCTCGCGGTGCGGAGATATGCCGGCGTTTGGATCGGAATGATTTTTCCGTGAGAGTAAAAAATACTACTGGGCTAAATCTTTCTCCATATTTTTCAGCCGCAAAACTGGCATGGATTATGGAAAACGTTGAGCAGGCCGCACAATTGGAGCGCTCGGGAGACTTACGCATGGGGACTGTTGACAGTTGGCTTATTGATCGGCTGACAGGCGGGAAGTCTTTTAAAACTGATTATTCAAACGCGGCACGGACTCAGCTGTTTAATATTATTTCCCTACGGTGGGATCCTGAAATGTGTGAAGCATTTCATATACACCCAGACTGCCTTGCCGAAATCTGTAATTCAGATTCCGATTTTGGTAAAACCAACTTTGAAGGCTGCCTGCCGCATGCCATCCCAATTTTGGGAGTCTTAGGTGACAGCAACGGCGCGCTCTTCGGCCAGGGATGCCTGCATCCAGGAATGATTAAGGCGACATATGGAACGGGGTCGTCCGTAATGCTTAATATCGGTGAAAAACCTGTTTTCAGTAAAGATGTAGTCACATCATTGGCGTGGAAAACAGGAGGGAAAGTACAGTATGTACTTGAAGGAAACATTAATTATACCGGTGCCGTTATAACATGGATGAAAGACGATCTTCATCTTATTGGCTCTGTAAGCGAAGTTCAGAGTCTGGCAAAGGAGGCCAACCCTGACGACGCAACATATCTTATTCCCGCTTTCACAGGACTTGGAGCTCCCTATTGGGACAGTAAAGCAACTGCAACCCTTACGGGAATGACACGGACTACCGGAAAAAAAGAGATAGTAAAAGCAGCTGAAAACTGCATCGCGTTTCAAATTGTGGACATTGTCCGATGCATGCAGTTGCAGTCTGGAAAATTAATTAAAGAATTGCGTGCGGATGGAGGCCCTACAAGGGACAGTTACCTTATGCAGTTCCAAAGCGATATTTTAGGGATTACGGTTAGGGCAACAGATCTGCAGGAAATCTCCGGAATGGGAGCGGCTTATATGGCTGGCATCAAAGCGGGGCTTTATGACCAAGCTAAGATATTTGAACAAATCGGCCGGAGCAGCTATGAAAGTAAAATGACGGCTGATAAGCGTGAGGAGCTTTACTCAGGATGGGAAAAAGCGATTTCTATGGTCCTGAAGCGTTAAAGCATATGGCAGGATATTAAGTAAAAGTATTAATTGTCTAAAGTGCAATTTAAGGAATGGAAAGGCTGGAGTTCTTTGTGCAGTTAAGTTTCATTTAAGGAGGCGGGTTATTTGGATAGTAAAACTTTACTAGAAATCCAACATATATCTAAGAGCTTTTCACAGACTAAAGCGCTGAGAGAGGTTTCATTCAATATTATGCGCGGTGAAGTACGCGGATTGGTTGGAGAAAACGGATCCGGAAAAAGTACGCTTTCCAATATTATAGCGGGTGTGTACTGCCAGGATTCAGGTAAGATCATTCTAAATGGAAAAGAACTGAATGTTTCCTCACCCATTGAAGCAGAGGAACATGGAATAGCATTGATCGTTCAGGAAATAGGTACTATTGAAGGCGTTTCCGTAGCCTCCAACATTTTTTTGGGAAGCGAGAAGAAATTCGTCAGTAAAGGCCTTGTAAATTACCGCAAAATGAACGAGGAAGCAAAAAAAGCTCTTAATGAAATTGGTATTGATAATATTAATCCCGCACTTAATGTGGAGAAGTTAAACCTTGAAGAGCGAAAAATCATCGAAATTGCGAAAGCGTATTATATTCATCCGAAATTATTAATTGTTGATGAAACCGCAAATGCCCTTTCATCACACGGACGCAGCATTCTTTATTCAGTCATTAAAAGTGTCAAGGAATATGGTGGAACGGTGCTGTTTATAACTCATGACCTTGAAGAACTGGTTAAAGTGTGCGACGGCGTTACAATACTTAGAGACGGAATTTATATAGATACATGCTACGGCGAAAAAATGGTAATCAATGACCTGAAAGTCGAAATGGTAGGACGTGAAATCAACGACCATTATTATCGTACCGATGAGGAGAGCATAGTGAGCGATAAAGTCGTGCTGGGCGTTACAAACGTCTATACCAGTGCTCTCAAAAACATTAATTTTGAACTGCACGAAGGAGAAATATTGGGGCTTGGCGGTCTTTCGGACTGCGGAATGCACGAGTTGGGGCGTTTACTGTTTGGACTGGATCAGCCGTATTCCGGAACTATCAGCTGTTACGGCGAAACAAAAAAACTTAAGAATCCGGCAGAGGCAATCAGGAATAGTATCGGTTATCTTTCCAAAAACCGTGACACTGAAGCTATAATTCTTCAGAGCAGCATTAAAGATAATATCTGCCTATGCAGCCTCGATAAAATTTCAAAGTTTGGTTTTGCTTTCCCTGCGAAAGAAAATGTTTTTTCTGAACAGTGGATTAATAAGCTGAAAATCAAGTTAAAAAGCAAATCTCAGTATGTGGCTGACTTAAGTGGAGGAAACAAGCAAAAAGTAGTGCTTGCAAAATGGCTTGGACGCGGCTCCAGCATCCTTGTGCTCGACTGCCCGACGCGTGGCATTGATATTGGCGTAAAAGAGGCTATATATGAGCTTATGAACGAACTGAAAGATAAAGGACATGCAATTGTTCTTATTTCTGAAGAACTGCCTGAACTCATCGGGATGTCGGACAGGATTCTGATTATGAAGCAGGGGAAAATCGTTTGTGAAAAGAAACGCAGCCCGCAGATAACAGAGTCACTGCTAATCAAGGACATGATCTGAGGGAGGATGAAGAAGTTTTGGAACAAAAAAATAATAAGAGTTTATCTTCGAACAACTCCGATAGATGGATGGGAATATTCATAAACGTCTTCCCTTTTGTCGGCCTTTTGATTGTTATTATCGGATTTTCAATTTTCAGCAGCGGGGCAACTATTAGATTGAGCAACAGTATAGAGGTTTTTAACCAGTCGTTTGCGCTGCTTCTTGTGACGGCTGCGGCTCTGTTCCTTTTATCACAGGACTGTTTGGATATGTCTATAGGGGCTACTATTGGTATGGCGGGCGCTGTGGCAGCTTATATCTCAAAAACAAGTATCCCTATTGCTTTCATCTCCGCAATCGCAGTTGGGCTCTTGATCGGCCTGACAAATGGGTTCCTTCACGGCGTTCTTGGAATCAATGCCATGATTGCGACGCTGGCAATGCAGTTTATTCTGAGGGGACTTCTGCTGATTGTATGCCAGTCCGGTACGATCGGGATTGCGATAGGAATGTACGCTCTCGATAATACGGCACTCAAGTTTGTAATCTGTGCCGCTTTTATGGTTGTTTGCTATCTGTTTTTCCAGTATCATATTTACGGGAAGCAATGCAAAGCCATCGGAGCGGGAAAAACGGCTACGATACAGTCAGGTGTTAATGTCACCAGAGTTAAAGTTATTGGCTATGCGTTTATGGGCGCTACTGCGGGCCTTGCAGGATTCTTTACGGTTATACGCACAGGCGCTGCAATGTACAATACCGGTAATATGGTTGAATTCGACGTGCTGATTGCTCTTATACTCGGAGGGATGCCGATTAACGGCGGAGCCGATTCACATTTTCGCAGTGCGATTATTGGCGCACTGATCCTTGGCGTTTTAAATAACGGCATGATTATGCTTGGTTTGGGTACTTACCCCCAGCTTATTACAAAAGGGCTTATATTCATATTCGTTCTTGCATTGACATTTACCATGCGGTACCAGTTAAATAAAAACAAGAGGCTATAACTGAGGCACATACAGCAGCCCAAACAGGCTGGTGTGTAATATGCATAAAAAAACTAAGGAGGATTTATCAAATGTTGAAAAAGGTAGCAGCATTATTCCTTGCGGCTGTACTTGCATTTAGTTTAGTAGGATGCAGCGGCCAGGCACAAAGCAGTTCAGGTACACAGTCGTCAGGTGCGTCATCGTCTTCGTCAAGTGACATAAAAATAGGCCTGACAATCTATGCAACTACAGATGCAACCTCGGGACCGATGTGTAAAAACATGCAGGCAGCCTGCGATGGTATGGGTGCAAAACTCGTTATTACAACGGACAACCAGGACCTTGAAAAAGAAGTCAGTAATATTGAGAACCTTATAGCCAACGGCTGTAAAGCCGTTTTCTGCTTACCGTATTCCGATAATTCTATTCCGCGCATCGCTTCTATCTGCGAAAAGGCCGGCGTATACTTCGGATTTTACTGGTATGACTTGGCAACGAAATCGACCCACGATGTTTGTTATAATTCAAAGTACTTTTTAGGAAATATTTATGAAGACGACGTATGGTCTGCTTACACTGCGATGCAAACGCTTAATAAGGCTGGAGCTTCCAAAATCGGCATGTTTGGCCTTCCTACGGGACGCACCACTACAACAAAGCGCGACGAAGGTATTCAAAAGGCCTGCAAGGAATACAATATGAATGTCCTCGTAACAGACCGCGTAAATACCAATACGTCTGATGCAGCTGCCTCTTCGGTCGAGTCCATGATAAGCGCGTATCCTAACCTCGACGGTATTGTCATTGCCGGCATGACACAAACATGCTTGCCTGGTGTAATTCAGGCGCTTAAAAATCTTCACTTAAATGGGAAAGTAAAGGTCGCCTGTATCGATTTTAATGAGAACCAGACGGAATATTTTGAAAAAGGATTAATTAACGGCGTAATTGGCGGCCACTTCACCGGATGTGCGTGGCTGGCTGTCCTCGCTATCAACAAACTGCAGGGAACTCCTCTTACAGATAAAGCGGTTTCAATTCAGGATCAGTTTATAGTGCTGCAGTCTGCGGAAGATGCTAAGAACTATACTTCATATCTCTACAATGAACTGCCTTATACCAAAGATGAGTTTGCAAAGATGTCTAAAAAACTTAATTCGAGCTTTACTTACGACGATCTTTTGAAAACTATTAAGGCTTACAGCGTAAGCGATGTTATGACGCGCCATAATAAAACATAAACAGCAATATACATAGCAGACCCTGAAACGGCTTGTTTCGGAGCTTGAATTTAAAATGTCATTTGGCCTGCATACTATTGTGGTCAAGGAGAGGTTTAAGATGAACAAGAAGATCGTTAATTTCATTGTCGTTCTTATGGTACCTGTATTTTTATACTTGTTCTTTTTGCTGCTTCGTCCGGCTTCTTTTGGAAAAGCAAGCACAATCTATATTATCTTTACACAGTCTTTTATCACATGTATCATAGCATGGGGCATGCAGTTTTTGGTGAGTATGGGAGAGTTCGATCTGGCGGTTGGTGCCGAAATGGTTTTGGACTGTATTTTTGCCGCGCTGCTGAGCGCAAGAATAGGATTTGCCGGCATAATTATCGGCTGCATTGTGTGCGCGTTTGTGTGCGGGGTAATTAAAAGTGCCCTTTACCGTATGATGCGTATTCCAATTATGATTCTAACGATTGCGCTTGTTTATCTGCTGGGAGCTACCGGCGGGCTTGTTACAAATTCTTCGGCACTCACTATTAAATCCGCCTATACTTTTTTAGGCCGCGCCCCAGGTAATATCATCGTTTTTGCCATTACGGGTTTTGTGGTGTATCTGCTGACGAACGGAAGCGTATTGGGCGCAAACGTCCGGGCAGTATCAGGTTCTGTGAGTATTGCACGCAACAATGGCATACATGTAGAAAGCACAAAAATTAAATCACTTATTCTCAGCAGTATGCTTGCGGGCATAGCAGCTATTATCCAGCTTAGTCACGGCAGCGGTGTTACACCTTCCGTAGGGTTAGACAGCATTCAGAATATTATGCAGCCTATAATGAGCGTTTTTATCGGTTTTGTTATGGCACGGTATATTAATATTGTGTTCAGTATTTTCATTGGCTCGATCCTTATGTCAATCATCAGCAACGGCATTACTGCTCTCAACTGGTCATCGTCAATCTATAACGTAGTTGTCGGTGCAATACTGATTGTTATCATGGCTTACATGAACATAGCTGAGATTTCCGTAAGGCGCCGTGAAGAGAAAACAGGGGCAATGAAAAATATGAAAGAATGCGGAACCATTTGACAGTCAATTTATATTATAAAAATATTATAAAAATTTTGTTAATTGTAAGGCTTCACAACAGTTAAGAAACAGGATAGGATACGGTCAGCTGCCGTATAATTCATAAAATATATTGTAACAGGAGTGACTGATATGAAATTTAAAAAAGCACCATATGAAGTGCCTGAAAACAAGAAAATCAAAGTAATCTGTGACAGTGACGCTTACTGTGAAGGCGACGACCAATATGCCATAGCACATCTGCTGATGACGGAAAAGGTGCAGCTTCTCGGGTTTACTGCTGAACATTTCGATACGCTTCTTTTGGATTCCAAAACCGGCGGCAACGATTCAATGCAGCAAAGTTACGATGAGATTTGCAATATTCTGCAGCTAATGGGACTTAGGGAAGACTATCCTGTTTATAAAGGCGTAGTGGAAGCGCTGAAGGACGAAAAAACACCTGATTATTCCGACGCAGGAAAATTTATTGCCGAGCAGGCATTGAAAATGAAAGACGGCGAGAAACTGTGTGTTGTTGCGCAGGGCGCTGTCTCGAACATATCAGATGCACTGCTAATGCATCCGGAAATCGAAGATAAGATGATGGTTATATGGATAGGCGGCGGCGCGTATCCGGAAGGTTCATGGGAATTTAACCAGAATGGCGACCTTAGTGCCACAAATGTTTTATTTGACTCTAATGTTGAGCTATGGCAGGTTCCGTGCAATGTGTACTCAATGATGAAAGTCTCCTTTCAGGAACTTTATGAAAAAGTCAGTCACTGTGGTGAAATTGGAAACTATCTTTATACAAATCTTCTGCGTGTTAATAAAAAACTTTGCGGAATTCCGCTTTTCGGAGGTATGTCGAGCTACCCGGGCGGAGAAAATTGGCAGCTTGGAGATTCCCCCGTTGTGGGGCTGCTTATGACAGACCATTGCTATGACTATGATGTCATGCCGGCACCGCGTGTGGATGAAGAAGGGCATTACCTTCTGCGTCCGGCAAATCCGAGAAAAATCCGTGTTTATAATTATGTTGATCATCGTATGATTTTGGAAGATATGTTTGCTAAGTTAAAATATTATTACGTCACGGCGAATAGATAGCTGTTTACCCTCCGTCTTTTAAACTGGCAAATCGGCGAAGAAAGCAAGCCGGATGGTGATTATAAATACCATCCGGCTATTTAAATCTGCCGGCGTGTGTTTTGCGCTTGCTAAAATCCGCACTGCCGAAAGAATATTTTATAAAATTTTATATAAATATTTGACTAAACATTTTTTATTGTATATCATAGAAGGAAGAAGGGGTGCAGAAATTTATGAAAGCAAGCATAAGGCAGATTAGTGAAATGACAGGATTTTCTCAGTCAACAGTTTCTAATGCTTTGAACAACAAAAAAGGAGTTAATCCGGAGACGGCCCGTAAAATTATAGAAACAGCCAGGGAATGTGGGTACCAGATGCAAAAAAGAGTGGATGGAATCCGCTTGGCGATTTTCAAAAGTGGAGGACAAATTGTTGCAGACACTCCTTTTTTTTCCGCTTTAATAGAAGGTGTGGAAAGCGAGGGACGCAAGGCAGGACATGAGATAACTCTGTTCAATTTGGATAATAGGCAGCCTGATTATATGCAAAAACTCCAGTCGCTGTTAAACGATCCTTCTTACGCTATTTTGCTGCTTGCAACAGAAATGACGGAAAATGATATCCGGCCATTTCAACAATGCGAAGCACCGCTTGTGTTGCTTGACGCATGGTTCGAGAAATATCCCTTTGATACTGTGCTTATTAGCAACACCGATTCAGTTTGCCAGGCCGTCCAGTATTTACTCGATTGCGGACATAAAAATGTCGGGTATTTAAAAGGCAATGTAAGGATACAGAATTTTAAATACAGAGAAATGGGTTTACATCGTGCGCTGCAAAGGAATGGTAAGAGCCTGAACTCAGCGTTTGTTTATAATCTCACACCAACTATGGAAGGTGCACAGAAGGATATGAGCGCGCTGCTTTCTGAAAATCATACGCTTCCAACAGCTTTTTTTGCTGATAATGATATAATTGCACTTGGAGCTATGAAGGCCATGATAGAGTTTGGAATCAAAATTCCTGAAGACATTTCTATTATAGGATTTGATGACCTGCCATTTTGTGAAATTTCTATTCCAAGGCTTACGTCAATCAGGGTAAATAAAGAAGAAATGGGCCGTATGGCAGTTCGGCGCCTAACTGAGAAGATAGCCGAAGGAAACCAGCAAGTCATAACGAAAATAGAGATTTGCAATATACTGATAAAGCGTGACAGCGTTTCTGCACCGCGGCCTGACTGAATTGTTGATCCTGCAGGTTACCTTGCTATATGCTGATTTCACAGCAAACAACAATCATCTGCAACAAGGTATTTTATGTAAGCAGGTAAAGCAATCGCAATGTTGTCCAAACAGATAATTTGTTGATTTCTATGCTTACCTTTTTTAATCAAAGCTAAGCAGCTTTACAGTATTATAATACAGAGCATATCGATAACCTCCCAAAATGGTGATATTGACAATTCCCATTTTAAAGGTTTTTCATCGAATATGCTCTGTTTTTTATTCTTTTTCTCAGGCGCTATTCGTTCCTACCCCAACTTTTATTATAGAGCCAAATTAAATAGCTTAAAGGGCAGGTGAGCAGGGCAAAGCACCCTCTTAGTTATTCCAGTATATCATACTGCCTAACTAAAAGGGTGCGGTTCACCGGTTTGCAGGTGGGTATCCTATATTATTTAATCTGTGTGTCTTCTCAATCTATTTGTGAGGCGAG
>ENA-UOOE01002317-UOOE01002317.1-fermentation-metagenome-genome-assembly--contig:-NODE-2317-length-13879-cov-12.043981_pt1 | contig 13879 bp, 10 predicted proteins | sample MGYA00245776_ERZ724021 | MGnify/ENA primary metagenome ERZ724021 (study PRJEB28704, sample SAMN03018321) | fermentation metagenome | biome: anthropogenic terrestrial biome; feature: soil...
TGTAAAAGTAATAAAAAAATGATTTATTCTTTGACACAGTTTACTTTACAGTCTCATCCGTCCTGACTTGTCCCCTTCAGATTACCAACTTACACAGTTCATGGGATACTCCCGTAGGCATTGTACACGTTCACCGTATACGATGATTTTTCACATACTCACCCGGATTAATACCCACTTCCTTTTTAAAAACGGTACTGAAATATTTCGGATCGCTAAATCCCAATTCATACGCGACTTCTGAAACGCTTAATTTCCGATGAACTAACATTTGGCGGGCAATGTTGATTTTTACTTTCTTTATTAATTCGTTGGGAGATATTCCGATCAAAGCTTGCAGTTTACGGTAGAAAGTAGGTTGGCTCATATTAAATATTTCATAGAGGTCAGCAGTTGTAAAATCTTTTTCTAAAACATTTTCTTCTATTGCTTTTATGACATTTTCCAGAAACTCTTTGTCCACATCGTTATAAGTGTACTCCGAGACATCATAAAATCCTTGTATGGAAGAGAAAGATTCGGCTTGAAGTTTCCTGTTATTTACTAAACTCTTTATATTCGCAATTAAAACGGACATTTCAAATGGTTTGGTGATATATGAATCGGCCCCCGCATCATATCCTTGAATTTTATGCTCGATATTATGTCTGGCTGAAAGCATAAGTACCGGGATATGGGAAAACTGCACATCCATTTTCATCCTTGAAACTAACTCCAGCCCATCCATTTCAGGCATAAGAATATCAGTAACCATTACATCTACCACTCTTTTCCCAAGCGTTTGTAACGCTTCTTTTCCATTTTTTGATTTTAGAACAACAAAATCTTGCTTCAAAGCTTCGGCCATTAATTCCAGCAATTCTTTATTGTCTTCTACAAGAAGTATTCTCAATTTATTAGATTCCGTGACCCCCTCAATTTTATTATCTTCTGTCACGTGGTAATTTACATCTTCCGAGGCGATAATAACATCGGAATCAACATTGTATTCACTGATTGGAATAGTAACGAGAAAGACAGAACCTGCCCCTTTCTCCGACTCCACGGTTATATTGCCGTTATGCAACTTCACCAGATCATTCGTCAACGACAGCCCTATACCGATACTTTTCACTTTTATATCCCGAAAATTGCCATGGTAAAATCTGTCAAAAATATGCTTCTGCTCTTCTTTACTCATACCATATCCGGTATCCTCAACTTTAAGAAGCAGCTGTTTCGTATCCTCGGATTCAACCACATCAACGGTAACAAATACACTTCCTCCCTCTTTGTTGTACTTAATGGCATTCGACAGTAAATTATATATAATCATATCCAACTTGTCACTATCAACATACCCCTCTATCCTTTCATGTGAACAGTTAAAAAAGAGGGAAACATTTTTTTCCGCAGCCATTGAAACAAAGTGCACGTCACAAAGTTCTCTGGTAAAAGAGACAAACTCTACCTCGGTAAGTTTCATTTTTATATGCTCGGTTTCTATTTTCCTGAACTCGATTATTTGTTCTAATAATCTTACTAAACGATCCGCATTCACTTTCATTGTCTGAAGATACCTAACATCTTCATGATACTTATTTTTCAAATTTTCAATCGCACATTTTATGATGGTGATAGGCGTAAAAAACTCGTGGGAAATATTGGTAAAGATATTGAGTTTGGTTTGATAAATCTCTTCCGATTTTTCTCTCTCAATCTCCTCTTCAGCTATTATTCTCTTTAATTTCAATTGGTTGCTAAAATAGCGGAAAACGGACAAACTTACAAATCCGAAAAAAATGAAATATAAAATATACGCATAAGCGGTCTGCCAAGGCGCCGGCTTCATTTTGATATGTAAAATAGTCGGCGAATCACACCATATCCCTTCTTCGTTGGTTGCTTTTACTTTAAATATATATTCTCCTCTGGATAAATTATTATAATTAACAGAGTGGCTTTTAGAACTTACATAGACCCAGTTTTTATCAGCGCCTTCAAGCTGATACGCATACTTCACTGCCATATTGTTGTTATACAACAGAGAAGAAAATTCAATCCGGATATTATTTTGTAAATGTGACAGCGTTAATTGATTTTCATAAGGAATCTCACTCTGAATCATCTTTTCTCTTTCATCCAAAGGAAAATCTTCTATCGGACGATTGGCGATTGCAATTCCGGTAATAACGGGAGAGGGTGCAAACAATACCCTTTCCCTTTTTTCAGGAATAAAGGTGACAAATCCGTTTTTTCCTCCGTAGAACAGTTCATTTTTATCGTTTTGAAACGAAGAATTCAGATTGAACGTGTTGATGAAAACACCTTCATCTTCGGTATATATTTTTATTTTCTCACCATAGGGAAGATCTTCGTTGTAGCATATTAATCCATTTCCCGTACCCAGCCACAAATTCCCCCAATTGTCTTCATTTATACTGAAAATGGCATCATCGGGAATAAGTGGCATGCTATCGATAATATTGAACTTATCTTTCTCCTTGTCATAGAGGCTTAATCCTCCGCCTTTAGTCCCAATCCAGATTCTTTTCTGATGATCTTGAAAAGAACACAACACATCGTTGTTATTTAATTTCCCATTGTCAAAGGAATAACGCTCCATATTCTTTATGTTGTCTCCCTGAACGGAGTATTTAAATAGGCCATTATTATTCGTTCCGATCCAAAGATTTTCCTCTGCATCAGCCAATAATGTATTGATATTCAGTTTAGAATTCACTATATCCTGATGATTATACCTAAAAACATATTTGTTCTCGGACTGTTGATATGTTGCACAGATCAAACCTCTGTTTGTGCCAATCCATATATCCTGTGTCTGAGAGTTTTTTATGATGGAGCGAATAGACAGATTTTTCGGGTCAACCCCGGTTATCACTTTTTTTTCCACCGAAATAATTTCGTTGCCATTGAATTTAACAATGTAAAGGCCGTCATATCGGGTACCCAGCCAGAGTTCATTTTTCATTGGCGGTTTATAAAAAGTATATATGCTATTCGCTTCAGAACTTATCTTTTTTAGTTCCAAATTCTCATTGTACAGTTGAAATTTATTGTTCTCAGGGTCAAATAACCCCAATACGAAAGAATTAAGCCCAAGCCAGAGTAATCCTGTTTCATCCTGATATATAGCAGTAACCGAAGATTGTAAATGTTCTTCAGCAAGAATGCCCGACAGGTTAAATTGATCAAAGTTTATCTCTCTCATCTTTAATGCATTCACTCCGATACCATACGTTGAATACCAGATCAAATTGGAACGGTCGGTGTATAATGTATAAATTTCTTCACTTGACACTTTGATAGAATTTGAAATATCAACCACGCTATCTCTGTCATGCCTGTTCGTTTGCTCTATTATTTGTATCCCGTCAGATGTAGCTAAGAATATATGACCTCTATCTGGGTCTTCCTGAATTGCATAGACAACCGGATAATACATGCTTTTTTTATTTTTGGGAACTGCAAACTTTGTAAGTTTGCTATGAGAAGGCCGATGAGGGTTCTCTATTCGCCACACTCCATATTTATCCCATGTTGAAAACCAGACATGATGGTCTGAATCTTCGTATATATAATTTACAATCAACTTTTCTTTATCTTTAAGATAAGGATAATCCACAAATTGATTTGTATTTAAATTATACACAAGATAACCACTCTCCCATCCTCCAATCCACATATAATTTTTTGAATCAATGAAAATTGTCTTTATATAATTCCAATTTACGTTTTCAGAGTGTTTGTTTAATTCAATCTTATCGAAATAATGGGTGTCTTCATTAAAGCAATATAATCCATCACTTGTTCCAAAATAGACGACATTATCGGCAGAAACAGCTATCGCGCTTATGTCAAGTTTACTTATGTCATGATCAAATAAAATTAGTTTACCCGTGCGTAATTCAAGCATATTCACTCCTTTCTTCGTGCCAATCCATAACCGTTTATTTTTATCTTCGGCCATGCAGCGGATTAAATTATCTGTAAGAAGCTGGGGATTTAAATAATTGGATTTATACACTTTAAATTCATAGCCATCAAACCGGCATAAGCCGTTATTGGTACCAAACCACATAAATCCCTTGGAATCTTGCAAAATACAATTTACCTCATTAGATACTAATCCGTGAAGCTGACTGAGGTTCTGCTGATATACGGAATGATAATATAATTCATTTGCACTTGCAGCAAGCGTATAAAGAGATAATAGAAAAAAGAATATCAATTTTTCGAAAATTTTATCCATATAACGAATACAAATTTATTTGTAAAAATACTATTATCGCGCCCAACTTTCCCTGTCGAGATTCCGGTAATTAATGGCTTCCGCCAGGTGAACCGGCTTGATCTGTTCGCTCCCCTCCAGATCGGCGATGGTCCGTGACACCTTTAGAATACGGTCATAAGCCCTGGCAGAGAGGCTGAGGCGTTCCATCGCCGTTTTCAGAAGACTTAATCCCGCATTGTCGGGGGATACATACTTGTGCAGCGCCTTCCCGCTCATCTGGGCATTGCAATAAATACCCCTTACTCCACGAAAACGGGCCTGCTGTATTTCCCTTGCCTTCACCACGCGCATACGGATGTGATCACTGCGCTCGGCCGATGTACGGTCTGAAATCTTATCGAAAGGGACGGGTGTAATTTCAATTTGTATGTCGATCCGGTCGAGCAATGGTCCCGATATTTTGTTCAGATAGCGTTGCACCGCTCCGGGAGGACATACACATTCTTTATCGGGATGGTTGTGAAAACCGCAGGGACAGGGATTCATGGCAGCCACAAGCATGAAGCTGGCCGGGTAATCCACACTGAAACGGGCGCGGGAAATGGTGATCCTGCGATCCTCCAGTGGCTGACGCATAACCTCTAGTACATTCCGGTTAAACTCTGCCAACTCATCGAGAAAAAGCACACCATGATGCGCCAGGCTGATTTCACCCGGTTGCGGATAAGCACCACCTCCCACCATGGCCACATCGGAGATGGTATGGTGTGGCGAACGAAACGGCCTCCGGGTCATCAGCGACTTATGCAGCCCCATCTGGCCTGCTACGCTGTGTATGCGGGTAGTCTCAAGTGCTTCATCCAGCGAAAAAGGCGGAAGAATAGACGGCATGCGTTTGGCCATCATCGATTTACCCGACCCGGGCGGCCCCACCATGATTATGTTGTGCCCGCCTGCAGCAGCTACCTCCAGTGCACGTTTCACATTTTCCTGTCCCTTCACATCAGAGAAATCGGAATCAAAAGCATTACCTCCTTCCTGAAATTCACGTACTATGTCTACCAGGGTGGGTGCCGGGATGTGTAGCCCGTTAAAAAAACCGACTACCTCACGAATATTGTCCATGCCATATACTGTCAATCCCTTTACTACAGCCGCTTCTTTCGCGTTGGCTGAAGGCAGGATAAATCCCCTGAACCCTTTTTCTTTTGCCATGATGGCAACAGGAAGAGCTCCTCTGAGCGGAAGAATACTACCATCCAACGACAACTCTCCCATCATCACATAATCATTCAGCTTTTCAGGGCTAACGGAACCTGAAGCTGCCAGAATACCAACAGCCAAAGGCAGATCGTACGCCGAACCCTCTTTACGGATATCGGCAGGCGACATATTGATAACTATCTGCTGTCGGGGGAATTTCAAGCCATTGACCTCCAGGGCAGAGACAATTCTTTCATGACTCTCTTTTACGGATGTATCCGGAAGCCCCACGAGCATGAAACGGATACCTCTCGAACAGTTTACTTCAATGGTAATGAGCGTGGCATTGATACCCTGTACAGCCGCTCCAAACAATTTGACCAGCATGCAACATACGTTGTATGATACTTAGTTTCCGGAATTTTTTCCGATCACATCCACCACTCCCTGGGCGGGAACATTACGTACCTTAATGGTACCGTCAGGTGCAATCAGCACATTGAAAGGAATGAATTGCACATTGAAAGTTTCCACAATATCTGATCCCCAACTTTTCTTTTCAGGGACAACGGTCCACGGAATAGAGTCATTCACAGCATAGTTAATGGGGTAAATATCGGAATCTATATAAATCGTGACAAACGACACACTGTCTTTGTTCACGTTGGCATATTCATTTTTCAGAAGTGCGACCGTTTCCCGGGATTCAATTCCTGCAGTAGAGATAAATGACAGAAGCAGAAATTTTCCCTGAAAATCGTGAGAATAAATATCTTTATTATCTTTATCAGTCAACCGGAAATAAGGCATCTGCGCTCCTTCGGCAGAAAGATTTATCTTATCGGAATAAGAACGTAACCTCGCTGCAAACTGTGTTTTTTCTATATCACCCTCTATATAATCCAATACCCTTTTCAATGCCTTCGGATTATCGCTGTTCATGAAAAAGTTACTGATCAGAATAAGACTGGAAAATTTTGCCGGATGCTCTTTGATGAATTCTTCCGCCTTCAGCGTCAGTTCATGATTAAGTACATTCAACTTCGCGATCTCGTCATGGCGGGTAATTGAGTTGTTTGTAACAACGTCAGATTTCTTTTCCATGAGCAGGTTCGCCAACAATTGTCCCCGCTGGGTAAGCAAGTCGGTGTTGTTTATCTTGAAAGTGGTAAGATCATTGTTGATCTCATTTCCTTTTATTCTGATGAGATCAGGCAACCGTGCATCGCCATCCACACTGATCTTCTCTCCCGAATTGGCAAAAACAACCGCAGCACTTTCGTAATTATTCAAATAGAGAGAAAAGGTAGTCAGTGTATCAATATGACATCTGTAGTTAAATCTTCCCCTACTGTCGATGGCAATGGTATCGATGGCAAGTGTGTCGGCCGACAAATAAGATGCAAGAATATAGGGAAAATCAAGACTGGTTATTTTTCCTTTAATAGAGGTACCTCCCTCCCTATTACATGAAATAGCGCTCCATAAAATGAAACAATAGATGCATATTTTAGTCCATTTACCCATACAACCCTATTTTATCGATTCTATTCTTTTTGGTTTTATACGTCTCATTTTCGTGAAATTTCCCAAAATCATATAGAATGACAAAGGTACAGTGTTTTTTTAAATATTCAAACATTTTCACATATTTTTAACTGTTGAGTTTTTTTCTCGTGAAACAATACGATGAAAAAATAAGGACAGGGATTTTTTTACGTAAGTTAGAAATAAAATCGTTAGTTTTGTATGTTTTAAATGAATATTGCATGTCTTTCTCTATCATCATCCCGCTCTATAATCGTCCCGAAGAAGTGGACGAACTGCTTTCAAGTCTTTGTGAGCAAACCTTCATGGAGTTTGAAGTGATTATTGTGGAGGATGGTTCTACCCTGAAAAGCGATGCGGTAGTAGATAAATATCGTGACAGGCTGGATATTACCTATTTTTACAAAACAAATTCCGGGCCTGGTCTCTCCAGAAATGCAGGTGCCGAGAGGGCAAAAAATGATTATCTTATTTTTTTCGATTCAGACTGTGTTATCCCGCCACATTACATGGAGACCGTCTCCCGCTCGCTGCAAGAAAACTTTACAGATGCATACGGGGGTCCCGATGCCGCACTGCCTTCATTTACTACTGTACAAAAGGCAATCAACTATTCAATGACTTCTTTTTTCACAACCGGCGGCATCAGAGGGAAGTCACGATCGATGGACCGGTTTTACCCCCGCAGTTTTAACATGGGCGTATCACGACCGGCATTTAAGGCCTTAGGTGGTTATGGCAGCATGCGTTTCGGTGAAGATATAGATTTCAGTCTCCGGTTGCTGGATGCCGGCTTCCGGACAACACTCATTACGGAAGCCTATGTATATCATAAAAGAAGATCCACCTACCGACAGTTTTTTAAACAAGTCCACAATTCCGGTATAGCCCGCATAAACCTGTATCTGGAACATCCCGGCTCACTGAAAGCGGTACATGCCCTTCCCGCTCTTTTTGTCATCGTCATGACAATTATCTTATTTCTTTCAGCGCTTTACCCATTCCTGCTGGCTATTCCTCTTCTCTATAGCCTTGCCATCTTTACAGATTCTCTGAGGCTGTATAAATCGTTCAAAATAGCCTGTTACAGTATCGTTGCCGCATGGATACAAACCACTGGATACGGAAGCGGCTTCCTGTCGGCCGTGTGGCGCCGTCTCATCCTGAAACAGGCCGGTTTTAGCGCATTCGAAAAAAAATTCTACAATTAGATTTTCTCACCGTAAGCCAGATCCCCCGCATCTCCGATACCCGGAACAATATAGGCGGACTCATTCAATTCCGGATCGATGGCTGCAGCCCATATTGTAGTCTTTTCGGGGGGAAAGATTTTTACGCAATACTCTACGGCCTGCCGGCTCGCAATGATAGTGGCAATGTGGATATGGGAGGGGGTACCTTTGGTGAGCAGCGCCCTGTAGGTAAGTTCCATGCTGCTGCCAGTGGCCAGCATCGGATCGGTCAGGATCAATGTTTTTCCGTCAATGGAAGGGGAAGCTATATATTCTATGTGAATGTCGAAAGATTGATGACCGGTTTCTTTATATTTCCTGTAGGCTGAAACAAACGCATTTTCCGCTCCATCGAAATAGTTAAGCATTCCGTGGTGGTAAGGAAGCCCGGCACGCAAAATAGTGGCAATAACTATATCTTCATCCGGCACATTTACCTCTGTCACCGCAAGCGGTGTAGTAATTTCAAGGTTTCTGTACTTTAACTCCTTGCTGATCTCATACGCCATAATTTCACCAATACGTTCAATATTCCGGCGAAAACGAAGCCTGTCTCCCTGAATTGTGATGTCTCTGATTTCACGGACAAAAGAATTAAGCAATGATTTATGATCCGAAAAGTTGTATATTTTTATCATTCTCTGTCTGACTATACTTTTTTGTTTCCGGAAAACAAAGGTATTGTTTTTCTTCTTTTTATTGAACATTTTCTGCCTTTTTTTGTTCATAGCTGTGTTTCGGGTGAAAAAGAGCTACAATTAAAGAAATATTTCTTTAATTCCTTTTATTTTTGAAGGAATTTATATATTTTTGTACGACTGTTTTAGGACTTATCAAAAAAGAGTTTTATACAATCATAAATAATAAACCCAAAATTTTTCAAGATGGTAAATTTAGATTTAAGCAAGTATGGTATTGTGGGCGATTTTGAGATCGTACACAATCCTTCCTACGAGACGCTGTTTCAGGATGAAATGAATCCGGCAAACGAGGGATTTGAAAAGGCCAAATTAACAAAAACCGGAGCCACAGCTGTTTACACCGGGAAATTCACCGGTCGTTCACCTAAAGACAAATATTTTGTAAAGGATGACGTAACTCGGGACACGCTCTGGTGGGATGGTACCATCAACCGTCCCTGCACCAAAGAAGCATTCAATTATTGCAAAGGACGTGTGACAGAGCAGCTTTCTAAATCTGAAAAACTCTACGTGGTTGATACTTTTTGCGGAACAAATGAAGATACCCGCATGAAAGTGCGTTTCATTGTAGAAGTGGCATGGCAGGCACATTTCGTGACCAACATGTTTATCCGTCCTTCACACTATGAACTGACCCATTACGGCGAGCCCGATTTTGTTTGCCTAAACGGCTCCAAAACAACCAACGACAAATGGCAGGAATTCGGGTTGAACTCCGAAAACTTCACCTTGTTCGACCTGACAGAAAAAATGCAGGTGATCGGCGGTACCTGGTATGGTGGTGAAATGAAAAAAGGCATCTTCTCGCTAATGAATTACTACCTGCCCTTGCGCGGTATTGCTTCCATGCACTGTTCTGCCAATGTAGGCAAAGATGGCGATGTGGCAATTTTCTTCGGCTTGTCGGGAACAGGAAAAACGACACTCTCTGCAGATCCGAAGCGTTTTCTGATTGGAGATGACGAGCACGGTTGGGATGACAACGGGGTATTTAACTATGAAGGGGGTTGCTACGCCAAGGTAATCAACCTGAGTGAAGAAAACGAACCGGACATCTGGAGAGCTATCCGCCGTGATGCTTTGCTGGAAAACGTGACAGTGGATGATGAAGGTAACATCGACTACGCCGATGGCTCCACTACCGAAAATACACGTGTGTCGTACCCGATCCACCACATCAGCAAGATTGTGCTTCCTTCACGTGCAGGGCATGCCAAAAAGATCATCTATCTTTCTGCCGATGCTTTCGGTGTATTGCCCCCGGTATCAATTCTGGATGCCAATCAGGCACAATATCACTTCCTCTGCGGATTTACCTCAAAGCTGGCAGGTACCGAACGTGGTATCACTGAGCCACAGCCTTCTTTCTCACCCGCTTTTGGTGAAGCTTTCCTAACTGTACACCCCACCATCTATGCACAACGTCTTGCCGAAAAAATGGAAGAGCATGATGCTAAAGCTTACCTGGTAAATACGGGCTGGAACGGAACAGGAAAACGCATCTCTCTGAAAGATACCCGCGCCATCATTGATGCCATCATCGACGGATCAATCGAAAAGGCTGAAACATTCCATGTTCCTGTCATGAACCTCACTGCTCCCGTGAAGCTGAACGGCGTTTCAGACATTCTGGATCCACGAAGCACCTATGCCGATAAGAGCGAGTGGGAAGCCAAAGCCAAAAAGCTGGCAGGCATGTATATAGAAAACTTCAAGCAATACTGTGATAACGAAGCAGCCCTCGCGCTGATCCCTTCGGGACCGCAGTTAGACTAAGCCCGCTATTTCGATTACAATAACTAAGAGGCCGTCCCCAAAAGACGGCTTCTCTTTTTTTACCTGGTGACGAGGCAAGATAGCGCTCAATGTCGCTGCTCAATAAGGAAAATCATTCCAGAATAAGTAATTCCACCTTCCTGAAGTCGACGGGGTGGCTTTCGCTTTGTAGTGAAATCGTCCCCTTGTGTAACATCTTGTCACCTCCATTCAACTCAATCAGCCGTGCATAGGTAGCATCCCGCTCATCCAATTGTGGATGGTTGTAATGCAGCACGGTATCACCATTTATTACGTGATAGATCACCTCATTGCCTCTGACTTCGATTTCTGCTGTAACCCAGTCATCACCGAAGAAGAGTCCGGAAGTGGAGTTGATACAATGCTCCAGCCTTAGATCACCATTCATTACAATATTGGTGCCGGGTGTACAGACGTTCATATTGGTCCTTTCAACCAGCGAGTCGCTTCCCAGAAGCTGTACCTCCACCGAGGTGGGAAAATCCTGATCGAACATCATCGTCTCGGGACGCTGACCATGAACCATGACACCGGAATTGCGGTAAGCCCATCCCTCTCCTCCGGGACACTGATCTCCCACGAAGCGATACTCTACCCGCAGCTTGTAATGCGAAAGTTCATCCTGATAAAAGAGGTGCCCGAAACGTCCATCGAATTGATCATATTGATCATAGCGGACCTTGAGCAATCCATCTTCCACCCTGAAGGTATTACCGAAGTTGTCACCTGCTTCATAGCCGGTGATTTTGGGTGTCCATCCGGCCAGATCCTTTCCGTTGAAGAGTGAAATCCATTCGCTCTCAGCACTCTTCTGTCCGCAGGCGGTCATCATCAGGAGAATCATGGCACAAAAGATCAATAAAAGATTCCTTTTCATCGTTACAATATTACTTGCTTTTCATTATCATTCACACTCCCGACAAAGATACAAAACAAACGCAAAAAATCCCGCTTTAGATCGAAGCGGGATTCCTTAAATGGGTTCGGGTGCGAGGGTAACCCTTTCAACAATGCATTCTTGATCGCCTCCTTCGACAGTTTTTCGTACAGAAGGACCAATCGTAGCAGTACATTTCTTTTTTTCGTTTCCATCCGCTCCTTGGCAACACCACAGAAACCGGCGGTAGGAACGGTCACGTCGTCACCCGGACGTCGACTGGCCGGGTGGCTGAAGAGTATCTTTCATCTGCCTTCAGATTCTTCGGAGAAGGTGATGAAAAAGTCTTCCCGCATAATTCCATCGGTCACTCTCAATATTTAATATTGCCTCGGATTACATATATTGCTAAATTTGCAGCAAATCTTCTTAAGATTTCATGCGGATTGAAGAGGATTGAGATATCACATACAGTAAAGATTCCGTAAAAATGATTGGAAAGTTTCCTTGTATTTTACTATTTATTGCCTTTCTCGTATTGGGATGCGGGAAACCGTCAGATAACCTGGCAGATTACTCTTCCGTAACCGTTCATTTTTCCGGACAGGAGGTGGCAGATTTGCAAACGTTGTTACATTTGTTTGAAGAAGAAATCGGTGTTCAGTCCGGTGCTTCCGTCAAGGCGAAATCTGAGGCCTACACCATGTTTAACAAACAACTGGTGGATTTTATGATGTTGGAAGGCCCAAAAAGTTTTCCACTATCCATCCAAGCGCGTACAAAACTGCTGGACGCACTCCATATCGGGACTTTTCGTTCCATTTGGGTTACCGGTATTTCTACTTCCCGTGACACATGCGATTGCAAATTGATTTCAAGTTTGACAACAAACAGCAAATTTATCGATTTTCTAGCCGATATGGGAAAAGAGTTTCCACAACTGGCAGAGCTGCATACCGACCTACAAAGAGCAGGAGATATGACACCGGCCTACATTTCAACTGTTTTTCTAAACTTTGAACAGCTAAACACACAAGACCCACGCACACAACTTGTATACGTAATCAGTTGCTTGTCGTGGGGAATGAAGTGGGAGTAAATGATTATGAAATATGTTTGAAGAGCTATTTCTCTTGCATTGCCCTAAAAAGAAAAACCCTCTAATAATCAAAGATTATCAAAGGGTTTCCTTAATTTATTATTCATCCTCAGTAGCACGGCCGGGAATCGAACCCGAATCTAAAGTTTAGGAAACTTCTATTCTATCCATTGAACTACCGCGCCGTAACGGATGCAAAAGTAACACATTTTCAGTAAAACTCAAAAGAAAAAAAATGCTTGTCTGTCCTCCTTACAAACATTTTCTTTCTTAAAATGTTTATCCACTAAGCAAAGACAAACAACAATGAATAATATAGCCATATTATACGGCTCGTCAGGCGGAAATGCTGCATCGGTAGCCAGGCAGGTACAGGATCTCTTCGACGGCAAAGCAGACATATTTAATGTATTGGAAGTAACACTCGATGAAATAAAAGACTATCCCTACTATGTAATAGGTACATCCACAACAGGTATAGGCGACTTGCAGGACGACTGGGAAGGTTTCCTTCCTTCATTTGCGAGGATGGATTTGGCCGGAAAAAAAGTAGCTATTTTTGCGCTGGGAGACAGTGCATCCTATTCGACAAGTTTTGCAGAATCGATGAAAGTGGTATATGATGAAATAAAGGATAAAGTACGGATTGTGGGTCAGGTAGCAGATGAAGGATACACCTACGACAGTTCCACCGCGGTAATTGAGGGTACGTGGATAGGTTTACCCATTGATGAGGACAACGAGTACGACCTTACGCAGGAGCGTTTGGAAAAGTGGGTGGAATCACTGAAAAATGAGTTTATATAGAGATATCAAAAAACCGCCGGAGGGTGGCCGGCGGTCTCATGGGAAATGATGTATTGCACACCTAATTACAATTCTTTTATTTTAATATTCTGAAACAGGACTTCATTTCCATGATCCTGTAAAAGAATCAAACCCTCTTCGGCATTACCAAAATTGGGCCAGTCCTTGTACTTGCTGGTCTGTACCAATTTGTTCCATGCATCGTTGTTGCGGTCATATTCCACAATTTTCACACCATTCAACCAATGTTCCACGTGATTGCCTTCTACGACCACCATGGCGGTATTGAAGAATCCCTTCCGGAATGGCTTGTCCGCAGGAGCTGCAATCAGGTCGTAGAGTGACCCCAACGTTCTATTGCCATTGGTCCCCATCTTGGCA
>ENA-UOOE01002318-UOOE01002318.1-fermentation-metagenome-genome-assembly--contig:-NODE-2318-length-13874-cov-6.888053_pt1 | contig 13874 bp, 14 predicted proteins | sample MGYA00245776_ERZ724021 | MGnify/ENA primary metagenome ERZ724021 (study PRJEB28704, sample SAMN03018321) | fermentation metagenome | biome: anthropogenic terrestrial biome; feature: soil; material...
ATTACGAATTGCAGTACTTGAACTAAAGTACTTAAAATGATAAAGTATTATATGTTACAATATAATACTTTATCATTTTAATAAGTTTCAATATTTTGGAGGAGTTTTAGATGTATGAATACATAAATGGAATATATAGAGGTGTGAATAAAGATTATATAGTAGTTGAAAATAATGGCATTGGATACAAAATAAATACATCTGGTAGTACTATTGCAAAAACCCCCAAAGTAGGAGAAAATATAATGTTATACTTGCAGCAGATAGTAAGAGAAGATTTTATAGGATTGTATGGATTTTTAACTAAAGAAGAGCTAAATATGTTTAATATTTTACTTACTATAAATGGTATAGGGGCGAAGGCAGCACTTTCACTTTTATCCATAAGTGATGTAAGCAGTTTAAAATATGCTATAATATCTGAAGATGAAAAAAACTTGGTAAGAGCACCTGGAATAGGCAAGAAAACAGCCCAAAGAATTATATTAGAACTTAAAGATAAAATAAACATGGAAGAAATTAACAATTGCAACAATAATGATGACAAAATAAATGTGGTAGGAAATACTTCGGAAGTTTTGGAGGCTCTTATAGCGCTTGGATACTCGGAAAGAGAAGCAAATAAAGCTTTAGCTTCCATGGATAAAACCAAGGAAAATTCTACTGAGGATATGATAAAGGAAGCTCTTAAATTTTTAATGAATTAGGTTAGGTGATAGATATGGAAGATAGAATAGTTACCCCCCTTAACATTAAAGAGGACACACAAAATGAGTACAGTTTGAGACCTAAGAGACTTAATGAATATATAGGGCAACAAAAAGTAAAGGATAAATTAAAGATATTTATAGAGGCCGCTAGAAACAGAAGGGAAGCACTAGATCATGTGCTCCTTTATGGACCGCCAGGTCTTGGAAAAACTACCCTTGCTAATATAATTGCTATGGAAATGGGAGGAAACTTAAAAATCACTTCGGGACCAGCTATAGAAAGAGCGGGTGACTTGGCTGCAATACTTACCAGTTTAAATGATATGGATGTACTTTTTATAGATGAAATACACAGGTTAAATAGAAGTGTAGAAGAAATATTATATCCTGCCATGGAAGATTATGCACTAGATATAGTTATAGGGAAAGGGGCTGCAGCAAAGTCTATAAGGTTAGACTTACCTAAATTTACTTTAATAGGTGCTACTACAAGGGTAGGACTTTTAACAGCACCACTAAGAGATAGATTTGGGATATTATGTCCTATGGAATTTTATGGAGAAGATGAACTGAGTGAAATTATAGTCAGATCAGCTGATATACTTAAAGTAAAAATAGAAAAGGATGCAGCTTTTGAAATAGGAAAAAGATCTAGGGGAACTCCTAGAATTGCCAATAGGTTATTAAAAAGAGTTAGAGATTATTCAGAGGTCAAGGGAAATGGTGCAATAGATGTTAAAATAAGTCAAGCGGCTCTTGAATTGATGGAAGTTGATAACGAGGGTTTTGACAGTATTGACAATAAAATATTAAAAGCTATAATTGACAATTTTAATGGAGGACCTGTGGGAATAGAAACCTTGGCTTATTTTATAGGAGAAGAGCTAGATACCATAGAAGATGTGTATGAACCTTATTTACTCCAAAAAGGTTTTATAATAAGAACTCCAAGAGGTAGAGTGGCATCCGACAGCGCCTATAGGCATTTTAATAGGGAGAGAAGAGAAAACTCTAAAGAAAATTTTAACCAGTCTTCATTATTTGATGACAAAATGTGATTTACACAAGATGAAATGGAGTGAAATATATTGAAAGTTACAGATTTTGATTTTTATTTACCAGAAGAATTAATCGCACAACATCCTTTAAAAAAAAGAGATGAAGCTAGGCTTATGGTGCTTGATAAAAAAACTGGTAATATAGAGCATAAAGTGTTTAAAGATATATTAGGTTATTTGAATCCAGATGACTGCCTTGTGTTAAACGATACTAGGGTTTTGCCAGCAAGACTTATAGGTGCAAAAGAAGGCAGCGGTGGTAAAATGGAAATTTTACTTTTAAAGAGAAATGAAGATGACACTTGGGAAACTCTAGTTAAACCTGGAAAAAGAGCTAAAGTAGGAAGCAGGTTTGATTTTGGAGATGGAGAACTTAAAGCAGAAATAGTTTCAGTAAAAGAAGATGGAAACCGAATTGTTACATTTGAATATGAAGGAATATTTGAAGAAGTACTTGATAGGCTTGGTCAAATGCCTTTACCTCCTTATATAAAAGAAAAATTAGAGGACAAGGAAATGTATCAGACAGTGTATTCTAAAGAAGAAGGCTCTGCAGCAGCACCTACAGCAGGTCTCCATTTTACCAAGGAACTGCTAAAAAAAATACAGGATAAAGGGGTAAAACTTGCATTCTTGACTTTACATGTGGGGCTTGGTACTTTTAGACCTGTAAAGGTTGAAAATATAGAAGACCATAATATGCATTCAGAATACTATTCTATGACCAAGGAAACTGCAGATATGATAAATGGAGCCAGAGAAAAAGGAGGAAGCATAATTGCAGTGGGTACTACTTCCTGTAGAACACTTGAAACCATTGGAGATGAAAATGGGAGAGTCAAAGAACAATCTGGTTGGACGGATATATTTATATATCCTGGATATAAATATAAAGTAGTGGATAAACTTATAACAAATTTTCATCTGCCCGAGTCTACACTTATAATGCTTGTAAGCGCACTTTGTGGAAGAGAAAAAATTCTAAATGCATATAACTGTGCAGTTAAAGAAAAATATAGATTTTTTAGCTTTGGAGATGCTATGTTCTTAAAATAGATTTGAGGTGTTTGAATGTATAAATTACTAAAAAAACAGGGAAGTGCTAGAAGAGGGGAATTTACTACACCTCATGGAGTAGTTCAAACTCCAGTTTTTATGAATGTAGGTACCTTGGCAGCTATAAAAGGAGCAGTTTCTACCTGTGACTTAAAAGAAATTGGATGCCAGGTGGAACTTTCAAATACTTATCATTTAAGCTTAAGACCTGGAGATAATATCATAAGAAAACTTGGTGGATTACATAAGTTTATGAATTGGGATAGACCCATTTTAACTGATTCTGGAGGATTTCAGGTATTTTCTCTATCAAAGATTAGAAAGATAAAAGAAGAGGGAGTGTATTTTAATTCACATATAGATGGAAGTAAAATATTTATGGGACCTGAAGAGAGTATGAGAATTCAAAGTAATTTAGCATCTACTGTAGCTATGGCTTTTGATGAGTGTATAGAAAATCCATCTCCCAAAGATTATGTTCAGCGTTCTGTTGAAAGAACCACGAGATGGCTCAAAAGATGTAAAGTGGAAATTGATAGGTTGAATTCACTGCCAGATACTATAAATAATAAACAGATGCTGTTTGGCATAAACCAAGGCGGTGTCTACGATGATATAAGAATAGAACATGCTAAAATAATAAGTGAAATGGATTTAGATGGATATGCTATCGGAGGTTTAGCTGTAGGAGAAACTCATGAGGAAATGTATAGAATTATAGAAAAAGTAGTTCCTCATCTTCCACAGGATAAGCCCATATATTTGATGGGAGTTGGAACTCCAGCAAATATACTTGAAGCAGTGGAAAGAGGAGTAGATTTCTTTGATTGTGTACTTCCCGCTAGAAATGGAAGGCATTCTCATGTGTTTACCTCACAAGGAGAGCTAAACCTTTTAAATGCTAAATATCAGTTGGATGATTCCCCTATTGAGAGAGGATGTAGTTGTCCTACTTGCAAAAATTATACTAGGGCATATATAAGACATTTGTTTAAGGCAAAAGAAATGCTTGCTATGAGGCTGTGTGTGCTTCATAATTTGTATTTTTATAATAATTTAATGAAAGAAATAAGAGATTCCATTGATGGAGACTATTTCCCTAAATATAAAAGGGAAAAGCTAGAGGCATGGAATCGAAAAAATTAAAAATTCTGTTTATCCGATGGCTATCATCCGTAACACTCCCATCACACTCTGTGAAAGCGATTCACACAAAATCATAGATTTTGGTTCTCTGCTTGCACTCTGTGAAAGCGACTACCAACAAATCAAAGATTTGGGTTCTCTGCTTTTCTTTAAGGTGGGAGTTAACGGCTGATACGCCCTGGATAAGTTCTTCCCCTAAAGGATAACGTATTCTAAGTGCTAAAGACACTAAGAATACTGTTAATAAGACTCATATGGAGATATGTATTCCTCACAAGCAAACTCCACCTGAGTCTAAGAATCACTTGATAAAAAGGAGGTGACAAAATTGAGTTCATTAAAGACATTAGCACCACTTTTATTTATAGTAGCAATCTTTTATTTGCTTATATTTCTACCAGAAAGTAGGAGAAAAAAGAAATATAATGCTATGTTAGAAAGTCTTAAGATTAATGACGAGATTATGACTAAAGGTGGCATAATAGGAAAAGTTGTAAATATCCAGGACAGAAATATAACCCTTCAAACAGGACCAGATAGGGTAAGAATAAAGTTAGATAAAACAGGAGTACTAAATATTTTATCTGAAACTAAAAGTCAAGAAAGCTCTTCTAAGAAAATAGATGAGAAAAAAGAAGTTTAAAAATTAGGCATAAAGCACCTTTTATCTACATAAATACTATTAGATGGGAGGTGCTTTGATTTGGAAAAACGTAGTAATTACCTTCCTGCAGTGGAAGGAGTTCTTAGAGGCTTTATAATTACAGTTATTTTACTTTTGATTTTTGCAGTTGTGATGACTTTTATAGATATAGGTTTAACAGCAAGGTACATATTTTATGTAATTACAAACATGCTCAGCATAATGTATGGAGTTATTTATGCAGTGCGAAGAATAGGTAAAAGAGGTTGGCTTGTAGGTATTGGAGTAACTCTTTTATATTTGTTTATACTGTATGTAGTTTCTGTAATTTCTGGAAATTCTGCAGCCATAAGTTCCTATGGAGTAAAACGATTGCTGCTTGACATTATAGTAGGAGCTTTGTCAGGTATGATTGCGATTAACTTATAAGGGCTTCCTTGAATTTTACATTTAATGGACAACTTTATTTTATTATAGGTTTATGTTATAATCAAACAGATAACTTTATTAATTGGAGGAGCTTAGTATGAAGCATATAAAAACTATAAATAATGCTAATATAAAAGAAAGTTTAAAAAAACCAGGATGTAAGGAATGTGCTAATTCATGTCAATCAGCATGTAAAACTTCTTGCACAGTTGCCAATTTAGCTTGTGAAAACTAATATAAATTTTAGGCAGTAACAAAAATAGTTACTGCCTAAAATTTATATAATAAAAAATTATACACTTTTATTAGGAGGAGAACAATTTGGCTAATATTCATAAATTTGTCCAGGGTGGATATAGGTATGTTATAGATGTAAACTCTGGTACACTTCATGAAATTGATGAACTAGTATATGATATTTTAGATGATGAAGGACTGCCGGAACTTGAAAAGGTGGGAGAACTTCTTAAAGATAAATATAAAAAAGAAGAAATTGTGGAGGCTTATGGCGAGATACAACAGTTAATAGAAGAAGAATTGTTGTATTCTAAAGATTTATATGAAGAAATTGCAAAAAAGAATGAAAGTGCACCTTCATTTATAAAAGCCTTATGCCTTAATATTGCCCATGATTGCAATTTAAGATGCAAATATTGTTTTGCAGATGAGGGTGAATATAAAGGATGCAGAAAACTCATGTCTGCAGAAATAGGAAAAAAGGCTATTGATTTTGTCATAGAAAAATCAGGACCTAGGAAAAACATAGAGGTTGATTTGTTTGGGGGAGAACCCCTTATGGCTTTTGATGCAGTAAAGGAAATTGTAGAGTATGCTAAGAAACAGGAAAAAGTACACAATAAAAATATAAGATTTACAATGACTACTAATGCTACCCTGTTAAATGATGAGATAATGGATTATCTTGATAAAAACATGGGAAATATAGTACTCAGTATTGATGGAAGAAAAGAAGTAAATGATAAAGTAAGAGTTAGAATTGATGGAAGTGGAAGCTTTGATTCCATACTACCTAAAATAAAAAAGATGGTAAAAATGAGGGACAAGTCTAAACAATATTATGCTAGAGGTACTTTTACCAGAAATAATACTGATTTCTTCGAAGATATAAAATATCTTGCAGCTCAGGGTTTTGATGAAATATCTGTAGAACCTGTAGTACTTCCAGCGGATGATCCATTGTCTCTTAGAGAAGAGGACCTTCCAGTTATTTATGAACAATATGATAAATTGTATGAGGAAATGATTAGAAGAAACAAGGAAGGAGGAAAGTTTAAATTTTATCACTTTAATGTAGACATTACAGGGGGACCTTGTGTATACAAAAGAATATCAGGATGCGGAGCAGGACATGAGTATGTAGCTATAACACCAGATGGAGATATATATCCCTGTCATCAATTTGTAGGTAATGAAGCTTTTAAGATGGGAAATCTGAGAGATGTTAACAACTTGAGAGAAGATATTTCTAAACAATTTAAGTCTGCCCATATATATAATAAACCTGAATGCAGAAAATGTTGGGCAAGATTTTACTGCAGCGGTGGCTGTCAGGCAAATAATTATAATTTTAATAAAAATATGAATATACCGTATAGTCTTGGATGTAAAATGCAAAAAAAGAGAATTGAATGTGCTATTGCACTTAAATGCAGAATTTTGAAAAAATAGTAATAACATTTTACAAAAACTTAATACATCATATTACTTTATTTGTAATATGTGTATTGACGGTATTTTTTTTAAGTAATATAATTGCTAATGTAAACAGATGAGGATAAAGATATTTGGTTACTGACAAAGGAGGATAAAAATGAAATCTAAGGCTAAAAGTACCGTAGTTTTCTTTCTATGCGTAATTTTAATAGGCTTTTTAGCTTATACTGGAGCATATGGAATAACTTTAGGTGGATATAAATTAAAGCCATTTAGTGAAGTAATAACCAAGGGACTTGACCTTCAAGGTGGAGTTTCTGTACTTGAAGAAATACAATCGAAAAATGTAGATCAAGATACTATAAATAGGACAGTGGAGATGCTTTCCCTAAGGGTTAATAAATTGGGTGTAAGTGAAACTACAGTTGTAAGAGAAGGAAAAAATAGGATAAGGATTGACATACCTGGAAAGTTTGATGCAAAAGAAGTAATAGATGGTGTAGCGAAAACAGGTGAACTTAAATTTGTTGGACCGGACAATAAGACTATACTTACAGGTAAAGATGTAAAAAATGCCACAGCTTCTATTGATTCTCAAAATGCTAGCCAAGGTGTAATAAATCTGGAGTTGAATCAATCAGGTACTAAGAAATTTGCAGATGCTACTCAAAAATTTATGGGACAAATAATTACCATTTATTTAGATAACCAGAAATTGTCGGAGCCACAGGTAGATGCACATATAACGGATGGTAGAGCTATTATAAGTGGCAAAAATCAGACTTTGAAAGATGCTCAAAAGACGGCAAATCTTATAAAGTCAGGTGCACTTCCAGTTACAGTAAAACCAGTCCAGGTTAAAACTGTAGGAGCTTCTCTTGGTGCAAATGCACTTCCACTTAGTATAATGGCAGGTAAAATAGGTATAGGACTAGTAATGATATTTATGCTTTTATATTATAGATTACCTGGACTTGTTGCAGATATAGCACTTGTACTATATGTATATATAGTTTTAGCAGCTTTTGCCAACATAAATGTAACTTTGACACTGGCTGGTATTGCAGCATTTCTTTTAACAGTAGGTATGGCAGTAGATGCTAACATACTTATATTTGAGAGAACCAAAGAGGAACTTAAAAGTGGTAAATCCATTAAAGCCTCTGTAGATGCAGGTTTTAGAAGAGCTATGACTTCAATACTTGATTCAAATATAACCACCATTATTTCAGGATGTGTTCTCTATAATATTGGTACAGGTGCAGTAAAAGGATTTGCACTTACCCTTATTATAGGTACAGTTTTAAGTATGTTTACGGCTATAACTGTAACTAGAACTCTTATGAAGTTACTAGCTAGTATGGGTTGGTTTAATCATAAGGAAACCATTGGAACCTTTGGTGTACATGACTTTAGAAAGGGGGTAGTAAAGTAATATGTATAAAATTATTGAAAAAAGAAAAATATGGTTTACTATATCCCTTATAGTGATCGCAATTGGAATATTTACTATGGCTACTAAAGGTCTTGAATATGGATTAGATTTTAAAGGTGGTACTATAGTTGAAATAAATTTGGGTCAAGATTTTAATAAACAGGATGTAGATAATATAATAAAGAAATATTCAAGTGATTTTCAATCCAATAAAGTAGATAATAAGTCTATATCTATAAAAGCTGCGACTTTAAGTAATAATGATGTTAGTAGTATTGTAAAATCTGTAAAAGCAAAGTATAAAAAAAGTAGTTTGGTAGATCAAGAAAATATAGGTGCGGTTATAGGAAAAGAAACAAGAGTTAAAGCTTTAGAAGCTGTCATAGTGGCAATTATAGCTATGTTTATATACATAGGTATAAGGTTTGAATTGAGTTTTGGTATAGCAGCTATTATATCCTTAACTCACAATGTGCTTGTAATGCTTTCTGTATATGCAGTACTAAGAGTTTCTATAGATTCTAGCTTTATAGCAGCAGCTCTTACGGTTATAGGTTATTCTGTTCATGATACTATAGTTGTTTTTGATAGAATAAGAGAAAATCAAAAATACATGAGGGGTCAGGAACCTATAGTTGTTGCAGATGCCAGCGTAACTCAGACATTGGCAAGATCTATAAATACAGTATTGACTGTCGTAATAACTTTAACATCAGTGTATATTTTAGTGCCTTCTGTAAGAGTTTTTTCAGAACCAATACTTATAGGAATAATTACAGGATGCTATTCTTCCATATGTATAGCTAGTCCATGCTGGGTAATTATAAAAAAACATATGCTTCGAAATAAAAAAAAGTTGCATACAGTAAGAGAATAAGCTATAAAATTTACATTAAATATGATAAAATAAAAAATCTAGAGTATATTGTCACTCTGGATTTTTTTATTGCAAATAATCTAACCATAATCTATTTGTAATAAAAGACGATATCATTTATAATATAAGTGCTTTCGATAAATTTGGAGGATTTTATTATGGAGATGCGAAAAAATAATATACAGGATTTTAATTTTTTAGGTATGCATAACCCTTTTCTTTTAAAGGATATGGAGAAAGCTCTAAAAAGAATAATAAAAGCAGTGAATGAGAGAGAAAAAATTGTAATTTATGGTACATGCGACTTGGATGGTATAACTTCGGTGTCATTGATGTTATTAGTGTTAAAATATTTAAATGCAGATGTAGAATATTTTATCTCTGATAAAATTAATGATTATAGTATAAAGTCAGATATAATAAAAAACCACATAAAATTTTTAGGGGCAAAGGTCATAATAACAGCTGGCTGTGGGATCCAGAGTGTTTCACAGATAGAATTATGCAAAACTTTAGGTATTGATGTTATAATAACAGATTACCATAAATCTGGGGAAATTTTACCGAAAGCTATTATCGTGGACCCAAATCAGAAGCAGTGTACATATCCATTTAAAGATTTAACAGCAGTAGGTGTCATATTTAAGTTAGCTCAGGCTATATCAATGTATTATGATATGAAGTACATAAGCAAGTACTTAGATCTTGTAGCTCTAGGGATCTTTTCTCGGGGAATTGATATAACTGGTGAAAATAAAATAATGGTAGATGAAGGTATGTATTATTTAAAATATACAAATAATTATGGGGTAGGAGCACTGCTTAAAGTGAATAATATTTCCAGTGTGAATATGGAAAGTGTACGCAAACTATCAAGTCGAATGATGTGTTCAATTAAGAACAAGAGATATATAGATAATGCAAGAATTGCAGTAGAACTTTTTATAACTGGAAATATGGATAGAGCAGAACAAATAGCTAAATATTTAAAAAATGAGATTTTGCAGAGGTGAAAATCTTTTAAGCTTGAATATATATCAGTATTTAATATATAATTATCAATGAATCTTACTTAGTGGGAAAAGCAGAGAGCCAAAATCTATGATTTTGTGCGAATCGCTTTCACAGAGTAAAAGCAGAGAACTTAAATCTTTGATTTAAAGTGAATTGCTTTCTCTTTAGAGTTTGTTTCTCCTACTAAGTTTAGATGAATTATCTAGGGGCGTAGCTACTGTTATCTCCCACTTTGATAGAAAAGCAGATATCCCAAATCTTTGATTTGGTGATAGTCGCTTTCACAGAGTAAAAGCAGATATCCCAAATCTTTGATTTGGTGATAGTCGCTTTCACAGAGTACGTGGGAGTATTATAGTAGGTAGCCATCAGATAAAGTAGTTTTTATTGGAGTGATTAAGTTATTTTAGGGGGGAATTACAAGTGGATTTGAAAGAAAAAATAAGAGTGATAGATGGATTTCCAAAAGAAGGGATAAGTTTTAAAGATATAACTACTTTGCTGCGTGATAAAACAGCTTTTAAGTATGCAGTAAATAAAATAGCTAGATATTTAAAAAATAAACATATTGATGTAGTAGTAGGACCTGAAGCAAGAGGATTTTTATTTGGTGCACCTATAGCCTATGCCATAGGTGCAGGTTTTGTTCCTATAAGAAAAAAAGGAAAGTTGCCTTATGATACTTTTAGTGTTAGTTATGACTTAGAATATGGCAGTGATGTACTTGAAATGCATAAAGATGCAATAAAAAAAGGAGACAGAGTGGTAATAATTGATGACTTACTTGCAACGGGAGGCACTACTGCTTCTGTTGTCAAACTTGTAGAGCAAGCAGGTGGAGAGGTTGTTACTATAGGATTTGTGATAGAATTGACGGATTTAGAAGGTAGAAAAAAATTAGAAGGATACGATGTAATTTCTCTTACTAAATATAATGTCTAAAATTTCAAATTGCAAGTTTTTTTAGTATATAATATAATGTTAGTAAAAAATAATGGCTGGTTTGTTAAACCAGCCATTGATTTTAGGGAGTATCGGTATGTTAGAAAAATTAATGGAGTTAATAGATAAAAACTGTAATAATGTAGATAAAAAAATAGTAGAAAAGGCTTATTATTTTGCCGATAAAGCTCATAAAAAACAGAAAAGGGAATCCGGGGAACCTTATATAAGTCATCCTGTAGAAGTAGCTTATATATTGGCAGAAATGGGACTCGATACTAGCACTATAGTAGCTGGACTCCTTCATGATGTAATAGAGGATACACCATTTATCTATGAAGACATAGAGAGAGAGTTCGGTGTAGAAGTTGCAAACTTAGTAGAAGGTGTTACAAAATTAGGCAAAATAGAATGCAAAACAAAGGAAGAGCAGCAAGCTGATAACGTTAGAAAAATGCTCCTTGCAATGGCAGATGATATAAGAGTAATACTTATAAAATTAGCAGATAGACTTCATAATATGAGGACACTTAAGTATTTACCTGTGAAAAAACAGAAAGAAAAAGCAAAAGAAACTTTTGACATATATGCACCTCTTGCCCATAGACTTGGAATATCGAAAATTAAATGGGAATTAGAGGATTTGGCATTTAGATACATAAATCAAAATGAATATTATTTTATAGTTAGGAAAATTGCTGAAAAGAGAGTAGAAAGAGAAAAATATATTGATGAAATAATATCGCAATTAAAAGACAATCTTACAAAATCAGGAATAGATTCGGATATTAAGGGAAGACCAAAGCATTTTTATAGTATATATAGAAAGATGGTAAAGAAAAATAAAACAATAGATCAAATTTTTGATTTAACTGCTGTGAGAATTTTGGTAAACACAGTAAAGGATTGTTATGCTGCACTTGGAATAGCACATACCATATATAAACCTATGCCTGGTAGATTTAAGGATTATATTGCTATGCCAAAACCGAATATGTACCAGTCACTACATTCTACAGTTATAGGACCTCAGGGAAAACCTTTTGAGATACAAATAAGAACTTTTGAAATGCATAAAACTGCAGAATATGGGATAGCAGCTCACTGGAAGTATAAAGAGGGTGTTGATACTGCAAAGGATATAGATAAGAAACTTACCTGGCTTAGAGAAATCTTGGAGTGGCAGAGAGAAACTTCAGATGCAGAAGAATTTATGGAAAGATTTAAAATAGATTTGTTTTCAGATGAAGTATTTGTATTTACTCCAAATGGAAAAGTAATAAATTTACCTTATGAAGCAACCCCTATAGATTTTGCTTATAAGATACATACAGAGATAGGAAATAGTTGTGTAGGTGCAAAAGTCAGTGGTAAGATGGTTCCTTTAGATTATCATTTGAAGACGGGAGAAATTGTGGAAGTGCTTGTATCAAGTACACCTAAAGGCCCAAGTATTGATTGGCTAAATATGGTAAAAAGTAACCAGGCAAAAAGTAAGATAAGATCCTGGTTTAAAAAGGCTAAAAGAGAGGAAAATATAGTAAAGGGAAAAGAACTCCTTGAAAAGGAAACTAAAAAACAGGGGTGTAATTTTGGAGAAATTGCAAAAAAAGAAATTATAAATGCGGTACTCAAAAGATATAATATGAATTCTATAGATGACTTGTATGCTTCTGTAGGAATTGGTGCTGTAACGCCTTCTACTATAGTTTTGAGAATAAAAGATATTTATATAAAAACTTCAAAATTGGATGAAGTTAACTGGAAAAAGGTTCAGGAAAATCTCAATCAACCTATGGGCAAGTCTCATAAAGCGAAAAAAAAGTCACCAGGGATAATAGTAAAGGGCGAAAGCAATGTACTAGTGAGATTTGCCAAGTGTTGTAATCCTGTTCCAGGAGATGATATAATAGGGTATATAACAAAGGGTAGAGGAGTGTCAATCCATAGAAGGGATTGTAGGAATGTAGAATTTTTATTAAAAAATAAAGATAACATGATGGTTGAAGTTTCCTGGGGAAAACCAAAAGGGGCAGAGTATATTGCTCAAATTAAAATAGAAGCTGAAGATGGGGGAAAACTTTTGGCTCAATCTATGGAAGTTATAAGTAATAGTAACACTACACTTTATGCTGTAAATGCGAAGCCAGTAAAAAATGGATTAGCTGTTATAGATATAAAATTAAAAATATCAAATGTGGATGACTTAAAAGATGTAATGAAAAAACTTAGAAAATTAAAAGGTGTTATTCAAGTTTTCAGAACTAAAAATTAAGGGGATATGTTATTATGAGAGCAGTAGTTCAAAGAGTCAATAGCTCTAAAGTTGAAGTGGAAGGAAAAGTTATAGGACAAATACAAAAAGGGTTAAATGTACTCCTTGGAATATCTAAAGAAGATAGTGATGAAGATATAATTTATATGAGTGACAAAATATTGAATCTCAGAATATTTGAAGATGAAAATGGAAAACTCAATAAATCTTTGATGGATATAAAAGGAGAACTAATTATAATTTCTCAGTTTACTTTATATGGAGATTGTAGAAGAGGTAGAAGACCTAGCTTTATAGAAGCTTTGGGTGGAGATGAAGCTGAACAAATATATGAAAAATTTGTAGCTAAATGTAGGGATTTAGTAGGCAAGGTTGAAACAGGAAAATTTGGTGCAGATATGTTAGTAAGTATAGAAAATGATGGACCTGTCACTATTATTATAGACAGTAAAAGAAAATTTTAGTGAATCTAGTAGACTGCAGTGGCTAATTATTCAATTTTTATACATAGGGAATTTTGACTTAATATAAAAACAATGCGAAGCAACTTTTTTTGAGAGGACAGAGGACAATTGACAGAGGACAGTGAAGGAGGATTTTTCTCCGCTACACTAC
>ENA-UOOE01002319-UOOE01002319.1-fermentation-metagenome-genome-assembly--contig:-NODE-2319-length-13873-cov-3.227529_pt1 | contig 13873 bp, 10 predicted proteins | sample MGYA00245776_ERZ724021 | MGnify/ENA primary metagenome ERZ724021 (study PRJEB28704, sample SAMN03018321) | fermentation metagenome | biome: anthropogenic terrestrial biome; feature: soil; material...
GGCACGCAATGAATAACAGTCCGGTGGACTGTCAGAACGTGCCCTGACCGAGCCCACAGGCGAGAACGAATCCCTCTCTTTCCGCCAAGAAAAAACCGGGCTTGTCCCGGCTTTTTTATTGGACTTTGTAAGGATTCGAACGGGCACGCAATGAATAACAGTCCGGTGGACTGTCAGAACGTGCCCTGACCGAGCCCACAGGCGAGAACGAATCCCTCTCTTTCCGCCAAGAAAAAACCGGGCTTGTCCCGGCTTTTTTATTGGGTTTTGCAGGGATTCGAACGGGCACGCAGGCGAGAACGAATCTTTTTTTTTGCCATATGAGAACGCATGATAATTGTTGTGGACATTTTCCTTTTTTTACAAAAACAGTCACAAATGAGAGAGGATTGATTTGAACTAAAAACAGTGAAAAACGATCAAATAATCATTCATAAAAAGAAAATGCTTGATTATTACGCTATCATATGCCATAATAAAGCTATAAAAACAGGAGGACTCGAATTTGGCATTTTCATATGATATTAAGTTTATTCGTCAAAAAGCGTTATTAAGTCAAGAGGGTTTTGTAAAAGAATTGGATTTGTTTTTTCCACAGTAAAAAGATGGGAAACTGGCGGAACTATACCAAAATATACAGCTATGATATTTATAATCAACTTCTGCGATAAAAACAAGATTACCTATAAAGCCATAGAAACTGAGTGGATAGATTCGATTCGTCCCACCGAAAAAAATAAACTAAAATGATTAGTCATACGGAGAGTATAATGAAAAAAATGTTAAGTTTTGAAGAGGCTGCAAAATATGCTTCTTCGATTGTGGGTAAAGAAGTTACCCCGTCAAATATTAACTACTTGGTACAATATGGAAGGATCGACAGATTCTCCACAGGCCACGGTGTATTCGTTGATAATGAACAACTTGATGCATATTATCGTTCCTTTGTAGGTAAACGTGAAATTGAGTGGAAAATGAAACTTGGAGAAGATATTAACTGGGCATTATCTTTTGATAACTACAGCGAGGCGCAAACGACAAAACATGTACATCGGCTTCACCCATACAAGGGAAAATATATACCTCAACTTGTAGAATATTTTCTTGATAGTCATACCGATGACTTCAAAACAGAGACATATTTTTCGGAAGGTGACATCGTGCTGGACCCGTTTTGTGGAAGTGGGACAACACTGGTACAAGCGAATGAGCTTGGTATGCATGCTGTCGGTATTGATATCTCATTATTTAACTCACAGATTTCTAATTGTAAAATTCAAAAATACAATATTGGAGTATTCGAGGAGAAAGTAAAAACCATTACCGAGCTACTTGAAAACTATGAAAAACAGCTTAATGTCCAACCTTTTGAGGAGGAACTTTTGCAAGCTCTTTATGAGTTTAACAGTAAATATTTCCCATCGCCGGAATTTCGAAAAGCAGTATACAACAAGCAAGTAAATGAAAATTCATATGCTTTAGAAAAGGAAAGAGCGTTTCTCCCTGTTTTCAATAATATTGCGGCGAAATATGGCGTAAGCTTAAATGTATCAGACACGAGTTTTATTGACAAATGGTATTTTGACACAGCACGAAAAGAAATATATTTTGTAAATTCTCTTATTTCATTGATTGATGATAATCCGATAAAATGTATTCTACAAATTATTTTATCACGTACAATCAGATCTTGCAGAGCAACAACCCACTCTGATTTGGCAACTTTAATTGAGCCGATTTATACCACTTACTACTGCACAAAGCATAAAAAAATCTGCAAACCATTATTTAGCATTCTAAAATGGTGGAAAACATATAGCAATGACACCATAAATAGAGTAAAACAGTTTTCATCGATTCGAACAAATACTGTTCAGTTTTGTTTTACAGGTGATTCTGCAACGATGAATTTAGATGACAAAATTAGTTTACTGGGTGGAAATCTTTCAAAGCAATTTAATCAAAACAAGATTAGCGGAATTTTTTGTAGCCCACCATACGTCGGACTAATTGATTATCATGAACAGCATGCTTATGCGTACGAATTGTTTGGTTTTGAGCGCAAAGATTCCTTAGAAATAGGTTCCATGGCAAAAGGTAGAAATCGTATATCAGTTCAAAAATACATTGATGATATAGCGAGTGTTCTGATTAATTGCAAACGATTTTTAAAGCCAGATCATAACGTGTTTATCGTTGCTAATGATAAACATAATGTATATCCAACTATTGCAAAAAAGGCTGGAATGCAAATAATTGAGCAGTTCAAACGTCCTGTTTTAAACAGAACAGAGAAAGACAAAAATGCGTATTCCGAGATTATTTTCAGAATGAAGGAGAAAAATAATGGATAAAAGAAAGAAGCAACTCATTGCATTTGAAACGATAAAAGTATTAAAATCAAGATTTGATTCTTTTCCTGATGATACTACATTAACACGCAATGCTCCTTTTCACAAAGCATTTTTACGGGCTTTTGATGATAAATTCACAGATTTAAACACCAATATTGATTCGCTTATTAACATGAGTTCATGGATGCATGGCTTAAATACCACATTAGGTCAATCTTTTTTTGAAAATGTAGCGCATATTCTTTCATGCGGTGAAAAGAAAACTTTCAAAAACAATAGAATATATACAGCACAGTCGAATGTAATCTTCAACATAATGACCGACTTAAAGAATAATACATATACCCCCAGTGTTGCAAGGGAGGAATCATTGATTGCTGCTGCGGCACATGGAGAAATATCGAATGCTCCTGATTTTACTGCTGATTGCTTTTTTGAAGACGAACACCAAGTAGTAGCAATCGAGCTGAAATCTGTTCGCCCGAACTCTGGCGAAATGCGTGGTGAAAAACAAAAAATCCTATCATCGAAGACGGTATTAAAGTCTCTGTATCCGAGTAAAGAAATCCATTATTATTTCGGCTTCCCGTTTGATCCGCTTTCTGAGACAGACACAGGACACAACAAAACAGATTTTATGAATAGCATTATTGAACTCAATAAATTTTGCGCACCGGAAGAAATACTCATTGCAGACGAACTTTGGTCGTACTTATCAGGTGAAGAAGGTTCAATGCAGGATATTCTGAACACAATAAGAGATATATCAAGTGCAACATTTAATAATGATTTGAACTTACTGTGTGCTTTGCACAGCATAACAGATTCAAAGACACAATACCGCGAAATAGTAACCAAGTGGCATATAATTGATGAACTAGATATATTAGATAATTGGGAAATAATCTCAGCTGCTACCAGACGTGACATAGTAAAATATCGCAACGCATGCATATTCAATAATGATGGAAAATATAATCAAAATCGTGCTAATACACTCTTGAGTTATATTAGCAGGCAATAATCCAGCGACAAGACCTATATTAGATTGAATACTGCTTTTCACATAGGATAATAAATATTATGGTATTCATACAGGAATGTTAAAAACAGAATGATATTTTTGTTTTCTTACCCTTATTCTGTGATGTTAAGACAGTCTTACTCATATAAAAAACCGGGCTTGTCCCGGCTTTTTTATTAGGTTTTGCAGGGATTCGAACGGGCACGCAATGAATAACAGTCCGGTGGACTGTCAGAACGTGCCCTGACCGAGCCCGCAGGCGAGAACGAATCCCTCTCTTATATCCTATTATCAACGATTTGTTGTTTTCGTAAATAAACAAAAAGCAAATTGCAAGCTTTTATTCTTTACTTCACTTCATAACCCTGTTCGGTAATCTCAGATTTGATTCTTTGGATATTCACCAATGACGGATCATAATCAACCGTTACGGTTTTCATCGCCAAATCGACCGTTACTCCGGCAACGCCCCGCAGTTCGGATACTGCTCTTCTTATTGCGTTTTCGCAATGCGAACAGGACATACCCTCCACGTCTAATACTGTTCTTTCCATAAAAATCTTCCTTTCCTATACTCTAAATCTCTTTAATCTCAATGCGTTTGTAAGCACCGAAACCGAGCTTAAGGACATAGCTGCTGCCGCAAGCATGGGATTAAGCAAAGGCCCGCCGAAAATATAGAGCACTCCGGCTGCTATCGGTATACCCGCTATATTATAGGCGAACGCCCAGAAAAGATTCTGCTTGATATTACGCATCGTACTTTTACTCAGCAGTATCGCCGTATGGACGTCCATAAGATCGCTTTTCATAAGGACGATATCCGCGGATTCCATTGCGACATCCGTGCCCGAACCGATTGCGATTCCGGTATCTGCCCGGGCGAGTGCGGGGGCGTCGTTTATACCGTCGCCGACCATCGCAACCTTTCTTCCCTCCGATTGCAGCTTTCTCACTTCATTCGCCTTGTCGTCCGGCAGCACCTCCGAGAGAACCCTGTCAATACCGACCTGCTCTGCGACAGCCCTTGCCGTCCTGCTGTTGTCGCCGGTAATCATAACGACTTCAATACCCATTGAACGAAGGCTTTTTATAGCCTTAAAACTGCTTTTCTTTACCACATCCGCAACGGCTATAATTCCGCATATTTTTTTGTCTGCAGCAATAAACATAGGGGTTTTTCCCCCGTTTGCAAGCCTGTCGGACTCAGCTTCAAGCCCGCCGAGTGCCACTTCATTTTCGTCCATAAGTTTTTTATTTCCAATCAAAACATGTAAACCGTCTACATCAACCTCTATGCCGAGCCCGGGAAGCGCACGGAAGATATCGGCTTTTAGCAGCTCTATGCCTTTTCTTTCAGCTTCGCTTACAATAGCTTCTCCCAGCGAATGCTCCGAACCTTTTTCTGCGGATGCAGCGATCTGCAAAAGACGCTCTTTTGTAAAATCCTGTGTTGTGATAATATCGGTCAGTTCCGGCTTGCCCTCTGTTATCGTACCTGTTTTGTCAAAAATTATCGTATCGATTTTATGAGCGCTCTCAAGTGCCTCTCCGCTTTTAAAAAGTATTCCGTACTCCGCTCCCCTTCCCGTACCGACCAAAATCGCTGTCGGGGTGGCGAGTCCACAGGGACAGGCGATAACCAGCACCGATATAAAAATTGTAAGCGAAAAAGCGAGCGTCTGACCGGAAATAAGCCATGCCGCAAACGCAAGAATCGCTATAACGACGACGACTGGTACAAAATAACCCGATACGATATCCGCGGTTTTTGCAATCGGAGCTTTAGAGCCCTGTGCCTCCTCGACAAGCTTTATTATCTGTGCCAGTGCCGTATCCCCGCCGACTTTTGTCGCCCTGAACCTTATTGCACCGTTCTTATTTATGGTTGCCGCAAAGACTTTGTCGCCCGGCTTTTTCTCCGTGGGGATGCTCTCACCCGTAAGCATCGATTTGTCTATCGAAGTATAACCCTGCGTAACCTCTCCGTCGACGGGGATTTTTTCGCCGGGTTTTACCGATATGACATCTCCCGCTTCTACCTCCTCAATGGGAAGCTCTGTTTCCCTGCCGTCCCGTATCACGACTGCGGTTTTTGGCGCGAGTCCCATCAGCTTTTTTATTGCCTCCGAGGTTTTCCCCTTAGAGACCGCCTCCAGAGTTTTTCCGAGCAGAATCAAGGTTATTATTACACCCGCGGACTCAAAGTATAGGCCCTCATGTACTGCATTTACCTCTCCTTTGGCGATTCGTAAGGTAGTGAAAAGACTGTAAATAACCGCTGCGGACGTGCCGATTGCAATCAATGAATCCATATTTGGGCTTCTTTGCAGAATAGCCCTGAAACCCGCCGTATAGAACCTTCTGCCTGCTATTATTATCGGAATAACCAGCAGAAGCTGAGTCAATGCATAAACAAGCGGATGTTTCATCGGGTCAAGAAAAGCCGGAACCGCAAAGGAAAACTGCGGAATCATCGGAACCATTGCGATATACAGAAGCGGAACCGCAAAAACAGCGGAAATCGTAAACTTTCTCCTAAGCGTCCGTATCTCGCTTTCTTTTTTTTGTTTGTCCCTGTCGACTATAATTTCCTTTTCTATATCCAAAGTCTTATAACCGGAGTTTTCGATAACCCGCCTGACAGCCGATAATCTTATAATATCCGGGTTATATTCAACACTAACCTTTTCCGTCGCATAATTGACCGAAGCGTTAATGACACCTTCCGTTCTGCCGAGAGTTTTTTCTATCCTTAAAGCACAGGCGGCGCAGGTCATACCCGAAACAGGTATTGTAACGCTTACTGTTTTTATGTCATCAACAACACCATAACCAACTTTTGTAATTGTTTCTTTTATTTCTTCAATCGTGGTTTTCTTTTCGTCAAACCCGACAGACAGCGTTTCCGTAGCGAAATTTACCGAGGCTCTGCTTACGCCGTCCTTCTTTCCGACTGCATTTTCTATCCTTGCCACGCAAGCGGCGCAGGTCATTCCGGCGATTTTAAGCACTTCGTTTGTCATACCATCCGCCTTTCTTACGTTACTCTAATATGATTAGCTTTTTTCGTGCATTTATTATCTGCTGTAACATAAATGCTATGTGGTTAATTTAACACGGCTAATAAGTAAATGTCAATAATGATTGTTTTTTTATCAAATAAATGGTATACTATTGCCAACATCGATGTATAATCGAGTTTAATACGTTTGTACAGTTGGCTTTATTTTATTTTACATATATTTTCATTGATCTTCAATACGAAAGGTTGCGTTCTTATGAAAACGAAAATCAAAAAATCCATCAAGACAGCTCAGCAGTTTATTTCTCTTTCCGTAACGGTTGTCCTCATCTTTGCGATATTTTCATGTATCCCTACATATGTTTCCGCCAAGGCAGAGGTAATCCGCTTTAACGAACCCGCCATACTCGCAAACAAGGGCGACACGGTGAAACTTGACGGTTATTCCGTGGAATTTTCCGACGGAGAGGCTTTTGACGGTATAACATGGAAATACAACGGTAATGAGATAAGCTCACTTACCGTCGAGGAAGCCGCTGTTTATCCTCTTATCGCGTCAGCAAACGGCAAGAGCAAGAATGTATATATAGTCTCGAAAAACAAAACTGATGACGAATATGTACTGTATTACAATGATTTTTCGTCCGGGGACGCTATAAAAGACTGGAACAAAATCGCAGACGAAAGTCTTTATACCATTAATGATGGCAAGCTTACAATAACCGATACGACAGGAGCGAACATACGCGCATACCTGCCCGCCTGGCTATCCGACTTCGCAAATTACAGAATAGATGCGGTAGCGACGCAGACAGATGCTAAGGATGCCTCAAGGTGGATATCCTTTATATACCGCGCAGGCAAAGCGGATACCACCGGAACACCCTATTATCACATGGCAGTAAGGAATAATATGGCATCGCCCGCAACATCCACAACGGGCGGAATCGAGTGCTGCTCCAATACGGGTAATTGGAATTACTACAAATCGGCAAGCTATACAGAGAAGATAAACGGTTCCAAGTTTTACACCTTCTCTGTACTCGCAAAGGATTCCGTCGTTCAGTACCAGGTAGACGGAAATACCGTGATACATTTAGACGAGCTACCCGAGATTTCCGAAGACATCAGGGGCGGAATCGGTCTGCAGGCAAACTCATCGAAGCTCGTTGTAGATTCAATAAAAATCAGTGTTTTGGAGAAAAAGCCCGTATATACCGAACCGGAGGCTAAGCAGATACTTCAGTTTGTCGAAAATCCGGTATGCAACATACTGAACCCGCCCACGAACATAGCGATAATTGACTCCATGCAGACTCTTGAAGGTCTTCAGGACAGAAAGCCCTCCAACGCTTTGATGTATGTCGATTCATATCTCAACGTAAACAGCGCGGACGGTGTAAAAATCACTTCCGTAGCAGATGCCATGCCGTTTTTGGGCAAGAACATAATTCCCGCTTTTTATATAAATAACAACGCTGCGGCAGATGCTCTGGCAGCCTATCTTGAAAGTGAAGAAGCCAACGATGTGCTTATAGTAAGCTCCGATACGGAGGTTCTGAAATACGTCCGTACAAAATACCCGGTAGCCAGAACAGCTGTCGATTTTTCCTCTGCTTATCCCGATGAAATCGGAGACGAGGAGCTGTTAAAGATAAGGCGCGAGGTTACCTCGGCAAACTCTCTTATCGCAGTGCTTCCGGTCAGTCATGCGGATGCGGATAAGGTCTCATATCTGCAAAATCTCGGCGTTACGGTATGGATTATGGATTTTTATACCCTGAACGATACCGATGCCGTAAAAATGATAACCTCTGGCGCAACCGGAATCATAACATACAATTACAAGCGTATAAACGAATGCTTCAATGCGTTTTTCGAGGAAAACACTCTTGTTAAAACGCCTTTGATAATAGGCCACCGGGGCAACCCGACACAGGCACCGGAAAACTCCATCAGCGGCTATTTAAAAGCATTTGAAAACGGATCTGATGTTGTTGAAACCGATATAATGCTGACAAAGGACGGCAAAATCATCATTATGCACGATGATAAAATAACGCGCACCACATCCTATAACGGCAGCACGCCGGTTACGCAGATGACGCTTGAGGAAATAAAAAAATACAATCTCTGGGGCGAAAACGATAAGTACAAAACATTTTACCCGGAGGAGAAGGTTCCAACTCTTGAGGAGTTTTTTACCGCTTTCAAGGATATAGACTGCAAAATCTTCCTCGAAATAAAAACGGCAAACCCAAAGATAATTCAGCCGACTGTCGATTTGATAAACAAGTTTGGTTACGAGGACAGAATCTTTGTAATCTGCTTCAATTCCTCGCAGATACAAGCGTTCCGCAAGGCGATGCCCACTGTCGGAACAGGTTTTCTGACAGGTGTGACTCCCTTCGGTTCGGTTTCAAAGATGCACGAATCGCTTTATAACAGCTATCTTACTTATCACGGCATAAACTCCACCTTCAACCCCTCATTCGGTGGCTTAAACGTTGAAATGTATGCAGCACTCAGGCACAGAGGTATAACCTGCTGGCCCTGGACCTATACCATATCCTCCGCGGCAGATTTCAACAAGGCGTTTATCTGGGGTATCGACGGACTCACGACTAACGACGCACAATATTCAAAGCAAATGGCGAAAAAGCTGGTCACCTCCGAAAACAAAATCAACCTTATTGCAGACGACTCATCAGATGGTCCGGAGAGCAGGGCGGAGATTAACGTTGATATGGTCACATACGCACGGGAGAGTAAAAGCGTAATCGGTGATGAAAACGCTTTTGTAACCTTTATCGAGGGCGCAGATGTCATAAAATACGAAAACGGAACAATAACAGCTCTTAAAGAGGGCATCGCATCGTTCATGATAGGCTACAAAACCGAAACCGCGAACGGGACACCTTATGTGATTTATTCCCAGCCCTTTGCAGTCGATGTCAAAAACGACGATAACGGCGGTGTAATTACCGAAAGCAGAACAATTATTATTTATATAATAATAGCTGTACTAGCAGTGGTAATAATCGCCTGCACCATATACATAGTCATCAAAAAGAGAAAATCAAAATAACCTGATTCATTTTTCGAAAAGACAGCCCGTGTCGGCTGTCTTTTTTGGTTTAAAGTAAATATTCCGCTTTTCATCACATTTGTCAGGTAGATAGAATCATTTTCCAAGTTTAAATCTTTTCTTTTAAGATTAATATTCAACAAAAATATTTGCTATTGCATTTTTTACCTTTTATTGTATAATTGTTTATAATAGCATATATAATTGCATATTATTAATAATATGAGTAGACTTTTTCAATATTCATTACCGTTTTTGGGGTTCTTAAGATTTCGAAAAATATTTTTAAGATTGCTATTGACATTCATCTGAACGTGTGTTATAATTGGTTGAACATCAGGAAAGGAGCGTTGCTTTTTGAATGTCGGAATGGCAAATAATATGATACCCGGTACCGTTTTTAAGAAAAGTGACATGGGGAACACCAACGGACTGGATTTTCTCAACAAGATATTCTTTATCACGGACGGAATAATGCTATCGCAGATAAGAGAAATAACCGGAATCGACAGCTCCACTCTGCAAAACTGGATTAAACGGGGTTGGGTGAGCAAGCCGAAAAACAAGCGCTATTCAAAGGATCAGCTCGCGCGGATTCTGATTATCAATATGCTCAGAAAAAACACAAAGTTAGAGCGAATCAGTTTCATTCTCAGCTATATCAACGGCAGTGCCAACAGCCGCGACGATGACATTATACCGGAGTCGATTCTATATGATTTCATAACCGATATAATAGATAAAGTCGCCGCAGGTGGGGATGACGGAAAGCTGCAGGAGCAGGTCTTCTCCTTAAAGGATGTAATCGATTCCTGCGTGCATGATTATGTCGAACCGGTTGCAGGAGGCACAAAGAGGCTAAAAAAAGCTCTGGAAATAATTGTGCTTTCATATTACTCAACGCTTATTACAACCTATACCGAGGAATTGTTTGATAAATTATAAAGGAAAGGCTTGATTATTATTATGATTCAATGGTTTGACGATTTAAGTTCTCTGCAACAGATATTTGCTTTTTTTGCCATACCGTCGTCTCTGATTCTGATAATACAGACGATTCTTCTCCTTATAGGTTTTTCGGGGGATTCGGATATCGATGTAGACGGCTTTGATAGCGATGTTTCCTTTGATCAGGACGGGGATTTAGAAGGGGGAAGCGATGGCTTTGCGTTATTCTCCATAAGGGGAATCATGGCTTTCCTATGCATAGGCGGATGGAGCGGCATCGTTTTCGCCGGAACAGATATGGGCAGTGCGCTTGCAATATTCCTTGCGATACTTTGCGGGTTCGCCGCTTTGGTCGGAATGGCATATATGCTAAAGCTGATACTATCTCTGCAATCATCCGGCAACATAAACCTCGCAAACGCCATAGGCAAGGTCGGACAGGTATATATCCCTATACCGGGTGACAGAAAGGGCAGCGGAAAGGTCAATGTTATCATACAGGACAAATATACAGAGATAAATGCGATAACCAACGAACCTGAGACCCTCAAAACCGGTGAAGCGGTAAGAATTGTATCCACAGACGAGACCGGTCTGTTGGTTGTAGAAAGACTTAAAAGACAGTAAAAGCATCAAATAAACATATTATAAGGAGAAAATCATGGACCCAACAACAACTCTATTTTTGGTAACAGCAGCTGTTTTGCTTGTGTTTATTACCTTCATATCAGTGTGACTGGAGTTCAGACGTGTGCTCTTCCGATCTCCCTCAGACAAAATCATGGTTATTTACGGTAAAGTAGGCAACAACAGCGACGGTACCCAGGCAAGCGCAAAGTGTATACACGGCGGCGCAGCGTTTATTTGGCCTGTCGTGCAGGCTTATCAGTACCTTGACCTGACGCCCATCTCTATCAGCGTTGATTTGAAAAGCGCGCTTTCCCGGCAGAATATCCGTATTGATGTTCCCTCCCGCTTTACGGTCGGTATCTCAACCGAGATGGGAGTTATGCAGAATGCAGCCGAGCGTCTTCTCGGATTAAGAGCTGAGGAGGTTCAAAAGCTTGCTGAGGACATTATATTCGGTCAGCTGCGTCTTATCATAGCGACGATGGATATTGAGGAAATCAACACAGACCGTGACAAGTTCCTCGATGCCGTTTCCGGAAATGTGGAAACGGAGCTTAAAAAAATCGGTCTTCGCCTTATCAACGTTAACGTTACCGACATAGACGATGAAAGCGGCTATATCGTAGCGCTCGGTCAGGAGGCAGCAGCCAAAGCAATCAATGATGCCAAGGTTTCTGTCGCAGAGGCGGACCGCGAGGGTTCGATCGGTGCTGCCAACGCACAAAGAGACCAGAGAATAAGCGTTTCACTTGCCGACGCAGAGGCGATAAAGGGTGAAAACCAGGCAAAAGTTCAGGTGGCTGAATCTGACGCTACCCGCCGTGAGCGTGAGGCAGAATCCCAGAAGCGCGCCATAACTGCGGAGAATGTGCAGAAAGCTAAGGCGCAGGAGGAATCCTATGCAGCACAGCAACGCGCCGAATTAGCACGCGCTACGCTTGAAAAAGCAACTCAGGAAGCCGATATTATCGTAAAAATGGAAATTGAGAAGCAGAGGCTTGAGCTTCAGGCAGAGGCCGAAGCGGAGCAGATCAGAAGACGAGCAAAGGGTGAATCCGATGCTATTCTGATGAAGATGCAGGCGGAAGCAAACGGTATGCGCGAGATACTCTCAAAGCAGGCTGAAGGTTTTGCCGAAATCATTAAATCCGCAAATGGAAAATCCGACGACGCAGTAAGACTCCTTATAGCAGATAAACTTGAGGAGCTTATGAAAATTCAAGTTGATGCGATTAAGAACATCAAAATCGACAAGGTTACCGTTTGGGACTCCAACGCAAACAGTACGGATAAAAGCGCAACAGCCGGCTTTTTGTCGGGGATAATGAAATCCATACCTCCGATGAACGAGCTTTTCAACATGGCAGGTATGAAGCTGCCCGAATATCTCGGAAAAGAGATAGAAAACAAAGCAGAAGCCATACAGCCGACTGAAAGCACCGATACGGCAAAATAGAAAAAACGCAATAAGCAAAAAATAAAAATTCCCCCTTAATGCGCCGGACTTGAGAATTCAAACCCGCATTGGGGGGATTTTTTCCCGTCTTTTTCCAACCGCATAAATTTTTACGGAAAAATATGGTAATAAGGTGGTTTTTGTGTTATAATTATATAGATAGGGTATATGTTTAAATTTTCGGGGGAAAAGTTTTTGAAGCGTGATTTCAGATTCTATATAAAACTGTTCATCTCCTGCTTTGAGCTTAGTGCGTTCACTTTCGGGGGCGGATACGTTATGATCTCGCTGATGCGAAAGAAATTCGTCGAGAAGCTGGGCTGGCTAAACGAGGAGGAAATGCTCGATTTTACGGTTATAGCACAATCCTCTCCCGGTGCGATAGCGATAAACACCACCCTGCTTTTAGGCTTCAGACTCGCAGGAATACCCGGTGCGATAATCACTGTTTTTGCTACTGTTCTGCCGCCATTTTTGATTATATATGCCCTTTCGTTCGGCTACTCGGCGCTTCAGTATAATGCTGTTTTTCAGGGTGTTATGAGAGGTATGCAGGCGGGTGTGGCGGCTGTAATCACCGACGTTGTGATAGGAATGGCAAAATCGGTTCTCAAGAACAGGGCAAAAGCGGTCATTTCGCTTGTTTTGATGATTGGTGCCTTCGCGGCTGTAAGCCTTTTTTCAGTCAATCCGATGCTCGTTATCGCTTTCGCTGCCGTAAGCGGTCTTTTGCTGTTCAGGGATGAAAGCGGTGAAAAGGAGGACAGAAAATGATATTTCTGCAGCTTTTCTGGTCCTTTTTTCAAATAGGTCTGTTCAGCATCGGGGGCGGTTATGCGGCTCTGCCGCTTATAAAAGAGCAGATCGTAGAGCTAAATCAATGGCTTACACAAGCCGAATATAACGATATAATCACAATTTCCCAGATGACACCAGGTCCGATTTCGATCAATGCCGCGACCTTCGTCGGCACAAAAATCGGCGGTGCTTTAGGCGCGGTCATAGCTACAGTCGGCTTTGTAATGCCTTCGGTTATTATTATATCAATACTTTATGCGGTATACAAAAGATACAGAAAATTATCGGCTCTCGGTTCGGTTCTCGCAGGTCTCCGCCCCGCCGTGGTGGGACTTATCGCCTCCGCGGGTGTTGCTATGGTAATCTCCTCTTTTTTCAAAGACGGTACTGTTGCTTTCAGAACCGATAATATGGATTTTTTTGCGATTATAGTCTTTGCGGCCTGTTTTTATACGATATGGAAGCATAAAGTAAACCCGATACTTGTCATTTCCGCCGCCGGAGTTGCCGGCGGGGTGTTTTACAGCGTATTCTGACCATTAAAAATGAG
>ENA-UOOE01002320-UOOE01002320.1-fermentation-metagenome-genome-assembly--contig:-NODE-2320-length-13868-cov-10.886194_pt1 | contig 13868 bp, 10 predicted proteins | sample MGYA00245776_ERZ724021 | MGnify/ENA primary metagenome ERZ724021 (study PRJEB28704, sample SAMN03018321) | fermentation metagenome | biome: anthropogenic terrestrial biome; feature: soil...
ATACCGGAGAGATATCCGACAGGGGTTGAACTATTTTGCTCAACCCCTGAATTTGTTAATCACTTACCTATTTTTTTGTAAATCTCAATGCCCGGAAGTTGAATCCGGAGTTTTCAATATAGAATTTCACCCGCTGTTCACCCTCGTCAAGATGAATTTCCAACGGCGGTACCGGATGCCACCTCCAACTGCTCCAGCTTCCATTATTGGGAATATGGATTGGTCCCGTCACATTCTCGTTATTGACTTCAATGTGGAACCTGGCGTTGTTACCGTTTGCAGAAACACTTGCTTCAACGAAATACGTTCCGGCCTCTTCCACATTCAGGGTATAGACAAGCCACTCGTTTGCTGAAGTATAACCTATGTTGTTCCCGTTTCCCTCAACCTCTACCGGGGTGCCGCGCGTATCACCATTGGCGAGCCTGTAGCTGTCGTTGCCCGTTTTGTTTTCCGGCTCGTTATCATGGAACGCAAAGCCCTCACCGCCAAAATCAAAATTTGCAGCCGGAACTTCACAGGGTGCGGAGGAAGAAAGTGTGTGAGGCCCTTTAAACGGACGGGTATATTTTCCATCTACCACTACCCTTTCCACAATATTGCCCGACTGAAAAACAACGGAAGTAACACCTTCACCCGTAACAGTGATCACACCATCTTCCACCCGGGCTATATCCGGATTTTCAGAATACCAGATGATTTCCTCCGAAAAGTTGTAGTTCTCAGGGTGGCAGGTCGCAATTACGGTCGCCTTATCACCATACAACAGTTCCAAATGCGACTCGCTCAATTCGACAGACTCAAGAGGAACTTTTACAACGCTCGTCACCTCCACCCTGTTTTCAAGATCGCCTGCTTTAACAGCAATATACGTGACCCCGGCGCCAACGGCCTTAACCAGGCCGTCCTTGTCTACGGTAGCCACAGAAGCATCATCCGAACTCCATCGGTAGACATTGGTGCCATCCGTAGGGCTGGCAACAAGTTGAACTTCATCTCCCACAAAAAGAGCAAGGGAAGACTTGTTAACAAAGAACGCTCTTTCCACCTCTGTTCTCAAATTCTCCTCACAACCGGTCAAAAGAATACAGAAAAGCGGGAAGACAAAAAATATAGCTTTTAAATTGTGTTTCATATTGATAAGATATTTATTTTAAAACTCCGTTACAATCAAAACCGGATCGTGATCCGAAGGACATCTGCCGTAAGGCCTGTCGTCAATTACACGATACTGTAGCAGCTTAACATTTTTGCTGACAAAGATATAATCGATCCTGTTTTTTGATGTTTCAAACGGTTTTAACTGATTGAACGTGCCTTCCGGGCCCAACGGCTCTTCAGCCAGATCCCTTGCATCATAAAGCTGCCCGTCAGCTTTCAGGATGGAGATGGGCTCCGAACCGGGTTGACAGTTGAAGTCACCCGAAGCAAAGAAAGGGTATTGGTTTTTGACGATCTCTTTTATCTTTGTTAAAAGTAATTTCGCCGATTCTACCCGGGCTACCGCTCCTTGATGATCAAAATGGGAGTTGAAGAAATAGAACACGTTGTATGTTTCTCTATCCCTGAACTTTCCCCATGAGCAGATTCTTCGGTAGTTCACCGCATCCCAACCGTAACTCGGTTTTTCAGGGGTATTGGAAAACCAGAAACTGCCCTCATCCAGCAACTCGAACCGACCTGCATTATAGATAATGGCAGAAAACTCCCCGGTGTCGCCACCGTCTCTGCCTGTCCCGGTGTAGCGATATTTCTTAAATTGGTTCACGATATCTGTCAGGTGTACTTTGGTCCCTTCCTGGGTGCCCCAAATATCAAAATCGTACTGGTTGACAATCGTATAGACAAGCTCTCTTCGATCGGGCCATCCTCCAACCAACAAATTATAGGAGCCGGAAGAAAACCGGCTGTACTCGTTGCTTTGCTTGACCGGAACAACGATATCCTTTACATCGGAATGACCGTTAAACCTGACGACAACCGTTCCCTCCCTTTTACTGTTGGGGCGATCGAGTGCTAAAGCAATGAAGTGATGCTTCTTAACCCATTTATCCACATCCTCACTCATCATCTCTGCTATCCAGGAGGGAGAATCCACGGAATAGGGGAGGTTTGAAGAGATGTCCAAGGTGAATCCCAATGTCTGGTTTTCATTGAAGCAGATTTGAGACTGGCTGACGGACACCCGAGGTTTCTCAGAAAGCTGCCTCACTTTGATATTCCTGACAATCTCTTTGGCCCGCAGAGTTACTTCCGAAGACCTTTCCACTCCTATCTCCCCGTTCCTCTCCACAGTGATCCGGATCTTGTTGCCGTTTTTCGGAGCTAGCTCCGCTTTGCACCAGCTACCGGTTGACTCTACCGTGACCTTTGCATTGCTTCTTACTTCAATCATCTTTTCACCTGCTTCGGGCCAGAACACTACCTCGTTGTGTGCTAGCTCCAGAAAAGTCATCTCGGTATCCTGACCATGACCACAGGCAAAAAAAGGAAATATTGATAAAAAAGTTACAAGAAACAACGATATTTTGTGTCTGCTCATTTACTCTGTATGTTATTTATTAAAACATCAGGTTACTCCCCTGAAAACTCAAGGCGCAACTCCTCTTTCATCTCAATTGTATTTCCCGCATCATTTATATAATTGTAGCTAATGAGAAAAACTTTGTAGTTTTTAAATGGAGTCTCTTCAATAAAAAACTTGTTCGGGAAACTGGGATCACCGTTAATCTGGGTTACTTTCAGATCCTTGTAGGGAGAGATCGTAATATTCCCGTCATCAGCCACCTCAAGGATTATACCGTATCTATTTATCACTTCCGTATCGGGTTGGAATGCAATATTGTCTGCCAGAATCCTCACCTTGTCCCTGCTGAGAGGATGCATGGTCTTGATACCGGGAAGTTGCACATTCCCCCTGAATGCCCGCATCGTATAGTTGGTCTGGGGCTTCTGTGTCGCATAATCGTTTTTTAGCAACACACGATAGAGCACATTGCTTTTTTTAGGATTGATCTCATAAGAAGAGTACGAGTCGACCTTCATCGGAATAAAATAGGTCGAGTCGGGAGAAAGCCCCTCCGGGCGAATTGCCATTTTCATTCGACCGTTTCTATCACCCGCAGGTATGGTCAGGCTGTAATCTTCAATATCGTACATACTTTCCGGAAGTAACCTCGCGTAGCTCCTGCGATCGACATCGAAATTCAACAGATTGTATCTGTTAAACGCTTCCGGGTCGGGAAGCAGTTTTACCTTGATCTCTTTCCCGGAAGGAAGGGTGCCTCCGCAGGTTGCGGCGATATAGCCATACGACTCCGGCTCATTCAGGTCGTGAACGCTTTCAAAGATATTGTAAGTCCCCTCGCTTTGCAATGCAAAAATGGTCTTATACTGCTCTTTCTCAAAAATATCGTCGTCGTTGCACGAATAAAAACTGAACAACACGACAACTGCCAATACTATAATTGATCTGTTCATAATTCTCTGATTATTAAAAAAAAAAATTACCATCCGGGATTCTGATCCAAAGAGGGGAGACGACGGATCTCGGCTCTGGGCAATGGCAGAAAAACCATTCTTTTGTTTATAATCCGGCTCCCTATTCTGGCCGTGTTCGGAATAACTCTCTGGTAGTACCCCTCCTTGTTGGCATCCACGTTCATCCCGGTGATCCTGTCATTTTCCACGTTTTCATAGATTCCCCACCTTCTTACATCATAGAACCGTCTGTTCTCAAAAAGAAATTCAATCATTCTTTCTTTCTCGAGTAACTCTTGTATCTTCTGCTGACTTTGCAGCTCAGCATCACTGAGTCCCGGCAAGCCTGCACGATAACGCACCTGGTTGAAAGCATTTGCTATCTCATTCACATCCCTCGAAAATGTGTACGTTTCCCCGTTCAATTCAACCGTATGGGTTGTTGTGAGGTTGTTCAAGGCTTCGGCGTAACTGAGTAGAATTTCCGCATACCGGATCATTGGAAACACCTTATCGACCACTCGTGCGTTTGTTCCGGACCAGGCATCCATGGGATGAATGTACTTCTTCATCACATATCCGGTCGGCGTATGGTCTACCAGGGCGTTCGGATTCGATTTACCGTTTGGTGAATCGTAGTAGTAAGTAACCGTGAGATTATAGTCTCCGGCGGAAGAGGCGGAGGTGCAGGGCCAATACGCTTCGCTAAAACCGATGCTGGCGTAGAACCTCATTTCGCGGTTTACATACATGTTATAAACTCCCGTGTTAAGCCTGTAACCGGAAAAAGAACGTATGCCGGAGGTAAAGCCCTCTTCGGAGTAAGGGAACGCATCGCTGGCATTGTCGATCGTTCTTCCGTCCTGCATATAATACGAATCTATCACTTTCTGGGGAACGGCCATTCCGCCCCATCCTCCGTGAACAATGGGAAACGAAGCTCTTGTATAGCTTCTTAACCCGTCGGATTTCCTTGCCCAAATAAACTCGGGGTTGACAGACGGGACACACTCGCCGTTAAACATTTCCGAATAGGACTTGTAATGATCAATTCCGCCTGCTCCTGCCGGAAACTTCTCCCGATAGGAAGGATCGGATACATTTTCCGGGAGCACCGGGGTTTGTTCGTCTGCCTCCACGGTATAAAGCCTGTAGAGAGGCCCTCCGGCCAAATCCATGTCGATCACCCTTCTGGCAGCAGCTGCCGCCAATGCCCACCGACTCTCATCATAGGTCTGTGAAACATAGGATGCACCGTCAGTTAAGCGTTTCCAGTCACCGAAATAGGTTCTGGCAGCCTGTCCGCCATTATACAAGGGGCTGGCATGTTGAAGGCGAAGACGTGCGACAAGGGAATATGCGGCCCCTTTGGTAGGTCTTCCGAAATGAAGAATAGGAACGGTTACCGGCATATACTCCGCAGCTTTCTCAAATTCATCACATATATACTCTACCGCTTCGTCGTAAGTGCTTCTGGGACGATCGTAATACTCAATCGGTTCGTTCGTCTCAATGACGTCATCTCCAAGGATAACGGGAGGACCGAACTCCATCAGTAACTTGTTGTATGCGTAGGCCCGTGTAAAGCGGGTATAACCAAGAATATTTATTCTGTCCGAAGCGGACATTTCCGGCACCTCATCGATCCGGGCCAAAATGGTATTGCATTTTCGAATGATCTTGTAGAGGTTCTTGTAGTTGTTCCCGAACGGCCCTAAATTGTCGGGGGTAATATACCCCAAAACAAAACGCATCCCCGAGTAACTGCTTGAACCGTCTACATTAAACATGGTAAATGCCTCGTCGGTAGCCAATGGCCCCAACACGTCCTGTCCGGAAGTACTGAAAATCTGTCCCTCATCGCTGAACATCGCCGCAGCACCCCACATATAGGCTTCTACATAACGGGTCTGGGTGAATATGGAGTCCACTTTGAACTCATCATCAAAATAGCTATCAATATTCAGGAAATCCTTGCACGACGGGAAAAAAATCGAGAAAGAGATAACTGAAAGGAGGATGGATAATAGTTTTAATCTGTCCATTATATATATGTGTGTTAAATATTTATATAAAGTTGGAAAGTATAAACCGAGGGGATCGGATAGGCGCGCCCATTGTAACGGGCCTGCTCCGGATCAAACAGTTTTACCTTGTCCCATACAAAAAGGTTTGTTCCAGCTAGTTGCAAGTCAAGAGACGAAACACCTATCCGTCTTAAGGAATGGAGTTTCAGGTTGTAATTTAATGTCACCTCCTGCAATCTCAAATAGCGGGCATCCCCTTTCCAGAAATCGGATAACTGAGAGTTGTTGCTGTTGTATCCATACTGCAACCTGGGGAAGCGCGCACCTGGATTTTCGGCAAGCGAGGGGTCAATCCCTGCCTGAGTGGCGTATTCCCTTGGGATCCACCTGCTGGAAGGATCGTTTATGATCGTCAACACATTTCCCGTTGCTCCACCGTGGAATGGAACGTAGCCCATTCCGTTTCCGGACTGTCCTACATGGAAAAAATCAGTTTTCCCGGTTCCTTTAAACATGACGCCAAGCGTGAAGCTCTTGTACCTGAATTCACCTCCGAACCCATACATTAAGCGCGGATAGGTACTGTAGGATAGAGGTACTTTATCCTCATCGTTAATCACACCGTCGGCGTTAATGTCTTTGTATTTGATATCACCGGGCGCAACATCGCCAAACTGTTGCCTGGGACTGTACTTTATATCGTCTTCATCCTTGAAAAGTCCTAAGCTCTGGAAACCCCGGATCACGTTGTAAGGGTAACCCGTATACTCCAGGTAGGGATATTCAAGATAAAGTTGCTCCCAGTTTTGAATCAAATTGGTGGAGTAAGTGTAATTCCCTCTCAATACAAAGCTCTTGCTTGCATCAATCTGGTGACTGAAACTGATGTTGCCGTCAGAACCGTAACTCTTCATCTTCCCCACGTTACCGTAGGGCATGGAGATTACCCCTACATAATCAGGCACCTGGACCCTGGGCTGAAAGATACCGTCACGCTGATCGTCGAAGAAGTCGACAACAAACTCAATTTTGTCATCAAACAGGCGCCCTTCGAAACCGAGGTCTTTCTTCAACGCTTTCTCCCACTTCAGGTTGTCTGCCCCCACGATGGTTTCGTTAATGGTTTCCACGTTGTTCCCTCCCCAGATTGAGTTCTGACCGATATTTACCATCGTGAGATACGGGAACCTGCGACTCGTAATCCTGTCATTTCCAACCGTGCCGTATGAAGCACGTATCTTGAAAAAATTTAACCACGGCAGGTTGTTCTTTACCAGTTCATAGTTCGTGGGGCTCCATCCGAGAGCAATAGAGGGAAAGAAACCGTACTGTTTTCCGGGCTGGAAGTTCTCAGAGCCGGTATAGCCGAAGTTCACATCCATCATGTAGGTATCTTTAAAACTATATGTTAAACGACTCGACACTCCCTGGTACCTCAATGGAATTGCAGCCAGACTGTTCACCGCTTCCGTTGTTGCCTTCTCATCACTCAGGTAGTAGTAAAGCAGTCCGGTGAACCGGTGATCGTCAGCCAAGAGCTTCTCGTAGTTAAGTGTAGTCTCAAAATGATATTTTCGATATTGATTTACCTGCTTGCTATACCGGGCGGGAACAGCCTGAACATTCTCTTTCATGATCAGGCTTCCGTTAGTGTTTCTCCCCAGGGCCTGAAAAAGAGCCGGTTGAACATACCGCTGCTCGCCGAAGATACTGTGGATATCGTAAGCACCCTGCACCTTGAGCTTAAGCCCGTCAATCACTTTCTTCAGGTCCTGGTTTACGGCCATGGTTATCTTGCCTTGATAGTTCTGGCCGGAAGATTGTCCCGTATGGTTGATCAACACATATGGAGAAGAGAGATCGTTGGCACCCGCAGCGGGGAGAAGACCGTTCGAATATTTGCTGGGGAAAAGAAGCGGGTTCAATTGCGACTGTGCATTCCAGATATAATCCGTATTTGCCATACCCGGTTCACTCCTAACGGCCAGATAACCGTCCGTGCCAAAATAAATACTTGTCGTTCTTGTCAGGTTAAGGTCGATGTTGAGCCTGTAGTTGTAGGTGTTATAGCCCACGTTGGAACTGTAAACACTGCTCTTGTCCTGCTTGTATGCTGCCGTTTCATCGCTCAGGCCCAGGCTCAGGAAATACCTCGCCACTTCACCGCCACCCCTTGCGCTTACATAGTAGCTCTGCTCAAAAGAGTGGTTGTTCAATATCTCGTCCTGCCAATTGACGTCGGGGTAAAGGTCATTATCAAGCCGGTAACGAACAATGTCCAGGTCGACATCATTATAGGCAGGAGCAGAACCCCTTACAGACAACGCTTCGTTCACCAGTTTGGCGTAATCGTAGGCTCCTAAATATTCGGGTATCCTTCGTAAAGCGGAGAGGGAAAAGTTTGTTCTGGATGTGATGGAAAGCTTCCCTGCCTCTCCCCTTTTCGTGGTTACCAAAACAACTCCATTCGCCCCTCTCACACCATAGACCGCCGTTGCAGAAGCATCTTTCAAGACAGAAAAACTTTGTATGTCCGCCGGATCAATGGAGTTTATATCGCCTTCCAAGCCGTCAATCAGCACTAAGGCACCACTGCTGGCACCAAATGTACCGATGCCGCGAATCCAGAATTCTGAAATGTTTTTCCCCGGCTCACCGCTTGTCTGCATGGAAATCACTCCGGGAACCTTTCCGCCAAGCAGGTTGGCAACGGAAGCAACGGGAGTTTGCAGATCTTTCACATCGACCGAGGTTACTGCCGCCAACGAACTGATTCGTCGCTGGCTACCCATTCCTATAACAACAAGCTCATCCAGCTCTTCGGATTCTGTGTTCATCCGGATTTCGATGTCTGACTCTTTTTTCACGACCACATATTCCTCAGTCTCTAAACCAACAAAAGAAATGACTACTACGTCCCCGATCTTCACGTTGATCGAGAACTTTCCGTCAACATCGGTAATGGTACCTATTCCTACCTGATCTTTCAGAAAGACTGTAGCACCGGGCAGTGTACTTCCAGTTTCATCGTACACCGTCCCATTCAATGTAAATGCAGTTCTTTGCTGTCCATTTGCAAAAAAGAACAGCTGAAGAAAAAGCAACAGTAAAAAATTTCTTTTCATTCCAATGATGTATTTTATTAAAGTCTGTTATTCAATAGCCAGTTTACGTACCCTGTTATTCCCCCAGTCCGCAATATAAACTGTGCCCTCTTTATCTACCCCGACACCGTGCGGGTTATTAAAAAGCGCCTCCTCCGGACCTCCGTCTTTCCAACCGCTCGTTCCGGGCATGCCCACGATCGTCTCTACCATGTTCTCGGGAGAGATTCGACGAATACAATGGTTTCCGGCATCCGCAATATACAGGTAGCCCTCCGGATCAAAATAGATTTGCCACGGAGCATTGAAAAGCGCTACTTCCAGTTCTCCGTCACGATGTCCACTTCCCGCAGCATTTATGCGCTTGAATGTGTTGTCGGGATCCCTGACATCCATTGAATAGATACCTCCGGCAACACCTCCCGAACGTCCGGCAAAGTACAGCAAGTGCGGATGAAGCGGGTGGAACGTTACTCCGTTAGCCGTTCCATTGGGAGTTAAATAGATGATCTCGGCCTCGTAAGTGACGGGGTGGATTTTAATAATCTGCCCTTCATAAAAACGGGTATAAACGTATCCGTCCAGTTCGCACGCAGCCATTGAATGCTTCCAGGAGTTGGTGGGTGGAACATATCCGTTTGTATTCACAATGTTGAAATTCCTGTATCTGGGAGCCCATGCCTCTTTAGGATCACAGGTCACAAAGGCCGTAATGGAGGTTTCCGACGGGAATGTGATTATCCCGGTTCTCCTGTCAATCGCAGGAGCGTTGGGAATCATAACCGAGCTGTTGTCATTCATGGAAAGCGGAATCACAACATTCTCCTCTTCATTCACCCGGACAAGCCCCCAGGATGGACTGTCCCGGACAGAGACAAAAATATTGTAATCGTTGTCGACAGCTAAAAAAGATGGTTTCATCTGGCTTTCCGAAAGTGTTCCGGAGACAAAATCGGGTGACCCGTTTCCGGATACCGTACTTACAGATACCGAGAGATTATATTGGAAAGTATTTTCAAATACAAGCGAATCTTTTCCCACAACTACCGAAACAACACAGTCGTCACCCGGCATTCTCGGAACCAACGTATAGATCCGATCTCCGTCGGATGAGATTACTGCAGCTCGCTTACTGTTAAAATAAACCCTGATTTTTTCGGGATCGGAACCGAAATTTTCTCCCGTAATTATTACTTTCTCTGCAACCCCACCCGAATTCGGATAAAATGTGGATATTTTGACAGGGATTGACGGGTTGTGATCTTTTCCAAACCCATCATCTCTTTTCTCCGTGCACGATGTGAAGAACAAAAGTCCGGAGAAAAGCAAAATAAAGTTAATGTAAATTTTCAGCTTTTTATTCATGTTTTTTAATTTAAAAAAGATAAAACAATTAGGATTTAAAGTATTAATCAGCATTTTATTCACATAAATGGATTTATTCTTTATAAAACGGAGACTAATCCATGGTAGGATTTTCGAAACAATTTAACATATTTTATTAATAATAATGTTGTAGTTTTCGCCAGGCATTTAGCGCATATTCGTAATCAATAGATGAAAAATTTTGTCATGTCGGCAAAAATAGAGGTTACGGATTTCTAAATAAAAGAATTGAAGTTGACATTTACTTTTAACCGATTGATTTTTACTGTCTTTGCAAAAGTGAGCTCTTGTTGATAACCGAAAGGAATCGTGATAAAAAGGTATTAATCAATTATAAAAGTTTGAATACTAACCATTTAATAGACAGCGCACAGTCATCCTGGCAGCCATACGAAGGCGATTAAGATTTTACACATTTATTTGGTTAATTTAAATCATATTGCTAATTTCGTGTTTTACAATGAATTGGTTGGAGACTGATCAAAAAAAATAAAAACGATGAAAGCACTTCTTGATACCAACATCATTATTCACAGAGAAACACCGAATGTGAGGAATCTATCTATCGGTACGTTATTCAAATGGCTTGATAAAGCGAAATTTGTAAAGTGCGTACATAAGGTGACTGTGAATGAATTGAATAAAAATTCAAATCTTGAAACAAAAAGGAGTTTTAATGCAAAAATTCAAAGTTATGAAATATTGAAGATGATTGCACCGTTAAAGCCGCAAGTGATCGCAATTTCACAAGAGGTGGATATAACTGAGAATGATAAAAACGATACTCTTTTACTCAATGAGGTTTATAGTGAACGTGTTGATATACTCATTTCAGAAGACAGAAAGATTCATACTAAAGCGAAGAAACTAGGAATTGAAGATCGAGTTTTCACAATCGATTCTTTTCTTGAAATGGTTGTATCTGAATATCCGGAATTGATTGATTACAAAGTATTGGCAGTTAAACAAGAGTACTTTGGAAATATTGATCTCACGGATCCATTTTTTGATTCACTGAAAGAAGATTATCCGGGGTTTGAACGTTGGTTTAATAAAAAAGCGGAAGAAAAAGCCTATATAACATACAACAAAGGACGTATTTTATCATTCTTGTATTTGAAAACTGAAGGAACTGATGAAAATTATTCAGATATCGATCCTATGTTTTCTAAGAAGAAACGTTTGAAGGTTGGAACATTTAAAGTTGTAAGTAATGGTGTGCGATTGGGGGAGCGTTTTCTCAAAATAATTTTTGACAATGCAATTTTAAACCAGGTTGAAGAAATATATGTTACAATCTTCGACAGGACCGAGGAACAACAAAGGCTTATTGGACTAATGGAAGATTGGGGTTTTGTAAAATATGGAGTGAAAGGTCATAACAGAGAATTAGTCTATGTACGTGATTTTTCGAAGAAGTTTGATCTTTCTAACCCTAAAAAAACTTTTCCTTTTATTTCAACAATTACGGATGCTTTTTTAATTCCGATTTACCCTAAATACCATACAGAATTATTACCGGATTCTTTTTTAAGGACTGAATCTCCTGATAACTTTGAAGAAAACGAACCGCATAGGAATGCGATAAGTAAAGTTTATATTTCTCGTTCGATTAAAAGAAATATAAAAAAAGGTGATATTTTGATTTTTTACCGTACTGCTCCAAGAGATAAAAAAGCCTACTATCATAGTGTGATTACAACAATTGGTATTGTGGAAGATAAAATTGATGATATTCAAAGTGAAACGGAATTTGTATTAAAATCGAGAAAAAGAAGTATCTTCACCGATGATTATTTAAAGGAGTTCTGGAATTACGATCCTCGATATCGTCCATTCTTGATTCGTTTCCTGTCTGTATATTCATTCCCATTGGGAAATAGAATGAATCGAAAGTCTCTTCTTGAATTAGGTATTATTAGTGGCGAAGAAAATGAGTTGAGAGGCTTGAAAAAGATTACCAGGGAGCAATTTATTTTATTATTAAAAGAAACAAAAACAAATGAGAGTATTGTTGTCAATTAAACCGGAGTACGCATTTAAAATATTTGAAGGTTCTAAAAAATATGAATTTCGAAAGTTTATTTTTAAACGTAAAGACATTGAGAAAGTTATTGTTTATGCGTCTTCTCCCGTGCAAAAAGTTATAGGTGAATTTGAAATAGCTGACATATTACACGAAGAGACAGAGTTACTGTGGCAAATGACTCAACAATATTCAGGTATAAGCAAGGAATTTTATGATCAGTATTTTGAAAATAGAGATCATGCGTTTGCCATTCAAGTTGGGAATGTAAAAGAATATGCGCATCCTAAACTTCTTTCCGATTTTAATATCGACTTTGCTCCTCAGTCATTTGCTTATCTATGATTATCCTGCCACATATTATCGAACGGATCATGGTTCCCGCCTTTTGCTCGAAGGGGGCAAAGCTGCCAGCGGACAGGCAGTTGCTGTTAGAGACACTAGTCCGTGATTTTTTCAGGAAAATTCATTCACACTAGGCGAGAATCGGAAATTCTTTATAGAATCGAAGCAGGGATATAGTTTCTGTCCGTAGTTTAGAGCGAACGAACTTCTTCATATCCTCATCCATCAATTCGCCTAAGCCATTCAACATTCCCCGGTCACTCATGCTTTCGAGATGCCCGATACATTTCTGTATATAGTCGGCCAGTGGCATTTCCATACGAGTCTCAACAATATCTTTGTTTATCGGCGTTTGTTTCTGCATGAAAAACCAACTGTCGAAGATATCGCGATTTGTCACTTCTCCACGGTCAAGCATGGCGCAGAGTTTATGGGCAAACATGTCCGAAGCGACCATTACCTGCATATTGATACCCAGCAGGTTTTTTATTTCGTACCGGTTATTCCACTGCCGGTTGGATATTTCCACTTTCAATTTCCGTTCGCCGGTGCCGTAATCCAATACGATAATCGGGCCGTAAAATTTCAGGGCCTCATCGAATATCTTACCCTGTTTCGACAGAATTTTTCGCACCTTTTCATACACCGCTTTTTCTTTTGCAGGATCGAGCAAGTTGAAATCCAAATCGACCGAAAAACGAGGCAAATCGTAAAAAAACATCAACGCCGTTCCGCCTTTAAAGCCAAGACAGTTTGCCAACTCAATATCGGAATAGATATCTTTGAGTATCTGCATCAGAAAAAATTTGTGTTTGTTGATACTAACCATTTGCAAACAGTTTTTTTACTTTTGCCGTAAGAGTGTTGGAATTATATTCCGGCAAAAGTTTAGTTATTAAATTTTTGTCAAGGGGATTCAGGTTGTCGAAATAATATTCCTTATTCAAATACAGAATGTCCAGAAAAGCACGTTCAGGTGTGGCAATGTTTACATTACCGGTTTGGATGATACCCTGTGTGACAATCAGGATTTCACCCTTGATTTTTCGATAGGCATAGATGCGGCCTTCGATATCTACACTCCGGCTCAAATAACTGACGACGGTTATCCGTTCATCGTATTGAAAGATAACGCCGGCCTTTTGCAGTACATATTCAAGCGAGATATAAGATGGAGTATAAAGTGTACAGGCCAACTCTTCGGCCTTATATCCGGGTTTGACGTAAATGCCCTTTCGGGGACGAAACAGCTTCCCTTTGCGGACATAGTAATTTAATCGCTCATTCAGCTTCTTAAATTCGTTCTCTCCGATGAGCATGGCAACATCGTTCAGCGAGAACACAGTTCGTGTATCGCTAAAAACAGATAAAATCAAGTCGCTATTTCGAGAACTATTCATTGGATTAATTTCAATATTCAGTTCACAAAACTATAAAATAATGCTGATTTGTCCAAATAATATGCTGAATTAGCTTTAAATGAGTTTGCAGAATAAACTA
>ENA-UOOE01002322-UOOE01002322.1-fermentation-metagenome-genome-assembly--contig:-NODE-2322-length-13862-cov-3.649743_pt1 | contig 13862 bp, 13 predicted proteins | sample MGYA00245776_ERZ724021 | MGnify/ENA primary metagenome ERZ724021 (study PRJEB28704, sample SAMN03018321) | fermentation metagenome | biome: anthropogenic terrestrial biome; feature: soil; material...
AGTTTTTCCCCTCATTTATCGGATGTCTTTTGTAGGGGTAGGTTCCTACCACTTTATGGTCTTTTTTTATGAGGTTTATTCCACAACCTACACTGCAGGAAGGACAGATAGTATGGGTTAATTTCATCATTTTTTTTCACCTACGTATTAATTTTACAGTTTAATTAATCTGGTTCGTATTTCTAATTCCTATTTGAATTTAAACTTATTACTAACTCTTTTACAAGAATAAATTGTTTTAATGAATAATTCATGTTAAAAAAATCTTATTAATGTTTATTTCAGCAAAATCATCAATATTGGAGTTTGATTCCTTACTGATCTGGATTTCAGTGTCTTTAGTCTCATTTAATATATTTACCATAGTTTCCATGCTTTTATTAAGTATTAAAGGAGATATTTCATCGGTTCTTTTTTCCAAATCTTCATTTTGATCCTCACATTCGATCAATCCCTGAATAGCAAAATTAAGAGACATTTTACCCATTGGAGATAATGTGCATACATATTCTAAAGCTTTTTCATCTGTTTTTATGTAATCAATACTCCAATTCGTGCTCCAATCCATGCTACAACCCTTTAAATTTTTCTCTGGCCGGATCATCTTAATTTTTTTCACATAAATACTCAAATTTATCTTACCCACTTTCATTTTTCATTGCCTCCATGAATTTAGCAATCTGTTTTTAATTCTTTAGTAAAATCGAGGGATTGAACGATTTGAGGATATTAATGCATGTAAATTGAAAATTTGATGTTATTCAAGGTTTATTTGGATACATAAAGGCTGGAATCGACACTGTCAATCATCGGATTTTTTTTTCTAGTTATTTGCATTTTTCACTGTTTTTTGTCTCCACAGATTTGCTGTGGACTAATTTAGACTTAACCGTGTTTTTATCCTCAGTACTCTTTCCCCCTGATTTAGAGCCTTTTTAGGGCCTTTGCTGTTAATAGTTTTTTAAAACTTTTATCATATATAAACATAGCGAACAGTTGGTTTGCAATAATTAATCATTATAATAAAGATTAAATATCATAAAATAACAGGTTATACAACACTACAGATATTAACCAGATTAGTATCGGAGCCCAAAAAGTTCGTTTCTTGCAAATTGGTTTGGAATTAAATTAAAAGATTTTGGTAGTACAAATGTTCATTGCATAAACATAATGTGATATTATTATTAAATATCCAGAAAAAACTGATAAAAAAATATCTTAAACTTTAAAAGTAAAAGTTTATTAACTCGGTTATACCGAATAATATCATATTAGATCACCTTTCGGGTTTTGATTAATGTTACTTTGTGATCTATATCTCTATATAGGGTTTCTATGGTCAATAATATAAAAAAAATATAAAATAGATGAGGGAATATGGATACAAAATCTAGAATCATGGAAACAGCATTCAAACTTTTTTTAAAAAATGGATTTGCTGATGTTTCCTTGAATGAAATAATAAGGGAATCAGACATTACTACAGGCGGATTTTATTATCACTTTGATAGTAAAGATACTCTGCTTGTGGAAGTTATTAAAAGGTATATATTTAACTATTTCAGTTCAGTTATAGAACAGATTAAAGATTTTGAGGGCACCCCTGAAGAAAAATTCAGAACTGTAATTTTAAACATTGTAGGCGATGAATCCACCATCAATGAAACCACTCAACTGGTGGAAAGTGCTGAAAAAATAGATTACCGGGTTTTACATTTGCTATTGTTTGAAGGCGTTCAAAAATATGATATAATAGCAGAACATTACACCGCATTTTACTATGATCTGTTAGACTTCAATAAAGAAGTAATCAATGAAGGTATTGCTCAAGGTGTAATTAGAGATGATATGGACATCACTGAACTTGCATTGCTGGTTCAAACTGTTATGGTGGGAACAGTCATAATGTGGATAGGAATGCCTGCAATGCCAATGGCAGAAAGAATGGAAGATAATATGCATAATTTATGGAACTTCATTAAAAAAGAAGATAAAAAAATTTCATAATCTTTGTTCTCACATTCTAAATTATTAATTTTATTTTTACTGTTTTTTCATAATGATTTCTTCAAACTCTTTTTTCCACTATTTGGACTGATTTTGAGGATGAGGATCCAGAACATGATTACCAGGGGTAGTCATTTTACCTATAATTAAACATTACTGCTTCAACGCCTTGAAACATACATGTCCTGCACCTAACATTAGTAATATCTTACAATTTAAGTCTCCTCAAAAATCAGGAAAATTAATTCTCTAACTTTGTATTTTAAGTTAATTTTCACTTGATATTTTTATCTTATGAAAATTATTATCCCTATAATCATCATCAAATTCCCAATTGAAAGCTTTAAATTCATAGCCCACAAATTGAACGTATTAAAAACATATGATTAAATAAAAAATACGATATTTAGGAATTTTTCAATGTTATTCTCGAATTTACGGGATTCCATTGATAATAATCACATTAATCAGGATATTCTTTTTCATTATCCTGAAAACTATCGATATAATCAAATTAAGAGTATTATCCTTGGTTTCAAAAAGATTATAATAATTAATCATTACAAACAGAGTAATCGCTATGTTTATATAGTAGAACTCACTCACTTTTTACAAAAGTAAATGATTAAACATTGAAAATGTGAATGACAAAAAAATGGAGTGTTGATGAAATGAAAATAGCTATTATTGGTGGAACTGGTGGACAGGGCTTAGGAATCGCAATACGATTTGTACAAGCCGGAGAAGAGGTTATAATCGGTTCAAGAACAATGGAAAAAGCTCAAGCAGCAGTGGACAAAGTTAAAGACCTTTTAGGTGATGTAAAAAATCTTAAAGCTGCAGAAAATGCTGCAGCTGCTGAAGAAGCAGAACTTTTAGTTTTAACCGTACCATTAGCAGCACAAAAATCAACTTTAATCTCAATCAAAGAAGGAGCCAAAGGTAAAACATTATTAGATGCCACAGGACCTTTAGAATCAGCAATAGGAGGTTCACCCATAACTTATCTAGATCTTTGGGACGGTGCAGCAGCAGAAAGATCTGCAAAAATCCTGAAAGATGCTAATGTAATCTGTGCATTTAACAACATCAGCTCAGCAGCTCTAATGAACTTCAATGAACCAATAGACTGTGACTGTCTTATTTCAGGAGACGATGCAGATTCCAAAATAGTGGCCACCGAATTGATTGAAAAAATCCCCGGTGTAAACGTTATCGACTGCGGACCACTAGCACGGGCCAAAATCATAGAAAAAATCACCCCATTATTAATTGGCCTAAATATACGAAACAAAACCCAATTTGGAGGAATAAGAATAACAGGATTAGACAAATAAGCCAATAATTATCACCTCATGGAAGTAACACAATGAAATTAGAAAACAAGGTTGTACTGGTTACTGGAGCAAGTTCAGGTATTCGAAATGAAATCGCCAAACTCATTGCAAAGGAAGGTGCATCTGTTGTTGTGGTTGCCAAGAGGAATGAAAACCTGGAAAATCTTGTCAATCAAATCGAAAGTTATGGTGGAAAAGCCATTGCTGTTGAAGGAGATTTTAACCCCAAAGAAACGATCCCCTCTGGATTCAATACCGCTATAAATGAATTTGGGAGACTGGACATAGTTATTAACAGTGCGGGAATAGCAGATATAATCGCTCCAGTTGCAGATATGGGAGAGGGCGTTTGGGAAGTTGATCTCAAAGTTGATTTAACAGGAGCCATTTAAAAAAGTTAAAAAAAGACCTTCTGTTCACTGGGCCAGAGTACTGTTTTGAAGCAGAAGCCCAATGAAATAGCCAAAGTAGCCCTATTCTTAGCTTAGCCTCCGACGATGCAAAAAAAATAAGGTAGAGACAATTCACAGGTAGAGACAATTCACCTTTGGGCTGCTTCAATGGCTAAATATAATTAGGGTATCTATATCATTTTCCGCTCAAATGTATCCCTTGATGCCCTATTTATTATGATAAATATGTTTATTATGTTAATTACCTTATTCAGGACATTATAACTCAACTGATCTTAAAGACTATTCACTAGCCTGCATAATCCCATTCAGTTAAATAGGCATCCCTAAATATTGGCTCAACATATAATCACTCCCATACCTTATTTAACTTCTAAAAAATTCTGTTTCCCATTATGATCTAAGCTTAAAGGAGAAATATTATGTTAAATGATCTGCAAGAAATTGAGCGACTTAAAGAGGAAAAAAATGCCATAATATTGGCGCATAATTATCAGACAAAAGGCATACAGGAAATTGCAGATTTTGTGGGAGATTCTCTTGAACTATGTAATAAAGTTTCTGAAATAGAAAAAACTGAAATTGTAGTTTTTTGTGGAGTGGACTTCATGGCAGAGACTGCAGCCATACTCAACCCCCATAAAAAAATATTAATACCTGATAAAGAAGCAAAATGCCCCATGGCACAAATGCTCAGTGCAGAAGATATAAAAAAAGCTAAAAAGATATATCCCGAAGCTGCTATGGTGCTTTATATTAACACCTTAGCTGAAGCTAAAGCAGAAGCAGATATTCTCTGTACCTCTGCCAATGCAGTTCAAGTGGTGAAAACCCTTCCCTATGAAAAAATTCTTTTCGGTCCAGACATGAACCTGGCTTGGTATGTTTCCCAACACGTGAACAAGGAGATTATCCCCTTACCTCCTCAGGGACATTGTTACGTTCATAAAATGTTCAATTTCGGGGATTTGTATTTCTTAAGTGAGAAAAATCCGGATGCAGAGATACTTGTTCATCCAGAATGTAATCCAAACGTACAGAAATTTGCTGATAAAGTACTAAGTACTGGGGATATGATCAAACACGTAAAAACCTCAAAGCATAAAAAATTCATTATCGGCACTGAACTGGACATGATTACTCGCTTAAAAACTGAAAATCCAGATAAAAAATTCATTCCCGCTTTTAATAAAGCTACATGTGAAAACATGAAAAAGCACACCATTGAAAAAGTTAAAAACTGTCTTCTAAATGAAGAATTCGTGGTTCAAGTGAATGGAAAGACAGGTGATAAAGCAAAGTTAGCCATTGAAAAAATGATGAAAATTCCTAAAATCAATGAATCGATGATTAACTTTTCAAGCCAGCTATAAAGGAGGCATATTAATGAATCAAACAGTGCTGCATGAAGTCATAGAAAAAAATGAAAATATATTCAGTGGATCTAACTCTAAAAATATCATTAGTGCTGATAAAAATGATAATATAACAGTTGGGATCATAGGCTGCGGTGCAATAGCCACTATAATCACGGATTTTGTTTTAGAAGGAAAAATAGACATTGATCTGAAATTCTTCTATGACCAGGACTCTGAAAGGGCTGGGAACTTATCATCAAATGTAGGTGGAATGGCAGTCACTTCTGTTCATGATATGTTGGACCAGGTCGATCTGGTGATTGAAGCTGCATCACCTCTGGCAGTAGAAAAATTCATCCCATCTGTCATTGCCCATGGAAAAGACGTTATTATCATGAGTATAGGTGCTTTAATAGACATGAAACTGAAAGAAGAACTTGAAAATATGGCAATGGAAAATAAATCCAGAATATACACTCCATCCGGAGCTATTGTCGGCTTAGATGGTATCAAAGCAGCCTCAATGGGTAAAATCACAGAAGTTAACCTGATAACCCGAAAACCGCCAAAATCACTGGGAATTTCAGTAGACAAAAAAACCACAGTATATGAAGGTAAAGCCGCTGCAGCAGTGCGTAAATTCCCACAAAATATGAACGTGGCTGCAGCTTTAAGTATTGCCTGCGATAGAGAAGTGGATGTGCAGATCATAGCTGACCCCACAGTGAAGTATAATATCCATGAAATCCAGGTAATTGGTGACTTTGGTGAGTTTAAGACCATCACCCAAAATCGAAGCTGTGCCACCAACCCCAAAACAAGTGTTTTAGCCGCATATTCTGCTATTAAGCTCCTTAAAAGTTTAAATGAAAATTCAAGAATTGGTACTTGAACATTTTTATTAACTGTTTTTATCCAGATTACTATTTTTATACCATTGAACATATCCCTTAATCTGAAATCACTCTCCTGTGTTGTATAATCCTCCAAACAAATCTACAGCATTATAAAGAAAAAATAGACATTTCAATTATTATTAAAGTCCGCTGGTTATTGTAATGATTTCATACAAAAAAAGAATTTGATTGATCGAATTACGAGTGGTCTTCAACGGTTATTTATAAAAAGAGGGATATTTAAAAAAAATGATTAGGTCTTATTAAAAAAAATGATTTTTTTAGTGTCCATCCTTCTCTTCCTGATAACCACTTTCTCCCCTGTACCATGATATAAATATTCCCACAAAACAGAGTACAGTAAAAACCACAAAACAGATGTGTATGCTTCCCAGGAGCGGAATGTATTGTTCAGGTGTGATCTGCACCCTTCCCAGTAAAAGGGCGAATACAAGTGTGGCAATCCCTATACTCATAGTCTGACCAATGAGCCTCATGGTACTCACTGTGGCTGAAGCCACTCCATAGAATTTTCTCTCCACTGAACCCATTATTACATTGGTGTTGGGTGATGAGAAAAGTCCAAATCCCAGTCCCAGTACTGCCAGCCCTATGATAATATTGATAAGGGAGGTGTCAGAACCAATGAAAGTGAAAGTGAATAGACCTATGGTAACTACTGCCATCCCAGTAGTTGCAATAAGGCGGGCATCAATCCGGTCTGACATTCGGCCTGCGAGTGGTGCGGTTATGGCCATTAATATAGGCTGAGCCACCAGTATCAGTCCAGCAGTCTGGGGTTCAAATCCTCTAATGTACTGGAGATAGTAACTTAACAGTAGAGTTACCGCGAATGTGGCACTGTAATTGATAAGCGCCGCCATGGAAGAAAATGTGAAGGCAGTGTTTTTAAACAATCTGACATTAAACACCGGACTTTTACTCCTGAGTTCCCATCTAAGGAATGCAAAGAATCCTGCAATTCCCAGAACTAACATAATCCAACCATCAAGTTGTGGAAGATTGGAGAACCCATACATGACTAAAAACAGCATGATACTGTAGAGTATTGAACCCACCCAGTCAAATTTCTCTCCACGGGAGGCAGCCCATTCATCTTGGAGTTTCCAGAATACTATGGCCACTACCAGGATACCAAATGGTATCATTAATAAAAATAAACTCCTCCAACCCAGGTACTGAGTCATGAGGCCACCAATTACAGGGCCCAGAGATAATCCAACATAAACAGCAGCTACATTTATACCAATAGCCTTTCCCCTGTGTTTAGGGTGAAAAACTGAAGTGATTATAGCCAGACCGGTGACAAAGATCATGGCTGAGCCAATTCCCTGGAGTACCCGGAATGCTATTAAAACAATGGAAGAGGGGGCTAAGGCGCAAAAAAGAGATGCCACCGTGAATATGATTATTCCATAGGTGAATATCTTCTTCATTCCATGTATATCCGCTACTCTTCCCAACGGAACTGCAAAAATAGCAGCTGCTAGGAGAAATCCATTAGTAACCCAGTTTAAGAGGATTGCATCTGCCCCAAAGTCAATTCCAATGGTGGGTAGAGCAATGTTAATTGAGGTTCCCATGAAGGGCGTGAAAAAGGAAGCTATGGATGCTACTAAAAGTGCAGCTATTTTAACATCATTATTAACCTTAAAAGAATTATCAGTAGGTTTCATTTATTCACCAAGCCCATTAAAATTTTATAATTAATAATAAATTAGAATTAACACTATTTTTGTTATGTGTGTCTCAATTTGAAGTTACTAAATGAATTGGAAAATAATTGCTTGAAAAAAAAAAATAAAAAATGAGTTGAGGGCCAGAAATGGCCTCAGACAATGTTATGTTTCTGTAAGAGGAGTAATTCCTCTGTGGAAACTTTTTTACCCTCTAAGAACTTACGGTAGATTTCTTCGGCTTTCTCCTTTTCCTCGGAGTTTTTCTTACGCACAATTTCATCTTCAGCGCTTCGTTCTTTGGCTTTAACTCTGTCCATGCCTTTATTGGCTTTCCTTATTTTACCAAAGGTGGCTTTAACTTCTTCATGAACTTTGTTTGCCTTTTCACGGGTTTCTATGAACTTCTGATGGGCTGCATCTGCCTGGCTGCGGATTTCATCGATGTTGCGGAAGTATTCCAGCATTTTTTCGTGGGTTTCCTGTGCCTTGTCAGATAACTCCACCACTTTAGCATGGTGGGTTTCAGAAACTTCTTTGAACTTTAAAGCTTCACTGCGACTTTCTTCATCTTCTTGCATACCCTGAAGCTTTTTACGGAGATCTGTAACCTTTTTAACCAGTTCATTTTCTTTTCGGATGTCTAAAACTCGGGTTTCAATGGTTTTTTCCAGACGTTTTATTTCATCCTCAATCTGAACGGCTTCCCTTCTTCCGGAGGTCCATTCCATTTTTTTGTAGGCCTGATGGGCTTCATCTCTGAGTTTTTTATACTTCTTAACTTCCTGGTTAATCTGGTCCCTTTCATCCCTGTACTTCAGGGCATTGTCCAGGTTTCCTCTTATCTGGGAGTTAAGTTCATCCCGTTCCTGACGGAATACTTTAGCCTCATCATTTAGCTTGTCTCTTCGGGTTGTAAGTTCTTTAAGGGTCTTTTCAAGATCCTTTTTCTTGGATAAAAGTTCAGGGAAGCTTTCTTTAGGTTCTTCTTCAGCCTTTTTAGAAGCTTTTTTGTCAGAATTTTCATCAAATATTTCCAATAATTCTCTTAGGTCCTTATTTTCAACGATGATATCTGCTATTTCTTTTAAGACAGGTTTAGCATTGAATGCTATTCCTAGACCTGCTTCTTCAAGCATGGAAATATCGTTGGCACCATCGCCAACTGCAGCACATTCTTCAGCTGAAATTTTCTCTAGTTTCATCAGTTCCTGGAGAACTTCTTTTTTGGAACCATCTATCAGCGGACCGGTTACTTCACCGGTTAGAACACCATCTTCTTCCTGGAGCGAGTTGAAATACACGTAGTCCAGGTCCAGTTCGTCTTTCATGCGCTGGGCAATACAATCAAAACTGCCAGTTATGGTTGCTATTGTGTAACCCCTCTTTTTGAGCTCTTTAACACTGTCTTTTGCCCCTTCCATAAGGGGAATTTCCAGCATTACCTTGTTGATATCTTCAACTGAGGCTCCTTTCAAGAGTGATACTCTTTCTTTCAGGGCTGTTCCAAAATCTAGTTTTCCTTCCATGGCCTTACTGGTTATTTCGGAAATTTCTTCTTCTACACCAGTCAATTTAGCCATTTCGTCTATGACTTCACCGTCTATAAGGACGTTATCAAGATCAAATGCGATAAGTTTAATCAAAAGATCACCAAATATTACGTAAAAAGATAGAATTATAATAAATCTAATTCAGATAATCTTTCCTTCGTTTTTTCTACACCAAGTTGTGCGTCTGAGATAGTTTTTGCACCGGTACATACTACTTTTCCAGATCCAAATAGTAACAGTACTACTTTAGGATCACCTAGTCGGTAAACCAAGCCAGGGAATTGTTCTGGTTCGTATTCAGTATTTTCCAGGTCAAGGGCCACTGCCTCTAGGTTGAGTGTTTTATCCAGGTTGGCAGAAGCAACTATGTTTTGAACTTTAATTTCAAATTCATGGGGTATATCAGGGTCAAGAGTGCGCATCTTGTCTACTGCTATGTGTATAGCCTTTTTAGAGTTCTCTATAGACTTAGCTCCGGTGCACACCAGTTTACCGGATCCGAAAATAAGAGCCGCAGTTTTGGGTTCTTTAAGCTTGTAGACTAATCCGGGAAATTGTTCAAGATTATATTCTACACCTTCCAGCGCTGGTGCGACTTGAGGAAGGTCTACGGACTTTCCGAGCGTTGCGGAAGCCACTATGTTCTCCACTTTGATTTCAACTTTTGTCATCTAACATCCTCCCATGGCTACTTGTAACCATGTGCTATTTTATTCTTTTATAAAAGGCTTTATATAAATTATATAAATGACCGCGAATTGGACATAAAAATAGTTAGTTTTATACTGCCAATTTTTTTATAAAAAGATTCATTATCTCACTTTTATCTAGGTATGTTCATGACCATATATATATTAGTTTCCTGACTATGGTTTTTTTTTAAAAGATCTTAATGAGGAAAAATCTTACAATAATATTGGAGTCCTACCCCATACAGAATCCAACCTTTTGAGGATGAAGAATTAATCAGGAAAGATTAAAGAATATTCTACCTATACACGTGTACTTATATTCACATTAATAAACCTATGTTCACACTAAACTATTAAAGAATATACAGATATACTATCCACAACGTAAATTGATCTTATGATTATATTAAGCTTACTGGGGTGAGGGGCAATGTTAGGTCCCAAATTTTACCAACAACAACTCGATGAACTCGGAATTGATGGAATGGAAATAGATGTTTCAACCATCAACAAAGCCATGCAAACCCTTAATGATCTGGAAGAGTATGAAGATATCTTGAAAAAGATGAGACACAACATCAGGGTGGATATAAGGAATATTAGAAAAGAATATTTGTTGATTTTAAAGGAATTGAATCCCTCGCCAGAAGATAAAAAAAAAGAAAGTGCTAGGAAAGTACAAAAAAGAATAAAAAAGAAGAAGGGAATTTTAAAGAAGAGGGATGCTAAAATAAAATCTTATGAAATTATGGAGAACATGGTGGATAATTATTTAACCCAAATAGATGATGCCCGCATCTATATACGAAATTCAATTGAAACACGTGTGGGGTAAAATAGAAATGAGTTGTTAACACCAACTTGATTTAAACTACATTTTAAAATCAACTAACTTATAATCATCAAATTTATGGAAAAATCAGGAGTTTAACATGATCGAAGTGGAAGTTAAAGCCCACGCACCTCAAGACAAGGGTGCATTGGAAGAAAAACTGGTGGAAATTGGTGCCAGAAGAGTGGGGGAGGAATTTCAGGAGGATGTTTATTTCAACGCACCCCACAGAGATTTCGCCCAGACTGATGAAGCCCTTAGAATAAGAAAAGTCACAGATGAATCATCAGAAAAAATATTCATAACCTACAAGGGTGCCAAGATGGATGAAGTGAGTAAAACCCGGAAAGAAATTGAAGTGGGAGTGGAAGACTCTCATAAAGTGGCTGATATTTTTAAAAGCCTCAGTTTCCGTCCAGTGGCAACCGTGAGAAAGAATCGGACTATTTACACCCTAAAAGATCTGGTTATAACCCTGGATGAAGTTCAGAAAGTGGGCAGTTTTGTGGAGATTGAAAAAGAAATTGAAGAAGGTGAAGACACTAAAGAAGCACTGGATGAGATTTTCGCCACCTATTCAAAGATAGGAATAAAAGATGGTTTTGAAAGAAGATCTTACCTGGAACTGATGGAAATTCACTAAAGATAAATCACTAAATAATAACAATAACCATTTTTAAGATCACCATCTAGACTCTAAATTCAATTTACCCTTCTAAAATAGATTATTAATGTTACAGAAATTAAATGGTACAAAATTGTGGTTAACACTTAAAAAGGGGATAATTTCACTTAAGAATGCATATTTAATGTGAATGCATTAACCTAAACCCATTAATAAACAAAACATTCCGTTAAATTTACTTAACACCTGTTTAACTCCAAAATTATCCTGAAAAACTGTTATTTTTTATTAAGGCCAATATTGAGGTTTAATTCAGAGTTAATGTTAGTCCACCGGCAGCCGGAATTTGTTAGCCGGTGAAATTGAGGATAAAAACGAAAAGTTCATTTATATCTAAATAATAATGATCCAAAATAGCCTATGATATTTTCATTATAATTATCTAAAAATTTCCAAGAATTTGTTCCCAGGAAAATCATGTTTAAAAATTTTAATTCCACATTTATTTATTGTTGGATGATTTAATTATTTGATGAAATTCAAATTTGTTGGATGAAATTCAATTTATTACAAGTAATATCCAAAAAACAGGTGGTAATGTTTTGAAATATTTTGTGAGTCCATATAACCAGTCAGTTGATTTAAAATTTCCGGAAAATATCACTGTTTATGACACCACACTCAGAGATGGTGAACAAACCCCTGGTGTCTGTCTTAGAACACCAGAAAAACTTCAAATAGCACGAAAACTCGATGAACTGGGATTACACCAGATCGAAGCAGGTTTCCCAGTAGTATCCAATGAAGAAAAACGTTCAGTAAAGGCCATTGCAAATGAAAATCTGGATGCACAGATATTAGCCCTCTCCCGTACCAAAAAGGAAGATATAGACACCGCCATTGATTGTGATGTAGATGGAATAATTACTTTTCTGGGCACTTCCGCTCTTCACCTTAAACATAAACTTAGAGTAACCCCGGAAGATGCTTTGAACATCTGCATGAACTCAATTGAACACGCCAAAGATCATGGTCTTTTTGTGGCTTTCTCAGCAGAAGATGCAACCCGTACTGATCTGGACTTTCTGAAGAATGTTTACAAAAAAGCAGAGATTTATGGTGCTGATAGAGTCCACATAGCAGATACTGTAGGTGCGATAAGTCCTCAGGGTATGGATTATCTGGTTCGAGAGTTAAGAAAAGAAATTGACATAGAAATAGCTTTACACTGCCACAATGACTTTGGTATGGCCCTATCAAATTGTATTTCAGGTTTACTGGCCGGTGCCACTGCAGTTTCCACCACAGTCAATGGAATAGGTGAAAGAGCAGGGAACACCTCCCTTGAGGAACTGATCATGTCACTTCTCCTAATCTACGGAGTGGATCTGGACTTCAATATCAGCGTGTTCTATGAGCTTTCCCAGATGGTAGAAGAGCTTACCAACATGAAAGTTCCAGATAACAAACCAATTGTGGGTAAAAACGTATTCCGACACGAATCAGGCATACACGTAGATGCAGTTATTGAAGAACCTTTAACCTATGAACCATTTCTCCCCGAACTTATCGGCCATCAGAGACGGATTGTACTGGGTAAACACTCTGGATGCAGAGCAGTGAAGGCCAAACTGGATGAATGTGGGATTGATGTTACCAAAGATGAGTTGTGTAAAATCGTTGGAATGGTAAAAGAAAAACGAGAAAAAGGAAAATACATCAACGATAACGTTTTCAACGATATCGTGCGTTCAGTACGAGGACCGTTTGATTTTTAAATATAATCATGGAATCGGACTGAAGATCGAATGGACTACTTATCTGGAATTTAATCTAGAACGGACTAAAATACACCTAATCAACTAAATACACCATTCAAATGAAATGAAGGATGCAATACTCAGAATGTATTAAGGATATAAATATTGATTCTAATAAAATGAGTTAATGCCAATAAACTAATATATTAATCTAAAAATAAGAAAATAAATAAAAATATACTCTTTATTGTTAACGGTGTTTTATTTATGAATATCACTGAAAAAATACTGGCCAATGCTTCCGGAGCAAAAGAGGTTCAGCCAGGAGAGATCATTGAAGCGAAGATAGATCTGGCCATGACCCACGATGGAACATCACCACCCACCATCAATACATTTAATAAGATCGCTGATCAGGTTTGGGACCCGGATAAGATCGTCTTAGTTTATGATCATAATTTACCTGCGAATAACATTGGTTCTGCAGAATTCCAGAGAGTGACCAGAGACTTCGCCAGAAAACAGGGAATCAAAAATTTTTATTCTCATGGAGAAGGAATATGCCACCAGGTACTTCCTGAAGAGGGCTTCATCAAACCAGGTATGGTAGTGGTGGGTGCTGATTCCCACACTTGCACCTACGGAGCTTTCGGAGCCTTTGCCACAGGCATGGGAGCCACTGATATGGC
>ENA-UOOE01002323-UOOE01002323.1-fermentation-metagenome-genome-assembly--contig:-NODE-2323-length-13856-cov-8.846895_pt1 | contig 13856 bp, 17 predicted proteins | sample MGYA00245776_ERZ724021 | MGnify/ENA primary metagenome ERZ724021 (study PRJEB28704, sample SAMN03018321) | fermentation metagenome | biome: anthropogenic terrestrial biome; feature: soil; material...
AAGTCCTTTTTGTGCTTTTTTCTTTGTTTATTTATTTGAGAACTTTCCTACTAAAGAACGAAGTGTCTTTGTCACTCTTTCTAAAAGGCTTGCCGCCGTTTGTGAGCCGAATGCCTTTTCAAGTACATTCCTTGCGTATTCTAAGCCCCCTTCCGTTATAACTTTTTGTGTAAGGCATAAATCGTAAAAATCTTTCAGCGTATCCTCCATTGTTTGGGGGCTTAAATGACTCAGTCTTGAAATTTCATATGTTAATTGTTCTATTTCATCTTCTTTCAGATATTTGTAAATTTTTGATGCATCATCGGCACCAAGAGAAATAATAATAGCTGCGGCTTTTTGTTTTCCCATTAATCTTTCTGCCATATCAATCATCTCCCTTAAGCCATGTTCTGATAAGCTGTGACACTATTTCAGGATTAGTTTTCGTAAAGTCCTTAAGCTGCTTCTTTATGGCTTGTTCTTGAGTTTCCTGAACTTTAATTCCTTCTTGTATTTCTGTCCAAGAGTATTCCGAGCCTCCAGAAGTTATTGCTGCTTCCTTCACATTCAATCCTTTTTTCTTCTTCCTTTTATTAACGATTATAACTATAATCAGTATTATAATTACAATTAATGCTAATGCAGCTCCGCCGTAAATCAGAATTTCTCTTAATTGAATGCCTTTTATACCAGTCTCCGGTGCAATGACCGGCACTGAAGGTTCATCCGGATTATAAAAAGCCATATTGCTTAAAGCGATGTCTTCAATTCCTATACCGGCAGAAAAAGCTATAAGGGACTTAACTTCCTCCAATTCGTCATTGCTGATATTTTTTTTGTTAATTACGGCAGCTACCGTAAGCTTTTCTATTGTTCCCGGATTGTGCTCAATTTGTTCTTTCAGCTGACTTACCAAGTAATTAATCGTGCTTGAATCCCTAAAAAATATGTCATCTCCGTTTATCACCACTCCAGGATATGTGGGTATTTCAGCATTTGCTTCGGTTCCCGGAATTCCTCCCACAGTTTCTCCCGGACCTGTAATTTCTCTTTCATTATGTGTTTCAACCGGTGTACCTGAGTTCGTTTCTTCATCGGGCAAGTATTGCAGAATTTCACTTATCTTTTTATCAAAATTAATGGTACATTTTGCAGATACGGTTACATTTTCCGGACCGTAAATTTTAGATAAAAATTCCGCTACATCGCTTTCCGTTTCTTTTTCAAACTCTTTTTCTATTTCAAGTTTTAATTTTATAATATTGGTTTGCTGCATTTCATTACTTAGTTTTAAGCTGTTACCGTTTGTATCGATTATTGCTACGTTTTCTTCCTTCAAGCCTTCAACGCTTTTCACCAATAGCTGCATTATTCCGTTTGCCTGAGATGAAGATAAGGAGTATCCCGTCTTCAGATTAATTTTAACCGAAGCTGTGGATTCTTTTTTATTGGTTTCCCATGCGAAATTCTTTTCCTCCGGAACACTTATTGTTACTATTGCACTTTCAACACCTTCAATAGTTTCTATGGAGCTTTGAAGTCTCTCCTGCAGCTGAAATATTTCATATTTGCGTTTTTCATAATCCGTAGTCATAAAATCAATGTTTTCCGTGAACACATCATAATTTATACCGGTTCTTGGATACCCTGCCTGGGCTAATTGCATTCTTAAAAAGCTTTCTTGTTTTTTTGGTATAAGGATAGTTCCATCATTTTGGTATTTGTATTCAACATTGTTTTTTTGAAGCTGCTGCATTACTTCAACGGTTTCCGCTTCATCCATATTTTTGAAAAGAACAGTATACTCTTTGTAATTTAACAGAAAAGTAATTAATAATGCTGTTACGAACAACATAATTAGTCCGCCTATTGCAATCTTTCTTTTCTTATCGCTTAATTTCCCCCAAAATTCAATGACACTGTTCCTTATTTTCTTTAATTGCTCTGCCATTTATAGCTCCTAATATATGAATATACTAAACTCCCATACGCATTATTTCATTATATGCGTCTAATGCTTTGTTCCTGAGTTGTATAACCAAGTCCAGGGAAATTTGTGCTTTTTGGGTATTTATCATGAGATTATGCAAATCATCGGTCTCTCCCGCAGCCAATTGGTATATGTCCTTGCTTACTTCCGCCTCCGCATTCTTATAATTATCAATCGCATTATCAAATATTGATTTAAACAAAAACTCATTGTTTTTTTCGTTTGAAGCTTTATTTAATTCATTAATTTGCATTCCTTTAATCGGCCGAATCGGTTCAATAAACATGATTACCTCCCTATTTCCAATGCTTTGACAGCCATTTGCTTAACTGTGTTAAGTGCTGTTATATTTGCCTGATATGCTCTGTAAGCTTCCATTATATCAACTGTTTCTTTCAGAGAATCCACATTGGGCATGCTTACATATCCATTTTCATCCGCATCGGGATGCTCGGGATTATAAGTTAGCTTGAACTCGCTATTGTCCTCAATGATTTCTGCCACTTCTACTCTGCTTGGTTCATAATCTTTTAAGTTTTTTACCATCATATTTTTAAAGTCGTTTGAAGTTGTAAGAACAACCATCTTCCTTCTGTAGGGGCCGCCCTCTTCGGTTCTTGTGGTATCTATATTTGCTATGTTTTCAGATATGACGTCCATCCTGAGCCTTTGTGCCGTGAGCCCGGAGCCGCTTATATTAAGTGATTGTAAAAAAGACATATTTGCTCTCCTTCTTTATTTTTTCCCCTCGGAAATTGCTGATTTCAATTTTGAAAAATAAGAATTAATCTCAGCTACAGTATACATGTATTGAAGCTGGGTCTTGGCAAGCTGAAGATTTTCTTTTTCCAAATCCACGTTGTTTCCATCCAAACGCATTGATTGGTTATCATTTTCTTGAATAACAATATTTCCCGATTGAATTTCATCCTTTATTTCTGATGATGTCTTTCCATACGCTTCTTTTAAATTAGCTTTTAAAATATTTTCAAAATCGACAATTTTACTTTTGTATCCGGGTGTAGAATAATTTGCTATGTTTTCCATGGTTGTTTGTTGTCTGAGCCAGAGCCCGTCTAAACTTTTGTTTAATAATTGTAAATTTACATTCGGCATATCTTAACCTCCTGGGGATTGATAATATAAAATAGTTAATAAATAAAAAAGTATATAATTTATGGTTAAACACATTAACCATAAATTATATACTTCTTTGATACTTGTATATAAATGTTTATATATAAATTTATAAAATATAATAACTTATATATAAACTAATATAAACTTATACAGGATGTAGTTTATGGCAACTGGCTGCCTTAGTATAATCATTAGGCCCTATAGTTTTGTGTCACTATCTTTCAATAGTTTTACCTTTTTCATATTTACTTTATATTTTTTGATATAAATGTATTATAATTGAATTTGCAAGAAAATGCAAGGAAATTTGACAAATTCTGCTAAGCATATTTACACTGATGTATGTGATTTTATTCTATGTGTTCTTCTTTAATTATACATAGTCAGCTATAAACCCATTTCTTTACCTCCGTAATTACCACAACAAAAAAAACATGGCTATTGCATTAATACCCACGTTCTGTAAATTTCATATTTTTTTGCACACAAATAGCTAATAATTATACCTTGCAACGTTAAACTGTTACATAAATGTAATTATTTGAATTTTTTAAAACTATTTAATTTGCTTTTTACCTCGTCCAAACTGATTTTGTTTATTTTCTCGGAAGCAAGCATATTGAATTCACAAGTTTCCGCTAATTCTTTTCTTGTAATTTTTATATCCTTGGGAGCATTGATTGCAATTTTTACTTTGTCCTGACTGATTTCTGATATAATTATCTCAATATCATCGCCAATAAGTATCGATTCTGATACTTTTCTTTTTATTACTAACATTTATTGCCCTCCTCAGTTGACAAAATATTGTATCTGAGCGGGTATGAATTTTGAAGTATAACTTGCTTAGCTGTTCTAAGCCTGGGATTAATTGCAACAGGACTTTTAAGATTAACCACAGACTGTCTCACGTCTTCTTTTATAATTGTAATCGCCAAATACTTTAGTTCATCCTCTTTGGCTGTATTTAATTCATATAAATCTTCTTCCGTCAATATCGGATTGTAATCATTAAAAATTGCATAGGGATCAATCAGCACAAATGATAATTCCATATTATCAAGTGATTGAAGAAACAATACATCATCCTCCGGATTATCCTTCAATATTATATATCTTTTGTAATCCTCAAACCCGTATATACCGCTGGTAAAACTTATTATATCTTCTTTCTTGACTGTGATTTCTCCAAAATCTCTTGTTTTAATAACCTTTTCTTTATACAAGGGTATCTATCTCCTTATAATTAGGATTCGCACTTGGCGGTACAAAAATTGGGGTACCTATATAATTAATTTCTACGCTCGGATATTCTTTTATGATAAATTCTATGCTGCCCGGTATAAAATTAATTTGAGGTCTTTCGATATTCCAGTCAAAATTCAGCTTATCCATTTCAAAATTCATGGAAATTCCGCCTATATCCCAAGAAATATCAGGTCCTGTCTCAGGCATGAATCCAAGATTAAAATTAAATTCACTGATAATCTTTCTCATGGCTATTTCGGGTATCGGATTATCCATGATGTTAATATCTAACATGAGATTGCCTTCTTTTGCATAGGTTGCGGTTGCCTCGTATGCAGCCTGGACACCCTTTTTGGCATAATCTTCAACTGCTCTCATTACGCTTTTAATTCCGGCAGAATATCTCGCTTCGACAGTATCAATATTTAATTTGGTAGGCCTCATTTTCATCTGCAGGCCGCCCTTGTCTCTTTTCATTTCAAACGATGCATTAACATTAGCTATCTCATAGCTGGCTTTATTGATTTTAAATTCAAATGACATCGGAATTGTTTTTATTTCTAAAAGCGGTGCTATCATATATACACTCCTATTTCATAAAATCTATAAAACTGTTCTGCAGAAGTTTATTACCCATCGCCAACGCTGAATTATAGTAATATTCCTGCATCTTAAAATCCATTATTGCTTCGGCAGGATCAGCCATTTCTACGTCAACAAGCTTTTCATTTAAGTTGTCCTGCATTCCCTCATTTCTTGACTTTAGAAAATCCAAGTAATTAGCTTTGGCTCCAATATCGGTTACATTAACCAATACCTGTTTCTTTTGCTGTTCAAATCTATCTATGTATGGTTTTATATTTTCTATGGAAAAGTTGGGGCTTCTCAATTCATCCTTTATATTTCCTATTAAAGTATACAGATTATTTGATATACCGCCCGTTTCTCCGAAGCCCATATATTTCAAACCGGACATGGACATGTCAAATACCGTATCCTTATTTAATTTGTCGCCGTCAAATGTCATCCCCAAGCCCAAATCAACGTTTATTGATTCATTTGCCAATTTATCAAAATCAACTACATTGCCGTCTTTATCTTCTCCCGTATTCACATTGTAGCCCTTGAAATACAACTCGCCATCTTCCAATGTAAATGGCAGCTGATTGCTGGTTCCTCCGAAAACATATTTGTCTTCAAACTTGGCATTTAAGGATGCCAATATGGAGCTTTGCAGGTTGTCAAGTTCCTTTGCAATAATTTCTCTTTCTTCAGGACCCACGGTTCCGGTTATGCCCTTTATGTGGGAGGTATAAACATTCTCTAAGTTATCGCTGATTTGCATCAAATTAGTTTCGGCTTCCGTTAAAAACGACTCCACATCCCGTATGTTCGTATCGTAAATTTCGGTTGTCCTGTATTCTCTTCTGAGCTTATATGCTTTTATGGCAGATACCGGATCCTCTGAACCTTTGAAAAATTTTCTGCCGGTATATACCCGCTCATATAAATAATTCAATTGATTTGATGATTTATTTAAGTTTCTTATGTATCTGTTTGACATCATACCGGTTGTTATTCTCATATACTACACTCCCATCCTGTTAATCAGCGTATCTAACATTTCGTCTAAGGTTGTCATCAGTCTTGCAGCCGCATTGTAAGATTTGCTGTATTGCAATAAATTAACTCCTTCTTCATTTAAATCGACGCTTGACATGCTTTTTCTTGCATAATCTATATGAAACTGTGTTTCCGCATATGTTTTATAGGATGTTTCCGCACTTTTAACCTGAAGATTTAATTTTGTAGATGTATAAGTAAAAAACTCCTGAAATGTTCCTTTAAATAACGGTCTTTTTTCGCCGTCCTCTACAGTTCCGTTTCCGTCTAAATCTATATTTGTAGTATAGTCCTCTGATTTTTGAAAGCTGTCTATTATTCTTAATATGTTATCTTTTGCTCCGGAGCTGTCACCGTCAGATTTGACAATTGTATTTGTTATATAGGAATCCGTTGCTTTCGCCCAATCATCTGAAATTTTTATGTTTCCTGCGGTTATTTCACCGCCCCCTCTTGCTTCAAGCAGCGGCTTTTCCTTCCATTCATCCACAGTTCCATCGGCTTTAAATGTTTCCGGCTTTTTGTTTAACTCATTCATGATGCCTGCAAATTTGTTAGCCAATGTATCTAACATATTCTGATAATACTGAACGCCTTTTATATCAAACGCTTTATCATATTCCTTCGTATCATCATTGGTGGCAAATTCGCCTTTACCATTAAGAAATTTTAGATAACCGTCTATTTGACCGCCGGTTATTGTTGAGGTAATATTTTCATCAGCAGCATGCTCCGGCTTTCCATCTGAATCCAAAATAACATAACCGCTTGCATCTTTTTCAAACTGGGTTATATTTATTTTAGTGATATCTGTAGCATCCGATATTGTAACCGTATTGCTGAAATTCCTATTAACTAATTCAATATCTGTGCCTTTTAACCTGATAACTAATTCATCAATGGTTTTTCCTCCTCCTATATCCAGGGGTTCTACATCAACCTCTATGTCAAGGTAGGCAGAAAGCTTGTCAATAAGCACATTTCTTTCGTCATTTAACTCTAATGCGGGGTTGCCGCTTATATTGCTTTCTCTTATTTGCTTGTTTAATTTAGCGATGTTTTCAGATATCTGATTAACATCAACAATGGCACCGTCTTTTAAATAACTGAATTGTTGTTTTTCTATTGTTTCTAATCCTTGAGAGTAATTATTCAGCATTTGCGCAAGCATTTGAGCGGATGTTCTGACGACCCCTTCCGAAACGGGGTCTGAGGGTCTGAGAGACTGAAGCTGTCCTAACAAATCGGAAAATTGAGCATCAAGACCATACATTCCTTGGGACTCATCCTTTGGTATTTCATCAAGTATATTTTCCAGGTCTTTTAAAGCCTCATATTGAACATATTCACTTCCCGCTTTGGAGGATTCCATCCTGTATCTCAAGTCTAAGAAAGAATCTCTGAACTGGCTTACACCTTTAGCTTCAACACCTTGTCCTATAATTACACCTGTTGTGCCTAACTTCATATTACTTGCACTGAATGCTACGGAATTAATGTCAAGCCGCTGTCTGGTATAGCCCTGCGTATTTACATTAGCCATATTTTGACCGACTATGTCCAGCATATATTGATTTACTTTTATTGCGCCGGTGGCGGTTTTATATCCTAAAAAGGTTGGTCTTAGCATGGTTTCTCCTTTTATATCTTATGTGAAATTAATAAGCTTTTTTGAATGCTATTATTTTTCCCGTTGGAATATGTGTTTTCTTTTTCACCTAAACTTATCATTTTTTTGTCTATTCTGTTGAGTCTGACTTTTATTAAGGTTTTTAGAAGACTGTTTATTTTCTTTAATTCTGTTATCGTATTATTTAATTCTTCATATTGATCTTCAAGTATATGGTTTCCCGTGGAATCAATTATTTCTTTCAGCGTTTTGCCCGTCATTCCCAATGAATCCATAAGCTTTTCTCTTTTTTGTTCTATTCCTCTTATTTTAAGATAGTAGGCTTGTTCCTTTGATACGATGTCGTCCAATGCTTTTATATCATTCTTAATTACAGCATCATATTTTTTGTATTCCAAATCTAAAAATATTTTGTATAATTCGGAATTTTCCTTTAATAGCTCATATAAGGTATCCATAATCTAACCCCTATTTTAATAATTTTCTTACTATTTCATCCACATCGATACTGTATGTTTTATTATTTATACTGTCTTTAATTTTATTAATTTTATCGGTATTTGTCTCTTCGTTAATCTTTGATACAATGTTTTTCTTAATAGAATTTACGCTTAAGCTTTGCTTGTCGCATGCATTCTTGTTTTTAATTTCTATTACGTCATATTTATTGTCTTTGCTTACTTCATCTTTTTTAATCGGATTAATATTGCTTTTATAATTCATATAATTGTTTATATTTTGGATTTTCATAAATCACCAATCACCCCTGCCATTTATTTTCAAAATATTCTTCGGCACAAACATAAAGAAGTTTAGTCTTTTTATTAATGTTAATTTATGCATTGAGCATTATTTTTTCCTCATCCAGAACCAAAAGCACATCGTCACTTTTTTGTCCTTTTGCCACTCCCGTTACATAGCCATTATCATACATTTTTTTAATTTCCTCAGTCTCTTCATAAGCGGTAATATTTTCTACGGATAAAACTTCATCAACTATAAAACCCATAATCAAATTATCCTTTTCCAACACTATAACCATTTCCTTGGCTTCCTTTGCTTCATCGGTTTTTTCACCTGACGCCTTAATATTCAACAACAGCTTCAAATCAATTAAGGGAACCACTTTTCCTCTTAAATGAATAAGCCCTGCAATGTATTTAGAAACATTTGGTACATATGTATTCTCAGCGGGTTTAATTACAATTGACGTTATTGTTCTGCTGTTTACAGTGTACAATTTTTCATTGAGCCTAAATATAAGCCAAGGAACTTCGTCTCTGATTACTTCAATATCTTCATGCATGATGTATCCTTCCTTTACAAAACTATAGTTTAACTTAATGGAATTTTAGCTTTTCACTAAACTTAATTCTTCTTCATTAACTATTTTACTAAGATCCATTAACAGTACAATCTTATTGTTTAATTTCGCCATACCCGTTATGTATGTATTAACATGGTCAGATCCGATTTTCGGATTGGATATATCGTCACTGTTTATATTTGTAACATCGCTGACAGAATCCACAATAAAACCTAAGTGTAAATCATCTGTTTTTATTATGATTATGCACTTTCTGCCATTATCCGGGATTTCCTCTTTTTTCAAACGCAGTCTAATGTCAACTATCGGAATAATAATTCCCCTTAAATTTATCACACCCTTGGCATACTCCGGAAATTCAGGCACACCGGTAATTTCCTGCATTCCCGATATTTGCACCACATCGGAAATAGGAATCCCGTATAACTGATTATCAACTATAAAGGTAAGATATTGATCGTATTGGATCTCTTCATCTTCAACACATTCATCAAAAAAATCATTTAATTTATCCACAAAATTCACCTCATGATATACACTTTAATATCATATCGACATATTTTATGAAAAAATTAGAGAAAATTTAAAATTTTCCGTCACTTCTTTAAGCATGGTTCAATCATCAGCAGGTAATTCATCAAATATAAACAGGATTAGAGCATACAAAAAACAGCCAATAGATTTCTCTAATGGCTGTTCACGCGGACATTGCTTAAATACTCACCCGCAAGTGCTTTCTTTACATCATACCCATTCCGCCGCCCATTGGTGGCATTGCAGGTTCATCCTTTTTAGGCTCATCTGCCACTGCCGCTTCTGTTGTCAATAACATTGAAGCTACGCTTGCTGCATTTTGAAGAGCCGATCTTACAACCTTAGTCGGGTCAACGATACCTGCTTCAATCATATTTACATATTTTTCGTTTAATGCGTCAAAGCCTATGCCTTTGTTGCTGTTTTTAACTTTCTCAGCTATTACCGAGCCCTCAAGACCTGCGTTGATTGCAATTTGTCTTAACGGTTCTTCCAATGCTTTCTCGATTATTTTAGCGCCTGTCTTAGCGTCTCCTTCCAATCCTTCCGCTATCCCGGAAACTGCACCTATTGTAGCTAATAGGGCAACACCGCCGCCTGATACCAAGCCTTCCTCAACTGCAGCTCTTGTAGCATTTAAAGCGTCTTCTATTCTTAATTTCTTTTCTTTCATTTCTATTTCAGTAGCTGCTCCAACATTGATAACCGCTACTCCGCCTGTTAATTTAGCAAGTCTTTCCTGTAATTTTTCTTTGTCGAATTCCGAAGTTGATTCTTCGTACTGAGCCTTGATTTGTTTAGCTCTTTCATTGATTTCTTCTTTATTTCCGGCACCGTTTACTATAACGGTATTTTCTTTGTCTATTTTTACGGTTCCTGCATTACCAAGCATATCCAAGGTTGTTTCTTTCAGGTCTAAGCCTAATTCTTCCGATATTACCTGACCGCCTGTAAGAATTGCAATGTCTCTTAACATTTCTTTTCTTCTGTCCCCAAAGCCCGGTGCCTTTACTGCAACACAGTTGAAGGTTCCTCTTAGCTTGTTAACTACCAATGTTGCCAATGCTTCGCCTTCCACATCCTCTGCAATAATTACCAGAGATCTGCCTGTTTGAACAATTTGTTCCAAAATAGGAAGTACTTCCTGAATATTTGTTATTTTCTTATCTGTAATTAAAATGTATGGGTTTTCTAAAACAGCTTCCATTTTTTCGGTATTGGTTACCATGTAAGCCGATAAGTATCCTCTGTCAAACTGCATACCTTCAACTACGGTTAACTCTGTTCCCATAGTCTTGGATTCTTCAACAGTTATAACACCGTCCTTGCCTACTTCATCCATTGCTTGTGATATTAATTTTCCTATTTCATCATCACCTGCGGAAATAGATGCTATCTGTGCAATTTCTTCCGATGTTTCGACTTTCTTTGTTATGTTTTTAAGTTCATCTACAGCTGTTTCAACTGCTTTTTGGATTCCTTTTCTAAGAATCATCGGGTTAGCGCCTGCAGCAACATTTTTAAGTCCTTCTCTTATTATTGCCTGTGCCAATAATGTTGCCGTAGTAGTTCCGTCACCGGCTACATCGTTAGTCTTTGTTGCAACTTCTTTAACCAATTGTGCTCCCATGTTTTCATACGGGTCAGACAATTCAATTTCTCTTGCTATTGTAACACCGTCGTTTGTAATTTGCGGTGAACCGAATGATTTATTTAAAACTACATTTCTTCCCTTTGGTCCTAACGTAACTTTTACAGTATCTGCTAATGCATTAACGCCTCTTTCCATTGAGCGACGTGCATCTTCATCAAATTTAATAATTTTTGCCATAATATCTACCTCTCCTTTTTTATTCAATAACTGCTAAAACATCAGCTAATTTAATTATAATTAATTCTTCGCCGTCAATCTTTACTTCGGTTCCAGCAAATTTAGAGTAAATAACCTTATCACCGACTTTAATTTCGTCTTTTTTCTTTTCATCGTTTGTTATGCCTGCACCCACTGCAAGAACTTTTGCAACCTGTGGTTTTTCCTTTGCAGAACCCGGTAATACTATACCGCTTTTAGTTTTTTCTTCAGCTTCAGTCATTTTAATTACTATTCTTTCGCCTAATGGTTTTACTGTCATAATCCATTCCTCCTATTTATCTAATGATATAATATCCGATTTGTTGTTAGCACTCAACCTCATAGAGTGCTAACACTTAATCTTTATATTACTCATTTAGCTTTGTGATTTCAAGCTCTATTTATTTTGATTTTCAGCCGTAAATGCATTGATTAGTAGTTTTTTCTTAATTTTCCTTCATTTTGCTTTAAATTGCTTTAAATTTCTTTAATCCGAATTATTGGAGAGATTAATTTTAAGTTCAGTAAAATTTATCTAAAATAATAGGTGTTTTTTGAGCTAATATGTTGTATAATTAATTTACTAGTATAACACATAGGAGGGGATGAAATGTCCTTAGTAACATCTAAAGAAATGTTCAAAAAAGCATATGAAGGCAAATATGCTGTAGGTGCCTTCAATGTTAACAACATGGAAATTATACAGGGAATCGTTGATGCGGCAAAACAGGAAAATGCACCGCTTATACTTCAGGTTTCAGCGGGAGCGAGAAAGTATGCAAATCCTATTTATTTAAGAAAGCTTGTGGAAGCAGCAATTGAGGACACAGGATTAGATATCTGCCTTCACTTGGATCATGGTGAAGATTTTGAAATTTGCAAGCAGTGTGTTGATGATGGATTTACATCGGTTATGATTGACGGCTCTAAATATCCTTTCGAAGAAAATATCGCTCTTACAAAAAAGGTTGTTGAATATGCTCACGGCAAGGGAGTTGTCGTTGAAGCCGAGCTTGGTAAATTGGCGGGTGTAGAGGATGCGGTAAAAGTAAATACCAAGGATGCTACATATACAGACCCCGATCAGGCTTTGGAATTCGTCAGGAGAACAGGTGTTGACTCATTGGCAATTGCAATAGGTACAAGTCACGGTGCTTATAAATTCAAGGGAGATCCCAGTTTAGACTTTGAAAGATTAGAAACCATATCGAAGCTTCTTCCTGATTTCCCGTTAGTTTTACATGGTTCATCCTCTGTTCCAAAGGAATTTGTAGACCTGTGCAACAAATACGGTGGGCAAATACCGGGAGCTGCCGGAGTTCCGGAAGAAATGCTGAGACGCGCTTCTCAAATGGGTGTATGCAAAATAAATATTGATACGGATTTAAGACTTGCTCTTACTGCATGTATCCGACAATATTTTGTTGAACATCCTTCTGAATTTGACCCAAGAAAATATTTAGGACCCGGAAGAGTCGCAATAAAAGATATGGTTGCACACAAAATGAGAAATGTTTTAGGCTGTAGCAACAAACGATAAAACAAGTTTTAGAAAGACCGGGGCCTTGTAAATACCCGGTCTTTGTTTTTATTATGTTCAGGTTCATACCCCATCCATAAATGAACGTATTGATGTCACAATAACATAATATTTCTTTTGCTCTCCGCATCAAACAGATGTATTTTTGCCAAATCAAAATAAAGCTTGACCTTCTGACCCTCGGTCAATTTTTCTTTCAGCGCAGATCTTGCCGTTATTTTTTCTCCGAAGCAGTCGAAATGAACATGCGCCTCGTATCCTAATACCTCGGTTATTTCATGCACCGCGTCAATTCCGTCACCATCTTTTCCGGTATCATACCTTATATCCTCCGGTCTTATTCCTGCTATAAGTTTTTTTCCAGCATATTTCTCCGGGATTTTTTTGTTAAAATTTCTTGCTTTAATCAATATGTTTTCTCCGCGGTCGTCAACTATATTTTCTATAAAATTCATGCGCGGCGAACCGATAAAACCCGCTGTAAAAATATTGGCGGGATTTTCATAAATACCTTTGGGTGTATCTGTCTGCTGTATTATTCCGTCCTTTATTACCACTACCCTGTCAGCCATTGTCATTGCCTCCGTCTGGTCGTGAGTCACATAAACAAAGGTAGTCCCTAATTTTTTATGAAGCTTTATTATTTCTATACGCATCTTAGCTCTAAGCTCCGCATCCAAATTGGACAGGGGCTCATCCAAGAGAAATACCCGGGGCTCTCGTACAATTGCCCTGCCTAAAGCCACTCTTTGCTTTTGACCGCCGGACAGCTCTCCCGGCTTTCTTTTCAGCAGCTCCTCTATATGGAGCATTTTTGCGGCACTCATTATTTTTTCATTAATTTCAGATTTGCTCACTCTTCGCATTTTCAGCCCGAAGGACATATTATCAAACACCGTAAGGTGGGGATAAAGGGCATAATTTTGAAATACCATGGCGATATTCCGATCCTTGGGTCTGATATTTCCGGCAGATTGACCTCCTATAAAT
>ENA-UOOE01002325-UOOE01002325.1-fermentation-metagenome-genome-assembly--contig:-NODE-2325-length-13850-cov-3.893947_pt1 | contig 13850 bp, 10 predicted proteins | sample MGYA00245776_ERZ724021 | MGnify/ENA primary metagenome ERZ724021 (study PRJEB28704, sample SAMN03018321) | fermentation metagenome | biome: anthropogenic terrestrial biome; feature: soil; material...
TTGAGTTCGCAGCCATTGCTGCGTGACTCTAAACTATATTTTTAACGAACTATTGATATTTATTACCTGATATGTTTTTTTCTTTAGAGGGTACATGTAGTAAATATCTGCTTACCTACTAAAATAGAATTTTCATCCCTTGACTGTATCTTTTCCCGTTTACTACGATTTCATCGATCTCTTTATCCGGGACAGGATGAAGAATAATTTTTGGGGGTTTACCATACCAATTCCCTTCAAATTGAACTTTAAGTGTTTTCCCATCAGCGGATTTTTCAAATCTTAAACTTACTATACCATATTCTGTAGGCATATTTTGAAAAACCGTTACTTTTTCTGAAGAGACCCAGGCTAATGGGCATAAACGCAGTAAATGTAGTTCATTCTTTTCCCTAGCAATCTGATCATCAATTACTGCTAAGCGAGCAAGGTAGATAGCCAAAGGAGTTGCAAATAGTGAACCTTGGATACCGTGTCGGTGTTCACACGAAATATAGGTGTTTTGAGAAAGCGCACCTACAAATAAACTATACATTCCCTCTAAAAAGAATTTTCGTTCACCAAGTTGCCATGAATGAAAGACGTTCCAGCTATAACATGGTTCGCATGATGACATTTCGTATGTTAGGAATGGACGCGATAAAGCGTGACCGACTGTTCCAAATAAAAGCCTATTGTTTCCATACCTGAAAAAATCGACGACATCTTTCATAATTGGATCATTAGCTGCCATTAAACCAGCCCAGACCAACACCATTGGACCTGTATCCAAGTAAAAGGCGTCTGTGAAAATATGATGTTGCTGAGGCTCATTTGACATAATCGTTGGTGGCTTATATCTTCTTCTGCCAGTACTGTCTGTCCAATGCTCACCGTTTTCAGCAAGTAATCTATAATTTTCAACAAATATATTTTTAAAATTTGATGCGAACAATTCAAATTCAGCAGCGCGTGGATGGTTTATTTTTTTTAGCAAACGAACAGCCGTAGATAATCCTTTATAGTTCCAAGCAAGATTCCATATAGCCTGTAATGGTAGCTCTTCATCTGTGGCAACTGCCGGAGGTAAGAGGCCGTGAATACCATTATGATTTGTAACTGAGCTCATGTCTTTAATGAATTCACAAGCTTTGACAATGGATTTTGTCCAGTCCCTAATAAAAATTGAATCGTTTGTCAGTAGAGCATGTGTACTCACCTGATGCAAGATAGCCCCATGATCGGTCAACCAATCTATTGCCGTCAAACTTTTAGGCGTAGAATAATATCCTGGATGTAGTGAATATGCAGGACCGGGGGGTTTTACAGTTCCTTGATTTTTTCTGAATAATTCAATATGTTTATGTACTATCTCATGATAGCCTAATATGTCTAAAAACATATGAGAAACCATCGAGGTTGGGGTAGCCCAAAGATTATCATATCCCCATGATCCTGATAGAAAAGAGTATTCTTTCGTTAAATAATCTTTTTGTGCTATAACTTCGGCAAACTTTAAACTTTGTGAAACCACATTGTTTATATAATCTTCAGGGACATTGATAGTGGAAGCACTATTGGGTTTTTCACGCCAAAATATATTGCTTTCAGTAAGAGCAGCCTCATATCCCAATTTCATTTCCTCTTCAATTTCAGAAAGTTCAGCAGGAAGCATTGGCAACAAAATATCGACTCTATCCCCTACTTGTGCATTCATATTTATCTTAAGAGAGTAAATACCCTGTCCTACTTGTGAAAAACTGATTTTACCTTCAGCTGTGGGTAATGCTATTAAGCGAACTTTGTCATCTGGCTCTAATACTCGAATCCCTTCATTTTTATTACTTAAAAATTTCACATGTCTCAATTCTTTTGGATAAGGTGCAGCCAAAGGATTAATATCCACAGATACAGCATATTCAAAATGGTCATAATGGTCGTAATAGTTTTTGCTCATTTGAACAGATACAGGATAATTATCCACGTGACAAGATTCATCTACATAAATTACAGACAAACGGATCCATGCATAGATAGAGGGTATGTCGTTGTTGTTTTGCTGTTTTCCACTTTTAGTATGGGCGAAAACCTCCTGACGTATGATTAATCCCTCCTGCAATGGAAAATCTGTATACAATACCGGAGTTTCATCACCTACGACCCAACCTTGCTGTCCATGTCCACCGTCAATTTTTGAAATTGGTGTCCGCTCTTTGGGTAAAGGATGAGGATTTCCATCAGGGGTAGGCTTGATAACAAGTAAGAAATCTCTCCCAACAAAAGGGATAGCACTCGAGCGAGGAGCAAGCCAACTTCCGTTAGGATCAGCGATTATTGCCCCGTTATATAACACATTGAAACGGAAAAAATGGCTTTTCCATCCTATCGGTGTCCATACGTTTCGTTGATCAGGCCACCAAAGTTTGGCCAGCTCAATATTTGGTTCAATCTGTGAATGTTGTGGTTTTGATGCCAAGAGGTGATCAGGTGAAAATGACTTCTGAGCGTATATAACACAAATAGATTGAACATAAATTATTAAACAAAGTAATGGAAACACGGAAACATTTTTATTATTCTTCATAACGAACATTATTTTGTCTGTTTCGATTAAAAGTGCTATTAGCAATAATCTAACAACTAATTACAATACAATTTTATTATCCGGATGGTATACTTTTCCGTTCACGACCATCTGTTTAATCTCTTTGTCTGGTACAGGATGTAGAATAACTTTAGGCGCTTTTTCATGCCAATGTCCTTCAAATGTAACTTCTAATGTTTCTCCATCTGGTGATTTATTAAATATGAGATCAATCGGTCCATATTCGGTAGGAATATTTTTGATTATACTTTTTTCGCGCTTACTGATCCAAGCTTGAGGACAAAGTCTTAGGAGGTGGAGTTCTCCTTCTTCAATCTGGTCGTCGACGACTGCCAATTTAGCCAAAAATGAAGCCATGGGGCCAACGAACAGATTACCCTGTATGCCATGTCTATGTTCACACGATATATATGTGTTTTGTGAAAGTGCACCAACAAAGAGGCTATACATGCCTTCAAGGAACCTTTGCCTGTCTCCAAGTTGCCAACTATGGAAAATGTTCCAACTATAACAAGGTTCACATGTTGACATTTCGTGCTGAAGTGACGGGCGCCAAATGCAATTGTATATTGGGGTATAGTATTCCTTGTTGGGGCCGGAACGAAAAAAATCAGCCACATCCTTCATTATTGGGTCATCAGCATCCATCAGTCCAGCCCAAACCAGTATAAGTGGACCGGTATCGAGGTAAAATGCGTCAGAGAAAGGATGATAAGGTTGTTCACCAGCCGATAGGGTCGTTGGTGGGAGATAGCGTTGGAGTCCTTGATCGTCAGTCCAACGCTTACCTTGTTCAGAAAATTCACGGTAAGTTTTCTGGAATATTTTTTTTGTTTGGTCAGCGAAGGATGAAAATTCCTTTGCTCTCGGGTGATTGATTATTTTCAATAATTTGACTGCTTCAATCAATCCTTTATAATTCCATGCGATATTCCATACTGCTTGTGTTTCGATGATTTCATCGCTGGCTACAGCTGGGGGAAGTAGTCCTTTGACCCCATTATGATCAGTTACTGCGCTCATGTCCTTTATAAAATCACAAGCAGCCAGAATTGAAGGAATCCAATGATCAATATAATTCCTGTCTCTGCTCATAACAGCACTTGTGGCAATTTGCAACAGGATAGCTCCGTGATCCGCTAGCCAGTCGTAAGAAGTGAGAGTCTTTGGTGCACCATAATACCCCGGATGCAAATAATAGTTCTTTCCTGGAGGTTTGATCGTTCCTTGATTCTGCTTAAATATTTCTGAATAAAGAGCTGTATAATGATGGTATCCAAATTGATCAGCTAGCATATGACTTACCGTTGAGGTAGGTGTTGGCCATAGGGCATCATATCCCCATACTCCAGTCAGATAAGAATATTCACCCGTGATATGATCTTTTTCAGCGATAACAGGGGCAAACTTAAGATTACTCTCTATCGCTTCCGTAATATATTTCTCCGGGACATTAAATGTTGCTCCAGTCACAGGTTTCTGAGCTGCCCAATACCAGTTGCTAGCAGTTAAGGCTCCATCGTATGTCATATCCTGTTCCTCTGCAAAAATCCCTTTATCCTGAGGAAACATAGGTACCAATAGATCTACGTAATCACCAACTTCTGCTTTCAACATAATCTTTATTGCTGTTACCCCTTTGCTTACCTCAAAAAAATTCAGTCTACCTTGTTCTGTGGGTTGTACCCCAATACGAATTTGGCCATTAGGCTCCGTTACATACATACCGTAGAGTCCATTATCTTCATATAGCTCTCCTTCTAATTTTTTTTCATAAGAGGCTCGATGTGGGTTTACCATTATCTTAAAAGAAGGCTGATTGCTTATGAGGTTGTAAGCTTCGCCATCTTTCTCATAAAATATACGGCTCAATTGCAACACGATCGGATAGAGATCAGGTTTTCGTAAGGGATCGACAAATATGACTTTCAGTCTTATCCATGTGTATATTGGTTCTAATGCGGTTTCTACATCTTTCGATCCTTGTTGGTGGGAGAACATTTCAGCTCTTACAATCAGACCATCTTGTATCCTGAATTCTGTCCATAACAATGGCGTCTCGTGTTCTTTATACCAACCTTGTATACCATAGCCGAAATCGAAGTTCCTAATGTCCATTGGTTCTTTTGGTAGTGGTAAAGGCAGACCATTGGGGGCAGTGTGGAATGAGAGCATGAAGTCGTTTCCCAGAAATTGATGTCCGTGTGGACGTTTAAAGAAGCTACCTCCCGGATCCAATAGAAGTGCACCATTATATAGTACGACAAATCGCATATAATTATTTGGCCAGCCCAAGGGAGTCCATACATTCGTTTGTTCTTGCCACCATGTTTTTGCCGTTTCAACTGACGGCTCGACTATGAAATTCGATCCTTGCGCATTGACAAAAGGAGAAGTAATAAATATAAATAAAAATGCATATACAACAAATATAACCTTTGATTTATTCATAACGATATAATTTAGAGAGTCCAATACCCATTATTATTAAACTTTATCTGCCACACAGTACCGTCTTTATCAACACATAGTAAATCGTCACCTAAAACAACTACCTTTTGGTGTATATTCCATCCCGTACCGATTTTCTTAGGCAAACCGGGTTGACCGTTTTTAAGCAGTGGATATTTCCACATGTCTCCTTCTTTATCTATAGCTATTAAAGAATTTTGATATCCGAATAATATAGGATAATTCCATCCACTCACTATACTCATTATTCCATTTGATTTCCATTCCAACGAATCGGATAGGGGATATATCTTCAGTTCTCCCAATGGAGTAAGACAATATAAGTTATTCTTAAAAGAGATTATCTCGGAAAAATCTGCATAACCGGCGGTCCCGAATACCTTGTCCATCGGCAAAATTTTTCCTGCATCAGTCGAAATTGGAAAACTCCACAACTGACCTCCATTGACCTCTCGATTAAGTCCGACTATATGATGGTCACTAAAATTAAGAATATTGTCCAAATTCTTGAGATATTCAGAGCCTCTAACATGTACTGAATTACCGAGATTACCACCCGAATAACGATAAGATGTCAATTGCATGTCATCACTAACGGTAATCAGGTATTTACCTCCAAATCCAAAAGCGGATTTAATTTTTTCCGGTAATTTACCAATTTGTTTTTGTGGAATATTACCTAGCGCAGGAACAGCTTGTATGACATAATAAATGGTTGATAGGTCAGAATCATCTTCAGCCTCACCCTCTACTATCTTTACAGTAATAGGCAATAAATATTTCTCAAAAGGCTTAAGACCACTTGCCCCTACAACTTTTACTTCACCAGTTTGCGTCGAAATTGATCCTTCTTCTATCGTAGCAGACACAAGACTCATAGTATAACTGCCTTTCGGAAGCATTTTATAACCAGATCCGGTTTTCGAATTAAATATCTTGGCTTTGGTTGCATCGACCGAAAATTCGACCAATATATCACTTTCGGGGCATGTAGGACCCATATAAAAAGCTGTGTAACGAAAAGTATCACCTATTGTATCCATATAGATGGTGCGTTCAAATGGATTTCTTAATGCTTCAGTAAGATAAACTTTCTGTCCATAAAGCGTAGAGAACGATGTCACCAAAATCATGTCAAACAGCAATTGTCTAAAAAATGAATTCATACGGCCAAGTTACTTTTTCAGTTTATATGTATGATTTATTATGATTTCAAGATAATAAAAAAAAATCTTGAAGATCTGTTTCAAAGTATAGGTATATATCGTCACAATCATTATACTGTAAATGATTTTCTGGGATACATTATAATTTATTCACTACCAAAACATCCAATAAATTAAAAACCATGCTAATGCATACATTGAGAACCAGAATTTAACCTGCTTATACCACGGTCTCTTTTTCCCATCATCCAAATACTTGAGCCACGATGATTTCCAAACATAAGAATCAATTTGGGATTCCCGCGGTGGATCACTTTGTAAAGAGACGATAATTATTAATATAATCGTCAGAACTTCTGCTATGGCACCAATATATAACCAGTGAAGCTTTATGTGTAAAACCCAAAAAAATAAAACTATGATGATTTGGATGATTACCCCCCCAATGAGTCCATACACACCGGCTTTATAAGTCGTCCTTTTCCAAAATATACCCATCAATATCACAGAGATAAAAGGAGTTGCAATGTAGGTAACTCCAATCTGAAAATATTTAAAAAGGCCCACCGTTCCTACCAGTGGAGAAACCAATGCAGCCAGTAGCAATGCAATGCCACCGGATGCCTGACCCACTTTGATCAATTTCTTGTCGGACGTATTTTTGTTTATATAACCCTGATAGATATTCAGGGAAAATATGGTAGAGATAGAATTGGCCAGGGAACTGATCGCAGCCATGATAGCCGCCAGCAATCCCGCCATAATAATGCCTCTGAGACCGGATGGAGCAAAAGTTTCCAAAGCAACTGAAAAAGCTTTATCAGCATTATTCGGAAGCAGTGAAGGAGCCATCTGCATCACATCCAACCAATAAAAAATAATGATACCCAATAAGCAAGTGACTAGGGGGCGAATCAAATTCACAAAGCCGGCGAAGACAATTCCCATCATTCCATCCCAAACCGAGCGTGCAGAAAGAATTCGTTGAATCATCACCTGGTTGGAAGATTGATAAAACAAGAAGACGCCGAAAGAGGCAACCACCAGTCCCAGAAAAGGTGCAACAGGATCAGATGGTGGATAATACAGGTGAAACCTTTCGGGTGTAGCCTCCACCATTGCATTCCAACCTCCCGGAATATGGCCGAGTGCCACGAAGAAGAAGATGATGCCCCCACCAATGAGAAAAAATAATTGAATGGCATCCGTCCACATCACGGCCGTCAGACCACCTATTAAGGTATAACTGCCCGTAAGTATCACAATGCCTGCGATCACATAATAGACATTCCATCCTGTCAATGCGGAAAAGGTGATGCTACCCCCATAAATGATAGGTGGGAGAAAGACGAACACATAAGCAAACAGCATGACCACGGTATAGATATTTGCACAAGTGGGACCATATCGATTCTGTAAAAAATCAGGCACCGTAGATATTTTGTTCCGCAGATACATGGGAATGAAAAAAATCATGGTCAATGTGTAGGTCGGTAATGTCCACCATTCCCAGTTAACTAGACCCAACCCCCCATGATAGGTTGCTCCAATTGAACCCACAATTGCTTCGCTTCCTACACTTGTGGATACAAAAGCAGCTCCGATTAAATACCATGGCATTTTGCCAGATGCCAAGAAATATCCTTTGGAGGTTTTCTTAGAATGCTTTGCGGCTTTAAATCCGACGAACACTACAAATAGTGTCATCCCTACAATGATGCAAACATCGAGAATGGAAAGATGGAAATTGTTCAATTGTGATCAATTAATGGATTAATAATCTTAAGGAAGAATGCGCCGTGTAAGTCCGCGTTGATAAGCATCTAATCTGGTAAAACCTTCAGCATATTTACACCCTGTGGCCAGACCCCTGAATTTGGATTGTATCTCTATCATATCCAGCATATTGGTATTTGCAAGGTCTTCCATGGCCACAAACTGGCTTTTATGACAAAGCAACATCTTTTTTTTGACCTCAAATGTTTCGGTGGTATCGACGTACTCTGTCGGTTGAAATCCTATTCCACAGAGAGTATCCATGTAGTAGAGTTGAGCTTGTGCGAAGCGGCAAGCAGATCTTTTCTGGTTGGGCATATAGGGCAATCCCTTTTGAAAATAGGAGTCGAAAACCAGTTGACTTACATATCTGTGATCCGGATGATAATCATTGGGGGCATGAGTGAAAATGATATCGGGATCTGCTTCTCTTAGGATATCAATCATTCGGTGTCTGGACTCCAGGTCTGTATATGCCAGTTCATCGGTGATCCCCCCCCAGATAAAGCTGGCACCAATGACAGCAGCCGCATTTCTGGCTTCTCTTTCACGCATGGCGGCCAGTTTCTTGGGTTCAACCACTAGGTCACCAATGCTCCCGTCCGTAAAGGCGGCAATGGTAACATTATGCCCGTCTCTGGCATAAAGGGCCAGTGTACCTGCGCAAAGCAGCTCGGTGTCATCAGGGTGTGCAGCAACACAAATAATATTCATAACAATAAGTGATTAGAAATTAATAGAAAAAATAGTTATAAAACACCGTATCTTTCATAAACGATCTTTAGAGAATCGCCATTCAGAAGATCTGTTCTGGATTTATTTTCTTTTGTGATTTTCTTAAACGCTTGTTGAATCACTTCATCCTCAATCGCTTTAGGTACTACAACAATACCATCAAAATCAGCAAAAATAAGATCGCCTGGATGAACAAGAACACCTCCACATCGCACAGGTACATCAAATGCCATCACTTTTCCTCTGCCCAGACTATCCACCGGGCGAATTCCTTTGTAAAAAACAGGAAATCCCATTTCTATCATTCGCTTGCAATCCCTTATCATGCTGTCACAAATTGCCCCTACAGCTCCATTTCGTTGAGCGATAGTGGTCATCAGTTCACCCCAGGGAGCATTGGTACAGGCGTGATCTTCCGAGTGGACCACTACGTCATTGTGTCTCAAGGAATCAATGGCATCTATTTCAATGCCATAGGCGTCTGATTCTACATAGTCGGTTTCCATCCACCGTAAAGTTCTTGCTCTACCAACTATGATACAGTTATTTGCATCTAATGGACGAAGTCGTTGATGCATTACATTACTACGATAACCAAGTATGTCCAGGATATCAGAAACTACTGGTACATAAAGATTATTCTTCATCCAGGTGAATTTCTCAGTGTCGCTAGAGAAGCAATTAGCAATTGAATTCATTTATTAAAAAATTAAAAAGTTATACTTTGAAAAAATCATCTTAGACAAACTACCATACAAAAGGTTCCATTCTTTTGAGAATCATACAAGCATCCTTCATTCCCTGTTGCATACAAAACCATTTGAATGCTTCAGGATTTTCTGCGTTTAAAGCCATCAGATCATAATGATTCGGGATTACAAACTTTGGTTCTATCGATTTCGCAAAAAGAGCCGCATGATCCGGACTGGGGTTTCCCCATTTGCCATTTATTGCCACAAACATTACTTCCGGATTTTTGGGGGCAGCAGCAACAACAATTGGGTGAAATTCCGTATCACTTGTATGGTAAAGGCTTCTGCCATTGTCAAACTTTATATAATATCCAGTGGTATCCAACACATCAATGCTTGTGGGAAGGGCAAAAACACTGGTTACTTCCATTGATTTGTAGCGGTAAGATTCTCCTGGGTAGAGAACGATCACATTCTCTTGTGGAACTCCTAAGGAAATCACTTTCTTTGCTGCCTGTCTGGGTGCAATGAACCGTGTTGTTGATTTATTCTTGTATAAACGGATCGTTACTGGATCAAGATGATCAAGATGATCGTGTGTGATCAAAAAAAGTGAAACATCAAGGTCTGCCGGATCAATCGGAGTGGGATAAAGTCTCGTGAACTCTGGTGCATCTTTGGCTGCTGCATCAGACAGATATGGGTCAATGGTGATGATAAGATCCAACGATTTCACAATATATCCTGCCTGCCCCAACCACCATACAGCAGCTTCTTCAGATGATAATTGATAATGGGTGATATTTTCCACAATGATATATTTTTTACAGATTTACACAAAATTTTCTGACCGCTTTTTCATTGATCGATATACCCAACCCCGGTCCCTGGGGTACCGGTATATATCCATCACGATCCATTTCCACCGGGTTTTCTATCACCTCTCTCAGCATCGGATTGTCGCTCACATTGTACTCAAGAAACAAAGAACGACGCAGTATTGCATTCGTATGGAGGCTGGCAGCAGTATTCAAGTCTGTAAGCCAGGCATGCGGGCAGACATCCACACCTGCGAATTCCGCTTCCCACAAAATTTTCCGAAGTTGGGTAAATCCCCCACAACGTGTAAGATCAGGTTGTACGATATCTATACAACCTTCCTGAATCAGTTGGCGGAATCCCCAGGCTGTTGCTTCATGTTCACCGGCAGCCAAACGTGTTTTTACACCTGCTGCTTTTACTTTTGCGTAACCATTATAACATTCCGGGAACATGAAATCTTCCAAGAAATAGATATTGTAGGGTTCAAGAGCTCTGCACAGTTCAATCACATCATAAGCGCTACGACTGATAAACCATCCAGGGTCTATCATCAGATCAATATCAGGTCCAAGTGTTTCCCGTGCAGCAGCAACCAATGAAATATCTCTGTTGAAGTCTTCTCCAAAAACTCCAAATCCAAACTTTATCGCAGTAAAACCTCTTTCCTGATAAAATGCACAGGCATCCTTAATAGCTTCCGGGGTAGATCTAAACAGTGTAGATGCATAGGCTCTTATACGATCTCTTCTGCTGCCACCCAAAAGCGTATGAATCGGACGATTGATTGCCTTCCCAATAATGTCATGACAAGCAATGTCAAAACCAGACAACATCTGCATGGCCACACCTCTTCTTCCATAATATATGGATCCTTGATATACCTTATCCCACAAACGTTCCACTTCAAAAGGGTCTTCTCCTATTGCAAGAGTTCGTAGACCTTCAAAGCATCCAGCTCCGCTATCGGGCGCCTTTACGGCTGCTTCAGCTACATGTGAGGCTGTTTCAATATCAGACCAACCGACAATCCCTTCGTCAGTACTTACTTTTAATAAGAAGCAGTGCTTCACTCCTCTCGCCTCCTCGCTCCCCTCAGGTGCAACATTCTCATACGGAGACTCAAGTATAAACACTTCTATATCTGTAATTTTCATAAATCGTTTATATTTATCAATTAATCAAATAGAATGGAGACCTTTAATACTTCGCGATGTCTTTCTTTGGCCAGGAAAAAAGCCTCTTCCCATTTCTCAAAAGGAATTTGATGTGTTATTATTTCCGAAAGATTCAGCGCTGGATTACTTAAGCATGTCAATGATTCATCAATTTTGAATGCATCATTGCAGCATCCAATAATCTCCATCTCTGAAATATGCAAACGAAACAGATCAATTGCAATAGGTTTTTCCACCAAGCTGAAAACAACCAGTTTTCCTCGTTTCCTTAAAGCATTCATGCATGTTATTACAGCCTCAGCCGAGCTAACGGCCAAAAATGCAACATCCACGGTTTTTTCGGGAATGTCTGTGACAATCTCAGCTCCGGGAATCATACCTAAGCGAAAGGGATATCTACCGACAACCATTACTTTTGCTGCGCCGGCTTTCATGGCTAGACGCGCTATTACATTACCAAAGGGACCATCACCTATTACCAACACTTTTTTAAATGCAAGATTACCTGCACGGTCAATTGCTTGCAGGCAGTTAGCAACTGGCTCTAGAAGTGATCCCAGCGTAAAGGGCAGCTCATCCGGTATTTGACGAATACGGTCTTCTCTTTGAATGAAGTACTCAGCATAAGTTCCCAGCCTGTCAATTCCCAGATGTCCCATGTTTTCACAGAGATGTTCAAGCCCCCGTCCGCACTCTTCACACTTACCACACGGCACCACAGGGTGTACAGCAACACGCATTCCGGGCGTAAAATTTTTCACTCCTTCACCACATGCAACAACCACCCCGGCACCTTCATGTCCAAGAACATTAGGCAGTTTAATATCAAAAGGGTTACTATAAATATCATGTAAGTCGGAAGTACAAATCGTCGCGACTTTGGTCTTGATTAATACTTCATTCAACTTAGGTTTGGGAACAGGCAATTCAGTAAGAACCATTTTTTGGGCTTCTAATAATTGGATTGCTTTCATAGTCAAAGGAATTTCATGTTTCATATCAGCGTAATTTTGGATTGGGAAGTCTCAGCAAATCTAGAGTGTCTCTGTTGATAATGTTTTCGATTACATCTTCAGGGATTGGTGGCAATCCGCTTTTACCTATTACAGCGTTTACCCCTCTTACTCCGTCCAGTGACTCCGGCGTTGTTGAAAATGGTGTATCTGAACCAAAAAGAAGTTTATGGTCTGCGTGGTACTCGGTTATCAATCTCATGGAGTTATAGAACTGCCATGGTCGATAATGTAAAGCGGATAAATCTGCATACACATTTGCATGCCTCCTTATTACTGAAATTGTCTCTCCCTCCCACGGATGACCCATATGTGCCAGTACCATACACAAATCGGGAAAATCTACAGCAACCGCATCAAAGTGGATTGGTCTCGAGTAATCCAAAGGGACGTTGCCAGTAAAAGAAGTACCAGTATGAAAGAGAATAGGTAAATTGTGCTTCACACAATACCTGTAAATATTGTAGCATCTGGGATCAGCAGGATGCACATTTTGGTATAAAGGAGCCATTTTCACGCCTACTGCACCCAGTTCGACACGGCATTTTTCTAACTCTTCTAAACAATCTGGTTGCATCGGATCTATAGATGCAAAGAAAAGAAGACGATGTTTGGCTTTCTCTACATGAGCAGCCACTTCCTCGTTTGGAATTTGCCATCCGGTAGCAGATGCTTGCAACCCAAAAACAACTGCCACATCTGCAGCGAGTGTGTTTTTTAAATGTTGTTCTTTCACATCCCCCCAAACTGACGGATCTATACCGCAACGGGACATATCTGCATTCAATTTGGGTCCGAAATCTGTTTCAGCGTCAAAAATATGGGTATGAATATCAACAATCATAATGAGTAAATTGTAAATAGCAATTCTTTGTAACTTCTTAACAAAAGCTCTTAGCAAAGGTAATGGTCTTATACAAGATTCGTCTATTCGATATTGCTGAATCCATATCTTATTTTGCTTTTCTGTACTGATTTTCGCTTTTACTTTTAGCACAGATTAATGTTAATAATCAATGGGCTCAATGAAATAAGGTTTTTCTTAGTCTAATCCTGGAAAATATTTTTGCAACGTTTTTAATTTGCTTTGAGATGTTTGTTCAGTCATTTGAAAACAAGGAGCGTTTTTATGACAAGGCTTTCTGAATGAAGTAATTGTCCCGCAAGTGGATAATAAAAACTATCACTCGGAGATTGACCGAAGTATGCTATATGTTGCGGTAACGAGGGCAATGCACAAATTGACTTTGAGCTATTGCGGGAAATTGAGTAAATTTATTCGATAATTTTTCATGACGAAGTATTCAGAAGGCTGATTCACCAGCAAACCTTTCTGCCAATTACCTTCGATGGGGAAATCTTTGCTGTGCCTCCGCCATGAATCGGCCGAAATGGTTTCTCAGTTGTGGTTCATT
>ENA-UOOE01002332-UOOE01002332.1-fermentation-metagenome-genome-assembly--contig:-NODE-2332-length-13817-cov-3.833091_pt1 | contig 13817 bp, 12 predicted proteins | sample MGYA00245776_ERZ724021 | MGnify/ENA primary metagenome ERZ724021 (study PRJEB28704, sample SAMN03018321) | fermentation metagenome | biome: anthropogenic terrestrial biome; feature: soil; material...
TCCTAAAAACATTCGAAATCCGCCCTATTCGGGCTACTTTCTCATGTTTTACGGGCCCCAAAGTCATGCTTTTTCATGCAAGCATGAAACGCATGACCTTTTGACCCTGGTATCATATCATTGAATGCAGGAAAATCCTCATAAGCTGTATAAATAAAAGCTTGTGAGGATTTGTAAGATTTTCCCGTTTATAAAACCGCAGCTATCTTTTTATCCAGAGCTGCAGGTGTTTCAGTCGGGGCATAACGTGCCACAACGTTTCCGTTACGATCTATTAAAAATTTTGTGAAATTCCATTTTATCTTTCCGCCAAAGACACCATTTTTTTGCTTTTTCAAGTAGGTATATAGCGGTGATTCATTTGCTCCATTTACATCAATTTTGGCAAACTGGGGAAAAGTGGTTCCGTATTGCAATGTACAGAATGAATGGATTTCATCATTACTGCCGGGTGCCTGATTTGCAAACTGATTGCAAGGAAAGTCCAGAATCTCAAATCCCTGTTCTCTGTATTTTTCATAAAGATTCTCCAGGCCCTCATACTGAGGTGTGAAACCGCAGCCTGTGGCAGTATTTACAATTAACAGAACTTTACCTTTGTACTCATTTAAAGATTTTTCCTGGCCTTCCATCGTTTTAACATTATAATCATAAATGGACATGATACAACCTCCTACTTTCTGAAATATTTGTTTTATTAAGGGTATGTTTGTATTATAATCCATGAGAAAATACATGTCAATGATTTTACACAATTTAATTTGGCAAAATACAACAGTTCAACCATGCGAATTTTCGGCAGAATCGAGCTGATGGCTGAACTGTTACTACAAAACATAAAAAATGATGCCTGAATTTTTACTAAAAGATGAGATTGACAAAGATAGAAAAAAAGAGGTATATTTATCTTATATTGTAACCGGTTACATACCAAAAATATTAATGGACTGCAAAATCACCATTCTCAAATACGGCGGTTTTACAGTCATGTGAAAAGCATAACTGAGCAAGGAGGAAAAAAGTGAAGAAGATATCTCCATCAATGATGTGTGTAGAAATTGACAAATTGAAAGAATATCTGAAGATATTTGAAGACGAGGGCATAGAGTATCTGCATATTGATATAATGGACGGTGAATATGTCCCCAACTATACCCTGGGAACGGATTATGTAAAGCAGCTCCGCAAATTGACGGACATCCCCCTGGATGTGCATCTGATGATTAATAATCCGGAGAGAAAAATTGGGTGGTTTGATTTTCAGGAGGGAGAGTATGCAGCCGTCCATCCGGAGAGTACACAGCACCTGCAAAAGGCTTTGCAGACAATAAAGGCTGCCGGCGCCAAAGCTATGGTTGCCATTAACCCGGCTACAAGAGTGGAAAGTCTCAGGTATGTTTTAGATGATATGGATGGTCTGCTGGTGATGACTGTGAATCCGGGATTCGCCGGACAAAGAGCAATTCCCCAGGCAATTCGGAAGATAGAGGACTGCCGTAATTATCTGAATGCAGAAGGCTATTCCAACATTGAGATTGAGGTGGATGGCAATGTAAGCTATGAGCTGGCTGGAGAAATGTCAAAGAGACACGCAGATATCTTTGTGGCGGGAACATCAAGTTTCCTGTGTGGTTTGGAGCAAGTACAGCCGGGAATCCGCAAAATGAGAAGTATTATAGGATAAGGAGAAAGATCCATGCCTAAAGAATTTACGATTAATGACATTGCAAGAGAAGCAGGTGTTTCGAAAGCTACAGTGTCGCGTGTGTTGAATGAATCAGCTTCCGTCAAGCCGGAAACTAAGGAACGAATTTTGAATATTATGGAAGAACGAAATTTTTCTCCTTCGGCGGCGGCCCGGGATTTGTCTAGGCGGCAGTCCAATACGATCGGCGTAATCGTGCCGGAGGTTGATAATCCTTTTTTCGGTGATATATTAAGAGGAATTACAGAAATTGCGGATCAGAGTAACTATATGATGATCTGCTGCAATTCAGATGACAGTGCAAAAAAGGATAAAAAAGCACTGCTGATGTTGAAAGAGCATAGGGTGAGAGGACTTCTTTATACTCCGGCGGTCGATTACACCACAAAGGAGCAGCAGGTATCAATTAATAAGCTTTTAAAGGATTTGAATGCGCCTATTGTGATTATGGACCGGCAGACGGACAGTATGGAAGAATATGACGGTGTGTTTTTCGATGACGAGAAGGCTATGTATGAGGCAACTAAGGAACTGATACATGCGGGGCACACAGAGATAGGCCTTTTGAATGCTGCTATGGACAGAGTACTGGCGAGGGGGCGTTACAGGGGATATGAGAGGGCAATGAATGAAGCAGGCCTTTCAGTGAACAAAGGATATGTATTTGAAGGTGATTACCACATGGCAAAGGCATATAACTTATCAAAGGAACTTCTGGCTATGGAAAACAGACCGACGGCAGTATTGACCTGCAATAATAGGACAAGCCTGGGATTTTTGAAGGCATTGTACGAGAGAGGAGAACGTTTATCAAAAGATATTGCCTGCATAGGTCTGGACAGAATAGAAGTCTTTGATATTATCAATAATAATTTTAATTACATTGAACGGGACGGTAATCAAATGGGGCATTGTGCAATGGATTTATTAAATGATAGAATAGCATGTCCACAGAAACCACTGAAACAGATTATTCTGACACCGGTTCTTAGGATTCATGATTTATAGAGCACAGTCCGGCGATACAATGTTTTTCAAAAAGATTTGGACAGGGAGGATATTTATGGAAAAACCCAGGATATTAGTAGTAGGAAGTATGAATATGGACCTTTTTATGGAAGGCGCGAACATAATTCCAAAATTTGGAGAGTCCGTTTTATGCGGAAATTATGGCTATGCTACAGGTGGAAAGGGCTCGAATCAGGCTATTGCGTCAGCCCTGCAGGGAGCAGATGTAACAATGGTGGGGCGCTTAGGCAGTGATATAAATGGAGAGTCACTTAGAAAAGAGCTGCAAAGAGCCGGGGTGCACACGGATTGTATCGTGACAGATCCTGACAGGCAGACGGGACTTGCCCTGATGCTGCTTCATGAGGACGGACGTTACGTTTCCTATGTTGCTATGGGGGCAAACGGCGCTATTTGCGAGGAGGATGTCAGAGCGGCAATGGATGCGCGCCAGTTTGATATGGTAATCATGCAGCTGGAAATGCCGCTGGAAACAGTGTATCGGACCTATGAACTGGCAAAGGAAAGAGGAATCCCAGTGTTTTTGGATGCGGGCCCGGCTATGAGCATTCCTCTGAAAAGGCTGGAGGGACTCTTTATTTTGTCCCCAAATGAGGCAGAGACAGAGGCTCTTACCGGTATCAATCCGGAGACGAAGGATAAAGCGGTAGAGGCTGCGAAGGTATTGTACGAAGAGGCGAACCCGAAGCATGTGATTTTGAAACTTGGCTCCCGGGGAGCTTTGCTGTACGATGGGAAAACTGCAGAGCTAATTCCGTGTTTTAAGGTGAGAGCAGTGGATTCCACCGCAGCCGGAGATACTTTTGGAGCCGCCCTTGCAATCCGTCTCTGCAAGGGGGATGAAATGCGGCAGGCAATCCGTTTTGCCCATGCGGCGGCAGGAATTTGTGTATCTAGAATGGGAGCACAGGTGTCGATTCCTAAGGCGGAGGAGGTAGAAGAGTTTCTCAGGAGGGAACAGTAGAATTTTTAAAGAAGGAGAAGGATATGAAATTACAACTGGCATTGGATGATTTAGCATTGGATGATGCACTTAAATTGACAGAAAAGGTGCAGGATTATATTGATATTATTGAGATTGGCACGCCCTTTGTTTACCAGGAGGGGATGCGGGCGGTGAAGACATTTAAGGAGCGTTTTCCCGAGAAAGAGATATTGGCGGATATGAAGATCATGGATGCAGGTTATTACGAGTCAGAGGAAGCTCTGAAAGTAGGTGCCGATTATGTGACGGTACTGGGAGTTACAGATAACCTGACAATCAAGGGCTGCATTGATGCAGCAGAGAAGTATGGAAAAGAAATTGTTGTGGATATGATTTGTGCTCCGGATTTGCCCAGACGTATTAGAGAGCTGGAGAATCTTGGAGCCCACAGTCTGGCAGTCCATGTGGGCACAGATCAGCAGGCGGCAGGACGCAAACCTATAGATGATCTGCGGGTGATGGCCGAGCATTGCAAAGCCGCTAAGATATCGGTTGCAGGAGGCATCAGTGCAGACACAACGCCGGAATATGCAGCTCTGAAACCAGAAGTGCTGATTGTGGGAAGCGGCATAACCCATGCCAAAAATCCTGTAAAGGCTGCAAAAGAGATAAAGAAAAGCATGGAGGAGTGCAAATAAGATGGCAGAAGCGGTAATTTTAAAAAAGATATTAGAAGAACTGATGGAAAATGCAAAACAGATCCGTCAGGAGGAACTGGAAAAGTTTTCGGATCAAATCCAGATGGCCAAACGTGTCTTTGCGGCGGGAGCCGGGCGGTCCGGATTTGTGGCAAGAGCATTTTCCAACAGGCTGATGCATTTGGGGCTTACGGTTTACTTTGTGGGGGAACCCACCACACCTTCTATTCAGGAGGGAGATTTGCTGATTATTGCTTCAGGCTCCGGAGAGACCGGCAGCTTGAAGGTTATGGCGGCAAAAGCGAAAGAGCAGGGGGCTTCGGTAGCTGCAATTACCATTTTCCCGGAAGCGGCAATTGGGAGTATGGCAGATGCGGTGATACACGTCCCGGGTGTAACCCCGAAGAGTGAACTGGAGAGCAAAGTCACATCCCTGCAGCCGATGGGAAATGCCTTCGAGCAGATGACCTGGCTTATATGCGATAATGTGATCATGATACTCATGGACAGGCTGGGAAAGACAGAAGAAGAAATGTTTAAGCTGCATGCAAATCTTGAATAACGCATCATAAAATATCTAACTAAAATCATAAAATATCCAACCAATCCAAAAATATTTAAAATATTTCATAGATAAATCCAACATCTCACTGAAAAATCCAATTGTTGTATTGGTTATATGGCTGTAAAATAGTAGGCAGAGTATGGGAATTGGAGGGAGCTTATGATAAAGGTTTTTCTCGTGGAGGATGAGATTGTAATAAGAAGTGCGATTAAAAGCAGCATTGACTGGGAGAAGGAGGGCTATGAGTTTGTCGGGGAGGCCAGTGACGGAGAACTGGCGTACCCTATGATTGTGTCGGAAAAACCGGACATTTTAATTACGGACATCCGGATGCCTTTTATGGACGGACTGGAGCTAAGCCGCCTGGTCCGGGAGGTACTGCCGGACATTAAAATATTGATTCTGAGCGGATATAATGAATTTGATTATGCCAAGAAAGCTATCCACCTGGGAGTGGCGGAATACCTGCTGAAGCCGGTATCCTCGGCTAAGCTTTTGGAGGCTCTGGGAAATATCAGAGCTGAAGTGGAGCGGGAGAGGGAAGAACAGGTTCTGAAGGAGCAGTATCAAAAGGACAATCAGGAAAATGTGGAAAATGAAAAGGTGAAATTGTTCACCTCCCTGGCAGCAGGAAATATTTCTATGGGAGATGCTGTAGAGTGGGCAAAAGAGCTTGGTATGGATTTAAGTGCACGGGTTTATAATGTGATGCTTTTTAAGGTATCAGTAAAAATAGATGATTACGAAACTTCGAAGCAGGCTATGCAGGCATACGCAGAAGTGGAAGAGGCACAGAATATGGTCCGGGGAGTGTACTGCTTCCGAAAAGGAGTGGAGGGCTGGGCTTTTCTGATAATGGCGGAGTCCCGGGCCGATCTTCAGGAATCCATACAAAGGCTGGGAGAATATTTGACAGAGACTATGGAGAAATATCCGGGTGTAGAATATTTTGGCGGCATTGGAAGTCCGGTGTCCCGCATCCGGGAGCTGGGGGATTCCTATGAAGAGGCGGGGAGAGTGTTTGCCACCCGTTTTGTCAATGATTCCAGGCAAATATTAACGAGTAATGATATTAAGCTTCTCCACGCAAAGGAAACACTGAATGTGCAGAATCTGGATGTGATGGAAAGAAACCGGACGTTGATGGAGAAATTTCTGAAAAAAGGAACGCTGGAAGAGGTGGAGAGCTTCGTTGCGGCGTATTTTGAGGAAATACCGAAAGAAAATCTGCAGTCTTCTCTGATGCGTCAGTATATTACTATGGACATATACATTGTAGCCAGCTCTTTCTGTGGAAAACTGGGCATACCAAGCTCAGAACGTACGCAGGAGGCCAAAGATCTGGAGGTGACTCTGCAGCGGGTAACTACAGCAGATGGAGTGAAAGAATATGTGGAAGATCTGTTGAAGAATACCATTGAGCGGCGGGATACAGTGAGCGGAAGCAGGTATTTAGATGTGATTAGAACTGCGAAAGCATATATTGAAGCCAATTATATGTCAGATGATGTATCTTTGAATACAGCCGCCGCGGCTGTAAATATGAGCCCCAGTTATTTCAGCTCTGTGTTCGGCAGAGAAGTGGGCAGGACTTTTGTGGAATATCTGACGGATGTCCGTATGGATAAGGCAAAAGAACTTTTGATGTGCTCTGCACTGAAAACGTCGGAAATAGGATATGAGGTAGGATACAAGGATCCTCATTATTTCAGCTACATATTTAAAAAGACACAGGACTGTTCACCGAAGGAGTACCGGTATCGGGGAAAGAGGGAGCGGGAATGAAGAAGGGAAGAATATCTTTATCATTAAATAAAAGAATTGCACTGATTCCCGGCGCAGTATTTATTCCAATGCTTTTTGTAGTTATTTACCTTGTGATGACTCTTCTGAGATCGGCGGGTGCATATAGCGCTATCACAGAGAGTGCTACTTATGCAAACTTTTATTCCAAGGAATTTAAAGAGCGGGTTGATTACAGCATGTATCTGGCGGTAATCGGAAATAAAACCACAGAAGAACTGGGGGACGGGGAGACTACAATCAATGGAATCGTGACGGTAAACCCCTATGAATACAGTGATGAATTATCAAAGGTGTGCGATGAATTGTCCCAGATGGCTACGGCCCCTATCAATGAACGGAAAATTATTCTTGTGAAGAACAGTTTGAAATCCTTGAAGAACAGCGTGGCAGAGCTGGAGAAAATGATAGCAGAGGAAAAACCCTATGATGAGAAGATTGAATATCTGGATTTGAATATCCGGGGAAGCAGCGGCCTCACTACGGTGATTCAAGGTGCACTGCAGGATTACGTTTACAATGAAACAAGGAATTTTGACGGGGCAAAAGCGGATCTGGAAAAGCAAACCAGAAATGCAATAGAATTCAGTGTGTGGGCTCTGTGTGTGACGATAGTAATATCCATCGGTCTGTCCATGCTGACAGTACAAAGTGTCACCCGGCCCATAAAAAAACTCTGCGCGCAGGCAAGAAAGGTTGCAAAAGGGGATTTTACAGCGAAGACGAAGATTGAGACTGTGGATGAAATTGCGGTGCTCACGGATAGTTTTAACGATATGACGGCTGAGATAGGTGTGCTGGTCGAGAACATAAAAAGGCAGGAGAAAAACTTAAGAATCACAGAATCAAAACTTATGCAGGCCCAGATTAATCCCCACTTTCTCTACAACACGCTGGATACGATTATGTGGCTTGCGGAGGCAAAGAAGACAGAGGAGGTAGTTTCCATGGTGGGCTCGCTGTCGGAATTCTTCCGCACCACCTTGAGTAAAGGGAAAGATTATATTACGGTGAAAGAGGAAAAGTCTCACATAGAAAGCTACCTGGAAATACAGCAGTTTCGCTATCAGGACATTATGGATTATGAGATAGAAATTGGGGAGGAACTTTATCAGTACAGTATTCCAAAACTTACCTTGCAGCCCCTGGTGGAAAATGCACTTTATCATGGCATTAAGAATAGAAGAGGACGCGGCATGATCCGGATTACCGGATGGAAAGAAGAACAAAAGATTTATTTTAAGGTGGAGGATAATGGTATCGGCATGAGCAGGGATAATCTCAAGCAGCTTCAAAAAAGCATCTGCGGGACGGACGGTGAAGTGGACAACAGCGGTTTCGGACTGGCAAACGTGAATCAGCGGCTCCAATATTATTATGGGGAGGAATATGGCGTGTTTTTTGACAGCGAAGAAAATGAGGGAACAGTGGCTACAGTTATAATAGGAGTCAAAAAATAATAAACTCTTTTCATAAAAAAACACTTTCACATAAACCTGGGCCTGAAAAACCATAAAAAAGTGTAAAAACTTAAAATGATAGTCTGTTTCTTATCTGGCAGTTATCCATTAATATATGTATAAGATGATTGAATCGCAAAGTAAAAAAATACGAGGAGGATTATGGAATGAAAAGGAAAGCTTTGGCAGCAACACTTTGTATGGCCATGACGGCAGCTCTGCTGGCAGGATGCGGCGGAAAGGGAGACAGTAAGAGTACGGCTTCCGGTGACACAAAAAATAGTGAAAACGGCAGCGATGTACTGACAGTAGGTTTTTCACAGGTGGGTGCGGAATCGGACTGGCGTACTGCAAATTCTGAGTCAATGAAGGATACCTTCAGCAGTGAAAATGGTTATGAGCTGATTTTTGATGATGCGCAGCAGAAACAGGAGAATCAGATCACGGCAATCCGCAACTTCATTCAGCAGGAAGTGGATTACATACTGCTGGCTCCGGTAACAGAGACAGGGTGGGATACAGTACTCCAGGAAGCAAAGGATGCGGATATCCCGGTTATCATTGTCGACCGTATGGTTGATGTGTCAGACGATGATCTTTATACTACATGGATTGGAACAGACTCCCTGCAGGAAGGAAGAAAAGCGGCTGACTGGCTAAATCAATATGCGGAGGCGAAAGAAGTTAAGCCGGAAGAGCTGAACATTGTTAATATACAAGGAACTATCGGCTCCACAGCGCAGATCGGGCGAACCAAAGGCCTTGAAGAAGGTGTGGAGAAATACGGCTGGAATCTGCTGGCACAGCAGACTGGTGAATTTACACAGGCGAAGGGACAGGAAGTTATGGAGTCCATGCTGAAACAATATGATAATATCAATGTAGTTTACTGCGAAAATGACAATGAAGCATTTGGCGCTATCGATGCAATTGAGGCAGCAGGCAAGACTGTAGGCGGCGATATTAAGAACGGCGAAATTGCTGTAATCTCTTTCGACACAACGAACGCAGGTCTTACAGACACACTCTCAGGCAAAATTGCATGTGATGTTGAGTGTAATCCATTACATGGCCCCCGCGCAGAAGAGCTGATTAAGAAATTGGAAGCAGGGGAAGAAGTAGAAAAGCTGAACTATGTAGCGGAAGAAATATTTACTCATGGCAATGACGTTGCCAAGGTTAAAGCAGTAAACAGTCTGGGCGATGAGGAAGAATTTGAGGTGACTCAGATTACACAGGAAATCCTCAACGGACGTGCATACTAATCCGTACGTATCATGGGGGCAAAAAGCTTTTGCCCCCAACATCATAAAATGACTGGCGTGGCAGGCAACAGGAGGCATACATACCTGATATGCTGCCACGCTATTTTTACGCACTTGTAAAAAGGGGGCTGACCCCTTTGAGGATGTAATACAGGAAGTAAGAAAGAGGTGAGCCCCGAATGGAAAATAATATTGTATTGACAATGAAAGATATCTCTAAAACGTTTCCCGGAGTAAAAGCATTGCAGCATGTAGATTTTACACTGAGAAAAGGAGAGATACATGCACTGATGGGGGAAAACGGTGCTGGAAAATCTACATTGATTAAGGTGCTGACGGGGGTGTATGATTTTGAATCCGGCGAAATACACATGGAGGGAACCGCAGGTGCTTTTGTAAACCGTTCACCCCAGGAAGCCCAGAATATAGGCATAAGTACAGTTTATCAGGAGATTAATTTATGCCCGAACCTGACCGTAGCGGAGAATCTGTTTATTGGCAGAGAACCGAGAAAGGCAGGTATGATAGATTGGAAAACCATGAATAAAAAGTCTGCAGAGATATTGCAGGGTTTAAACATAGAGGTCCCTGAGACCCAGAACCTGGAAGAGTGCTCCATTGCGAATCAGCAGATGATTGCTATTGCCCGCGCAGTGGACATGAAATGTAAAGTGCTGATACTGGATGAACCTACATCATCTCTGGATGACGAGGAGGTAGAAAAGCTATTCGTGCTTATGAGAAAGCTGAAAAATGAAGGTGTAGGTATTATATTTGTAACTCATTTTCTGGAGCAGGTATATGCAGTCTGCGATAGAATTACAGTGCTTCGAAACGGGGAGCTGGTAGGAGAATATGAGGTGAAGGAACTTCCCCGGATCATGCTTGTCGCAAAGATGATGGGAAAAGACTTTGACGACCTGGCAGATATAAAGAGCGCCCACGGTGAGAAGAATTATAAAAATGCTGAAACTATCGTAGAGGCAAAAGAGCTGGGGAGAAAAGGAACTATTAAACCTTTTAACCTGAAAGTGCGCAGGGGAGAAGTTATTGGGCTGTCCGGTCTGCTCGGCTCCGGCCGCTCAGAGCTTGTGAGGGCCATCTATGGTGCAGATAAGCCGGACACGGGAGCAGTGGAGATTAAGGGGAAACCGGCAAAGATCAACACCCCTCTGGATGCAATGAAGAGAGGAATGGCCTATCTTCCTGAGGACAGAAAAAGAGATGGGATTATTCAGGATTTGTCTGTGCGTGAAAATATTATTCTTGCGCTTCAGGCAAAACGGGGTATCTTTAAACCCATGAGCCGGAAAGAAATGGAAGAGGCTGCAGACAAATATATTGATCTTCTCCAGATTAAAACTGCCAGCTGTGAGACTCCGGTTAAAAGCCTATCAGGAGGAAATCAACAGAAAGTGATTATCGGCAGATGGCTTTTAACGAATCCGGAATATCTGATACTGGATGAACCTACCAGAGGAATTGATATTGGAACAAAGACGGAGATCCAGAAATTAGTGCTGGATCTGGCTGACCAGGGTATGGCAGTAACATTTATTTCTTCGGAAATTGAAGAAATGCTGCGCACCTGTTCCAGGATGGCAATTCTCCGGGATGGCAGGAAGGTAGGGGAACTGGAAGGCAATGAATTGTCTCAGGATGGAATTATGAAAGCAATTGCCGGAGGTGAAGAATAAAATGGAAAAGAAATGGAATGTAAAAAAAATAGCGGGCATGCGCCTGTTTATGCCTCTGGTATGTCTTCTGGTTGTACTTTTGGTCAACGTGATTACTACACCGGGATTCTTTAAGATCTCTGTAAATAACGGGGTACTGTACGGGTATATCATAGATGTTGTCAATCGTGCTTCCGAGCTTGTTGTCCTTGCGGTAGGTATGACCCTTGTGACGGCAGCATCCGGCGGACAGGACATTAGTGTGGGTGCAGTGATGACGGTTGCGGCAGCATTGTGCTGTCAGATACTTTCCGGTGGTGCAGCTTCTGCCACAGCATTTCAGAATTCCTTTGTTCTGGCAATTATTGTCGGCCTGCTGGGTGCAGCGGTGTGTGGTGCTTTTAATGGGTTTCTTGTTGCAAAACTAAACATACAGCCTATGGTTGCAACTCTCATTCTCTTTACGGCAGGCCGGGGAATTGCACAGTTAATTACAAAGGGACAGATTACCTATGTGAGGGTAGGCAGCTATAAAGTACTTGGAGGTTATATCGGAAAATGTCCGATTCCCACACCTATTTTTGCAGCAGTGCTTGTCATTCTTATAGTATATCTGATATTGAAAAAGACAACACTGGGATTGTACATAGAAAGCGTTGGAATTAATTCAACAGCCTCCCGGCTGGTAGGATTGAACTCCACAATGATAAAATTTCTGACTTATGTTATCTGTGGTTTACTGGCAGGGGCAGCAGGCCTGATTGCCTCAAGCCGTATCTATTCTGCAGATGCCAACAATATAGGGCTGAACCTGGAAATGGACGCTATCCTTGCCGTGGCCCTGGGCGGCAATGTTCTCGGCGGCGGTAAGTTCAGTCTGATGGGCTCTGTAATTGGAGCATATACAATTCAGGCACTGACGACCACACTTTATGCGATGAACGTGTCCGCGGATCAGCTCCCGGTATATAAAGCAATAGTTGTTGTTATCATTGTTACATTGCAAAGTCCTGTATTCAAAAAGGCACTGGCTTCTTTAAAATCCGGGCATAAGGCAAGAAAAACAGCAGCGGAAGGGGGGAATCAATAATGAAGAAATTGACCAACAGAAGAAAAATAAACGGCAGCACTTACCTGCTGATGATTACGGTCCTCCTGTTTATAGTGATGTATGGAGCAGGCATGATTGTCTTTGCCTCCAAGGGGTTTGCAAAACCTCAGATGTTCCTGAATCTGTTTGTATCCAATGCAGGCCTTTTGGTTATTGCAATGGGGCAGACGATTGTTATGATTACAGCCGGAATTGATATTTCCGTAGGTTCCGTGACAGCTCTGGTATGCATGGTGGCGGCAAATCAGATGGAGAATCACGGGACCAGTGCCTACATGGCTGTTGTGATTGCTCTGGCCATCGGCCTTGCGTTTGGACTTGTGCAGGGAGTATTGGTAGCCTATCTGGATATCCAGCCATTTATTGTAACCCTGGCAGGCCTGTTTTTTGGAAGAGGGATGACATCCGTTGTGAGCACAGATATGATTTCCATTAAAAACGAGACCTTCCTGAAATGGGCAAATTATAAGATATATCTGCCTGTCGGATCCTACAGTAAACGGGGAAATTTCCTGCCGGCTTATATTTATCCTACCGTTGTAATAGCACTGCTTGTGCTTGTACTTATTATCATTATTATGAAATACACAAAATTTGGCCGTTCGGTATATGCAATCGGAGGAAATGAGCAGAGCGCTATGATGATGGGGCTGAATGTGAGGAAAACAAAACTGAAAGCCTATCTGCTGGATGGCTTTTTGGCCGGTCTCGGAGGATTCTTGTTCTGCCTCAATAGTACCGCCGGATTTGTTGAACAGGCAAAAGGACTTGAGATGGATGCCATTTCCTCAGCCGTTATCGGCGGAACTCTGCTGAGCGGCGGTGTGGGTACTCCCTTTGGAACCTTGTTCGGAGTTCTGATCAAGGGGACAATTTCCAGTCTGATTACAACCCAGGGTACATTGTCAAGCTGGTGGGTAAGAATCACATTGTCTGCCCTCTTATGTTTCTTTATTGTACTGCAGTCAATCTTTGCAAGCGTAAAGAAGAAAAAATAATGGTATATTGCCCCACAAGCCAAGAAAGTATAAAAGGGCAGAGAGTATCTGCTTCTTATCTTTCTTGGCTGTTTTACTTGGCCGCCCAGGCCTTGGCTGGGATAATCAGCATTAAATTCATCCAGCACCGGCTGCAGGGAGAGAATTATGAACTGGATTAGCAAGATAAGTAGACAAAAATTGGTTTTAGTTAATAGCAACAAGTTTACCCAGGTAACTTTGTGGAATATTACAGATTGCCAAATATAACTAATAAACCTATAATATACTTAGTTTAGGAAACAAAAACCGGTATATATGCATATAAAAAAATAATTTGAAAGCCTAGACGACATTTTTTTTTACGTTAAAGGTTATCCGAGTAACCAAACTGCTTAGATGACTTAGAAACTTGAAAATTTTAGTGAAAAGAAGGGTAAAGGAAGGTAATCACATATACTTATAAGGTTGGTTTGATTAACAGTGATTATGGCTTTTCAACTGCGGTAGGTCTGTTCAACTCTATAATTAGCCTGATATTGCTGGTCAGTGCCAATCGTATTAGTAAGAAAGCCGCAGGGTATAGCTTATGGTAGGGAAAGA
>ENA-UOOE01002336-UOOE01002336.1-fermentation-metagenome-genome-assembly--contig:-NODE-2336-length-13787-cov-323.865060_pt1 | contig 13787 bp, 13 predicted proteins | sample MGYA00245776_ERZ724021 | MGnify/ENA primary metagenome ERZ724021 (study PRJEB28704, sample SAMN03018321) | fermentation metagenome | biome: anthropogenic terrestrial biome; feature: soil...
TAAAAGAGTATTTCAATGAATAATAACTCTAAATAATTTTATTTTATAAAATCTGTAAAGAGATGTAATAAATGAAGAAGATACCCTATAAAGAAATCCTACTCTTCAGAACCTGCCTTGTGAATGTTGAATATCCTGGTGTTGAATCCTCAACCAAATATGTATTCGATAAAATTGGTGTGGAGTATCATGTGGATGAAAGGCAGTCATGCTGCACAGGACTTGGCCATTACTACGATTTATTTGACCAGCTTTCAACAACAGCCCTTGCAGCCCGGAATTTTTACGTAGCAGCTGATTCAGGTCATCATAACATAGCAACCATGTGTTCAACATGTTACGCAATACTCAAAAAATCAGCCAAAATCCTCAATGAAAACGATGAAGTCAGAGAAAAGATAAACGGCATTTTTCAGGATGCAGGACTCCAGAAAATGGAGTATGAGAGGGGAACAGTTGATCCAAGAAACAGCATATTCCACGTGGCTGAGATCCTCTTCAACAAAAGAGATGACATTGCACCCCTTGTCAAGGTTGATTTCTCGGATCTCAGGATTGCATCCCACCATGCCTGCCACTACTGTAAGGTTCATTACAAAGATACCATTGGTGGAGTGAGGGATCCCAATCTTCTTGATGAACTTTTAAAGGCATGTGGTGTTGAAACAATTGGCTGGTACGACCACAAGAGGGTTACCTGTGGTGCAGGTTTCAGGCAGAGGTTCACAAACAATGAAAAGTCCCTTGAAGTAACAGGAGACAAGCTCCAGGCATTACAGGACAAAGATGTTGATGTGCTCATCCACATGTGTCCCAACTGCCATATGCAGTTTGACAGGTACCAACCAAAGATAGAGGAGAAACTGGACACGAAGTTCAACATCTTCCACCTGAACATAGCCCAGTTTTTAGCCCTTGCCATGGGTGCAGACCCCTATAAGGTCTTGGGTATCCAGACCCACACAGTACCAATAGAACCACTTCTTGATAAACTGGGAATAGAATACGAACCTCAATAAAAAGCATGGACAATGATTATTTTTAGCAATAAAAACTTTAAAAATAATCGTTACCAAAAACTTTGTTTTAAAAAGGTTTATTAATCCAAACTTTATTTTAAAAAAAGGTTCATTAAGAATTCATTAACTTAAAAAAGAATTACTAAAAAAAATTGAAGGTCGTTAAAAGTCATTAAAACAATCATTTTTTTGAAGGTTACACCATGAAGGACAATTCTCTTTCAAAAGCTTCCAAAGAAGCTGAGATCACCTTAAAACCGCGTGTAGGTGTGTTCCTATGCCACTGCGGTGGAAACATATCAGATAAAATAGACATGGAACGGCTCAAGTCTTCCATAGATGCCACGGTCATTGAGGAATTTGAGAATCTCTGCTCAATAAACGGACGAAAACTTATAAGGGACAATATAATCCAGAACAAACTGGAAAGAGTGGTTGTGGCAGCATGTTCACCCATAACCCATGAAAAAACCTTCCAAAACTACATGACACCCTTAAATCCATATTTAATGGAGATGGCAAATTTAAGGGAGCAGTGCTCATGGGTGCACAGTGACAGGGAAAAGGCAACTGACAAGGCAATTTCTCTTGTTAATGCAGCTGTTGAAAGGGTTAAATATTCCCAACCCCTTGACCCTGTGCTCAGGAAAACAAAGAAAAGTGCACTTGTAGTTGGTGGAGGTATATCGGGTATAACCGCTGCACTTTCACTTGCAAAACAGGGAATAAAAACCTGTATCGTTGAGGAAAAACCCACAGTTGGAGGGTCAATGGTTCAGGTGGGCAAGGTATTCTCACCTGAGAAAATGGCAGAAGAATGTGCCATGTGCCTCTTAAATCCAATAGTCAATGAAGCGGTACAGCACAAGAACATAAAAATTCTCATAAACACCAGATTGAAAAAAGCAGAGAGAAGGGCTGGAAACTTCAACGTACTCCTTGAGAAACAGCCCAAGGGTGTGATTGAAGATCGGTGCATAAGCTGTGGAAGCTGTGCAAATGTCTGTCCAGTGGAGGTTCCAGACTCCTGGAACGAGGGAATGACCATAAGAAAAGCTATTTATAAATCATTTCCACAGGCAGTTCCTGATATGTACACAATCGATGAGGATAACTGTAAAAAATGTGGAAAATGTAGGGAGGTCTGCAGGATGGATGCAATAGACCTTCAGATGGAGACTGAGATCATTCCACTCACAGTGGGCTCTGTGATCATTGCAACTGGCCATAAACTTTTTGACATGGAAAAAAGGCCAGAATACGGTTACAACCGCTACCATGATGTCATAACTCAGATGGAGCTTGCAAGGATTATGGGTGTTAACGGACCAACCAATGGAAAACTCCAAAAACCTTCCAATGGAGAAGTTCCAGAGAGGGTTGTCATGATACAGTGTGTTGGATCAAGGGATGAAAAACCAGATGGAAGACGCTACTGCTCCAAGGTCTGCTGTATGGTTGCAATGAAAAATGCAAATATAATAAAAAGCCACTACCCTAATACAGAGGTAATAATCTGCTACACGGATATGAGAACCCCTGGAATGTACGAGAAGTACTACAAATATGGTCAGTCAAACGGAGTCACGTTCATAAGGGGACGTCCAGGTGAGGTTGTTGATAAAAATGGAACACTCATTGTAAGGGTTGAGGACACCCTTGAGAGGACACCCCTTGAGGTTGAAACAGATCTTGTGGTATTATCAACAGCAATGGAACCGTCACAGGGAACAGTGGAGGTTTCAGATAAACTCAACGTGGGTTTAACAGAGGAGCTCTTCGTCAAGGAGAAACATCCTAAGATGAAACCTGTGAGCACGGATATCAAGGGAATATATGTATGTGGAACTGCACAGGGCCCTAAGGACATTACAGATAGTATTGTTCAGGCGAATGCTGCAGCTTCAAAGGTTTCAGAGCTCATGAATGGTGGCCTTGAAGCTGAACCATTCATTGCAGAAATGGATAGATCCAAATGCAACCTGTGCGGAAAATGCAGGGATGTCTGCAAATACAAGGCGATCTACATTCAGGCTGATGCAGTGCACGTTGACCCTATATCCTGTAACGGTTGTGGAGCATGTATATCTGTCTGTGAGAGGGGAGCTGTATCCATCAGGGGTCAAAGTGATGAAGCAATGTTTGCAATGATCTCAGGAATGCTCCAAAACAAGAGACAGAACGAGGTTAGGATACTTGCATTTCTGGATGATGTTGGATACGTTTCAGCAGATAACATGGGCATAAACAAGGTTCCATGTCCAGATTCAATAAGGATCATTAAAATATCATCCATAAACAGGCTGACACCAGAACACATTCTCCATGCCTTCGGAGAGGGTGCAGATGGTATAATCCTTGGAGAGTACCCTGACAATCCAATGTACAAGAAGAGCCAGGAGAAGGTTGAGTTGCTCAAGGAGAAATTAGTGGAAAATGGCATTGATCCCAAGAGACTGGGCTTCTACAAGGTTTACATACCCTACTTCAGGGGCCTTGCAAAGAACTTCCGCAACTTCGATAGGATAATAAACTGTATTGAATCAAAAACATGAATGAAGTTTTAAAGAAATCCTTGATAGTTCATGTTTAATACATGTTTTTTTTAGTAAATTCACCTTTTATTCTATAAATCCTTTTTTTATTTATTTTATCAGATCCTTATTTTTATCGTGACCCTCAAAATGGATCCTAAAAATAAGGTTTGAAAAAGTTTGTATTATAAAAAAAGAGTTAAAAAGAGTTTGTAGTATAAAAAAAATCTTTGAAGGTGAAATTTTCATTTCATCCTCCCTATGATATCCCCTATTTCGTTTTTACTCTGTGAAGTAGATAGCCTTCTGTCCATTCTGTTTTTTTGATAGTATGTTCATGTAAACACTTGTGAATATGGAAGGATCCGATAGCGAAGCATTGATACCCTCTATTTCACTTTCACTGAGTTTTGTGTAATCTAAACGGCCAGATGTGTATGCGCTCTGTAGAACCTTGTAGTTTTTAAGTTCAAAGTTTTTGAAAGGACTGTTGAAGTATGGGAATATCAATCCAGAAACTGCGTAGTAGTACGCAGCAAAACGGCCGTACTGTTTCCAGCATACGTAGTAGTACAATGGGAAACCGCATCCTGGATTGAGAATAGGATTTCCTGCCCTAGCACTTCCATGCCAGACCATTGGTATAGGTCCCTGCTGACCATGTTCCTTTGCTTGTTCCATTACCACTGCCCAGGCGTCATCGAAGTTATCATAATCCACACCGTTTATTCTGAACTTCCATATGCCATCTGGAACTCCAAAGATGGCATACTGTAATGCCTGACCCCAATCTATCTCAGTTTCAGGGCCTGCAGATGATACGAATCCCAATTCAATTATGTAAACGTTACCGTCCTGGTAACTCCTGTAGTTTGAAGTACCTGCGTAATGCACAACAAGGGCACATGCAGATCCACGATCTGCAGCGTACTTCTCAAGAAGCTGAGAATGTGGATGATCTGGATAAAAATCAGGATTTAAAAGTTTAACGAATGAAGCTCTTCCAAGTGGTTCAACAGGACCCATTGCAGCCTCTGCATAAGAATACACTGCAACGATGCCAATAATTCCCAATACTATAAGTATGATCTCTAATGATTTTTTCATTTAACATCGCCGTTTATTTTTACTTTTTGTACAAGTGGATTATTTAAGTTGTGGTTATGGTTTCATTTAAATTACCATCACCTATTAATAACTACTCATATTAAAAGCATCAATTGAATAGTTACATTACACATAGATTATTATCAATTAAAATAGATTACTTCAATTAAACAGTTAAGGGGATTGATATGAAACAGTTCTTAATAACACCTGCAGCTGGAAAAAGATTAATAGCTAAAGGAATGTGTAACCATCCTTTAATTCAGAAATCTCTTAAATCTGGGAGACTTGTGATTATTGCAGGCACAACCAATGGTTACATTGCAGAGGAGATATTATCAAGTATCCACCAGGAATCTGAATTTTCAAGAAAAAGGTTCTTCCGGGGTATAGTACTGCCCCCAGGAAAACCATTAACTGAAAAAGGTACCTTAAATGATGAAACAAGTTTTCCAGGTGATGTTGTAATAGAAAATGGTGTTTGGGATAAAGGGGCCACGATATTTGATGTTGTTGATGATTTAAGGCCTGGAGATGTTATACTGAAGGGTGTCAATGCCTTCAACAGGGAGAGAGGACAATCTGCAGTGTACATAGGTGACCCCCATGGAGGAACCATAGGCACGGCACTTCAGGCTGTTGTAGGGCGCAGGGTCAATTTGATCCATCCGGTTGGTATGGAAAAACGTGTATGGGCTGACCTCAATGAAATCGCCCTGAAGCTCAACAGCGTGGAATCACAGGGGCCCAGATTGTTGCCTGTTCCAGGTGAGATCTTCACAGAAATTGAAGCCATTTCAACTCTAACTGGTGCAGAAGCTGAACTGATTGCAGGGGGAGGGGTTTGTGGAGCTGAAGGATCCGTATGGCTGGGCGTTACAGGAGATACTGAACAGATTGCTGCAGCTGAACGATTAATGAACTCAGTTTCTCAGGAAGAACAATTCGAACTTTGATTTTAAAGTAATTTTCCATTCATAAAATTTTTCATTCATAATCTTTTTTTCATTCAAAATTTTTCTTCATTCATACTCTTAAGATTTTATTCCACATATAACTCACATAACTGTACTTTGATCAGTAATGTGCATCCTCCACGTGGATCTTTCTTATAAAATCAAGGTTGAAGATATCTTCCCTTTTCAAATCCTTTTCCATGTATCCCAGTTCCCTTAAAACCGGTATAAAATCAAGTGTGGATTTTAAGTATTCTTCTGGAAGACTTGCACAGTAACGTGGAGACACACGGTATGTTTTGAGCACGAAATCATTATCAACAACTCCCATTTCAGATGCTGCAATTTCCGCTGCATCTTCAGGGCTTTTCCTTATAAAATTAGATGCATCCTCATGGGCCCTTAAAAAGTCCATTATGAACTCTGGATTTTCTTTTATCAATTCTGCCTGCACAACTATTCCGTAGCTTGGATTGTAAGGCCAGAGTTTTTCTGGAGGGACCACCACCTTTGAATCAAACCTCATGGAAGCAACTGTTGCAAGGGAAGGTGTTCCAACACCTGCTGCAATTTCACCATCTAATATGGCCTCTGGAATAAAATCAGCCCATGGATAGTTCTCCACGGTTATATCGTACCCCTTTATCAAGTTGCGGATGATCACGTCATGTATCGAACCACTTGAAGGTGTTCCAATACTCTTGCCTTCAAATTGTTTCAAAACTTCCTCCAAACTGTTCAGTTCCACGAAGGATCTGTAATCTTCAGGTGCAACCATCACTGTGCCTTCTACGTGCCCTCCAGCCACACATTTTATCTTAATGCCTTTGGATATTCCTATCATCACTGGTGGAAGACCAATGTAACCCAGATCAATCTCCTTGGATTCAAAGGCCTTCATCATGGCAGGGCCTGTTGGGAAGAGTGACCATTTAATATCATTTTTTCCCATTAAACTCTTAGATTTAAATTCACCACTTTTTAAGAGGAATGATGTGTGGTAAACAGTTGATAAATAGCCTACGTTCATTTTATACTCACCTTCATGTTACTAACAAATAATATAACAATTGTTATATTTAAGTTGATGGGTTGAGGATACTGATGAGCTGTGAAAAGTTAGGAAACTCCAGAGAAACTATTTCAAAATCAGTTCAATAATTAATAAAAAAATGAGAAAATTGTTTTGAAGGATTTATCAGTTTAAAGGAATTACTCCTTTCTCCTGTAGGTTACAGTGAAACATCCCTTCAATGTGGTGCCGTTTTCAAAGATTATATGGCCTTTTTCCACACCATGGCCGCAACAGGCATATTTAACCCCTGGTAACTTCCCAAGGCATGCATCGTAGCCTTCTGGGTCTGGTTTTTTACCACATCTAACACAGGGTCTTTGAGTGCGGTCGCCCACCTCACATCCTGTGTCTTCATAGTACTCCCTCGAAAACTGTTTTTCAGGATTTTCTTCGCTGAAACAAACTTTATGGCCTCTTATGTAATGGTAGTTCACCATAAAAATCACCAGTTCATTTTTTTAATAAAAAACAATTTTAATAAAAACCAACGAATAACAATTTTTTTATTTTTTAAGATTTTTAAAAATGAATATAGAAAATGAATTTAGGTGTTTATCCACCTGCAATGGTCTGGAACATAACAACCTGGTCTTTGTCTTTTAGGGGAGTTTCAAGACCCTGCAGGGATCTCACATCATCGCCATTAACTACTACCTTGAGGTAATCCCTTATTTCTCCGTTATCATCAAGGAGAGTTTCTTTAAATCCGTCAGGATATTTCTGGGATAGCACGTCAATGAGGGTGGCCATATCCTTAACATCTTCTATTTCTATGGCTTTTTCTCCGGTTATATCTAAAAAACGGGTTAAAAATTTTACTTCAATCAAAATTACATCTCCATGGTACTGTTTTTTTATTATTCTCGTTGAGAACAGTAAATATAATTTTTATTTTTTGAATTAATTTAGTTTAAAATTCATCTTTTAAATGTTTTGTTAAAGTGCAGTGAATTTCAATGAAACCTGATAAGTTTAATTCAAGGTTGCAAAAATTCTTGATCTATTTATTTTTTAATCTATTATTAATCGTTTAATTTTATTTAATCATGTAATGCAAGTTTCCCTTTAGTGAAATTAACTGCATGTACTAAACTTCGATCTAATTTTTAAACATGAATTACAATAAGCCCATATATATAACTATTGTTATGCTATAATAACCATGAATACGGTGTTAAAGATTTAAAGGAGATGGTACTCGTTTCAATCAGAGTGGCAGTTGCAAGTAATGATGGTAAGTATGTTAACCTGCATTTTGGGCATGCACAACAGTTTTTAATATTTGATGTTGATCATGGGGGAAAATATGAGTTTCTTGAGCTTCGTAAGAACGTTCCATCATGCAAGAGTGGAGAATCAAATGAAAATGAGAGAATGGAAACATTAAAAATCATAAAAGACTGTGATGCTGTTATAGTGAGCCATATTGGCCAGGGAGCTGCAAACTTTCTTGTATCCCATGGTATAAAACCCTATATGATGCAGGATTTTATAGATAATGCTCTTAAAGATTTGGCTCTTTTAATGAATCAGGATCAAAGCAATCACCCTTTCTAAATTACCATCTTTAAATTTACTTTCATTTTTTCCCAATCGATGGAAATTTCAACCTGTTAGTATTCTGCTGGGAAAAAATTTGGTCATGTTTTTAAATTTTTCAAGATTTTTTAAACCTATTTTTAAAAAAGAGGTTGATTAACGATCGTTAACTATTTATAGGATACCTGCGAACATTAGGGTGTAACGATTATAACGATCGTTATAAAAGTTCAGCACAACCTGAAAATCAGAACTAACAAAAATTTCCTTTCTGTGAAAGATTCACAGTTTCGATACCAAACGCTCAAATGTAACACCAGCTGCTGTGAATTTTCATTTGAAAGGATAAAAAAAATTGTTGTTGTTTTCAAGGAGTTTATCTCTTTGATATTGATGGCTATTGATTTAATCTTTGATACCATTCCAAAGAAGGATATATCAAGGGTTCATTGGTAGAGATGAATATAAGTAAAGTTTTACATGCAAAGAGAAGGCAATAAAATTTAATTAATGACCAAAATTTAAAAGGAGGTGATTTAATGGTTTTAAGGGTGGCAGTTGCATCCACCGATGGTAAATTTATAAACCAGCATTTTGGACATGCACCTCAGTTTCTGATATTCGATATCAATGATGATGGGAGCTACGAATTTCTGGAACTCAGGGAAAATGCGCCTTCATGTACTGGTGGAAATCATGCCTCTGGGGCACTGAAGGGAACCTTGGACATCATAAAAGACAGTCAGGTTGTCCTTGTAAGTCAGATAGGTCCTGGAGCATCCCAGTTTTTACTATCCCATGGGATCCAACCCTTCATGATACCCACTTTCATTGACGAAGCTCTCAATAAGCTTGCAGCTAGGGTGACTAAAACTCGAATTGAAACATCAGACGATGTGGTTCATGAAGCTGCAGGTAACAGATCCAACGAATGAAAAAAACAATTGAAATATGATTAAATCAATTCAAGGATGGATGAAAAGTTAATCCAAATCCAACTTGTTAATAGAAATTTAAAAAATTGAATGATTTATATTCTTAACAGATTTTAAAAAAATTTGATCATTAAAAAAAACTTTTTAAGGTTTTTAGAGTTTTAAAAAATAAGAGTTTTAAAAGATTTAAAACGTATTTAAGAATATAAAAAAATAGTTCAAAAAAAATGAATGAAGATATCGATTAAAAATGAAATTAAAAATAAGATATGTGGTTTAATATGGATTACAACTTTGAGATATGTGCTATGCAGGTGATAGTTAACTATTTATATTAAACCATTTCTTAACAATTGTTATATAACGATCGTTATTAGATTGTATTAGTCGCTCTTCGATCCAGGCATCGTTGTATAAACCCAAAAAAAATGAAAACAGGAGGAAAAGAAGTGAGCCCAGATAAAGATACAGATAAAACATTAGATCTGAGTAAAATCACATGTCCCAACAGGGAACAGCGAGCCAACGGTACCAACGTGTACTATGGAAAGGCATCCGAACTTCTGAAGGATGCAAAAGAGGGTAACATCAAATGTCATGATAGAACATTTCAGCAGTCTGGAGGTTGTGTTTTAAACTTCTACCTTGCAAACAGGGTTACAACGATTAGAGATGCTGTTGTAATATTCAATTCACCTGTAGGTTGTTCTGCAGGAGCTTTGGGTTACAGAGAACTCTTCAGGGGTGTGCCAGTGGAACTTGGAAGACCAGCACAGTACCAGGTCAACTGGCTTACAACCAACCTGCAGCAGAACGATGTTGTATACGGCGCCGGCCAAAAGCTCAAGGAAACCATACTTGAAGCTGAAAAAAGGTATTCTCCAAAGGCAATTTTCATACTCACCTCCTGTACCACAGGAATCATAGGTGAAGACATTGAAGGAACCGTAAATGGAGTTCAACAACAGGTCAAGGCAAAAATAGTACCGATCCACTGTGAAGGGGTAAGATCCAGACTCGTACAGACAGGATACGATGCATTCTGGCATGCAGTTCTGAAATATTTGGTGAGAGAACCTCAGGAAAAACAAGAAGACCTTGTAAACGTTGCAAGTATGCTTTCCTACACCTGGCAGGACAGACTCGAAATAAAAAGACTCCTTGGAAAGGTCGGCCTGAGGGTGAACTTCATACCTGAATTTGCAACGGTGGAACAGTTTGAACAGCTATCAGAAGCTGCCTTAACAGCACCTATCTGCCCAACCTATACAGATTACCTCTCAAGAGGTCTTAAAAAGAAATATGGGGTACCATACTTCCTCTACCCATCACCAACAGGCATATCCAATACAGATGGATGGCTGCGTGAAGTTGGAAAGTACACTGGAAAGGAGGATGAAATTGAAGAGCTCATAGCAGAGGAGCACAAAGTATGGGTGCCCAAGATGGAGGCAATCCAGGAAGAATTCCTTAAACTGCGTAAAGATGGTGAAAAAGTCAGAATCTTAGGATCCCTTGGCCAGGGAAGGTTGGTAAACCAGCTCCCATACTTCGATGAACTGGGACTCCAATCTCCAGCTGCAATGAGCCAGGACTTTGATGATCTGCTTATAGATGAACTTGAAGACCTGGTTGAAAATGTGGGAGACTTCGATATCATGGTGAACACCTTCCAGGCAGCAGAGCAGGCAAATGTAACAACGAACCTTGATCCAGACCTAACACTCACCTGCCCATTCCAGGGAGGTACATGGGAACGTGACAACAACGTAACAAGGATACATTCCCTCAGGGGAGATGCAGACCCATGGAGTGCTCAAAGTGGATATGCAGGTGCAATTGCTTTCGGTAACTTCCTGTTACAGTCCTTTAAAAACAAGTCCTACCAGAAAACACTGAGCGAAAAAACACCAAAAAGCTACAATGATTGGTGGTACGAACAGCCAGATCCACTCTATTACCTTGAAAAGGGGAAATAAACATGACGGAAAACGAAACACAAACCAAAACAGGAACACAGGAAACAAATCAGATACAGGTAAACCCAGCTTTACACACACTCGAAGCACCAAGGTACAGCTGTGCTCTGGCCGGAGCCTACGGAACCACACTGGGAATACGTGGAGGAATACCAATTCTGCATTCTGGAGCAGGATGTGGGATTGGTCAGCTCTTTGGAACCTTATATGCTGGAGGTCAGGCAGCCGGTGGTAACGAAGGAGGAACCAGTACACCATGTTCCTGTCTCGTTGAGGAACACGTTATATTTGGAGGTGAAAATAAACTCCGAAACCTGATCCAGTCAACAACAGAGATTTTCAATGGAGAACTCTTCGTTGTAATATCTGGATGTGTTCCATCACTCATAGGTGATGATGTTGACGCAATTGTGAATGAATTCAGGGACAAGGTACCAATAGTCCATGTCAAAGCACCAGGATTCAGTGGAAACTCCTATGAAGGATACGAGTTGTTCTTTGAGGCAGTTGTAGACCAGCTTTTAACTGAAAAACCCAAAGAAAAGAAGCTGGTGAATATATTCGGTGTCGTACCATACAACCATGTTTTCTGGAAGGGAGAACTTCCCACAGTTAAAAAACTCCTTGCAAGCATTGGTGTTGAAGCCAACATCATTTTCACTGAGGAGGATGGTCTTTCAAATATCCAGAGGATACCTGCTGCTGAGTACAACGTAGTACTATCACCATGGAACGGCCACAGGGTTGTTAAAAAGCTTGAAGAGAAGTTTGGAACACCATTCATAACCTTCCCTGGAGTACCAGTTGGTCCAAAACAGACAGGTGAATTTTTGAGGACAGTTGCAGAAAAACTGGACGTACCCTCTGATAAGGTTGAAGAGGTCATTGCAAGGGAGGAGAGCTGGACTTACCGTTACATGGAATATCCTGGAGATGCTATCATCCTCGTCAGGCCGCACTCCTACTTCGCAGTGGCTGCAGACAGCAGCACAGCCGTAAGTATCACCAAGTTCCTTACAAATGAATTGGGTTACCTGCCTGATATCGTACAAATAACAGACAACCCCTCAAAAGAGTACCATGAAAGCATTGCTAGGGAGATACTTGACAACCTTGACAGTGTGATTAAACCTGAGGTTGTCTTTGAAAGTGACACCTACAAGATAAGGAAAAACCTTGAGGACAGGCCTTTCCAGTTCCTTTTCTCAAGTTCCCTTGAGGCTCCAACTGCAATGGAAGACTTCGGAGCACTCCATGTAACAGCAGCATTTCCTGTCTTTAACAAGTCCGTGCTTGTGCACAACTACGCTGGTTACGATGGAGGGCTGCGTTTGATCGAGGATGTTGTGAGCACCTTTGTTGGACCGCTGTGATCCTGAAAGAAAGTTGCAGACTGAAGACGGAATTAGATGGTTAAAGAGGGATTCCTTTATTATCAGAGGAATACTTTACACTATCAATTTAACCATTTAATTTTCATTCTTTAGGATAATAAACATTGAATGATCAATAAAATTTGAAATAAATATTTAATAATAATTCAATAAAAAAAATAAAGTAATAATAATGGAAAAAAGGATATAAAAAAAGGAATTATTGATTTAAATGAATTTAAGCTTTTAAATAAGCTTTAATACCAAAAATCAAAACTAAAAATCGGAATTTATCCAAAATTTGTAATTGAAGAGGTTTCAAAATGACAAAAAGAAAGCAGATTGCAATTTACGGGAAGGGAGGTATTGGAAAGTCAACAACAACCTCCAATTTAAGTGCAGCACTGTCAGATCTGGGTTACAATGTGATGCAGATAGGCTGTGACCCAAAGAACGATTCAACAACAACCCTCAGGAAGGGAAGGCCAATACCAACGGTCATGGACACCATCAGGAGTGGATCAAACGACCTGGACAACCTGATACACGAGGGTTACAATGGGATTCACTGTGTTGAAGCAGGTGGTCCTGAACCTGGTGTTGGCTGTGCAGGCCGTGGAATCATTGCAGCAATAGAACTCCTAGACTCAAACGGTATAATCGATGATTACGACCCTGACATCGTTATCTACGATGTTCTGGGTGATGTTGTCTGCGGAGGATTTGCCATTCCAATAAGGCAGGGAATTGCAGAGCAGGTGTACACAGTCACATCCTCAGATTACATGGCAATATACGCTGTTAACAATCTCTTCAAAGGAATACTCAAATATTCAGGAAGTGGAGGTGCACTCCTTGGAGGTATAATTGCCAACTCCATAACCAAATCATCCCAGAAGAACATGATCGATGACTTCAGTGAGAAAACAGCCACAAGTGTTGTTGAATACGTTCCACGTTCACCAACCGTTACAAGATGCGAACTGGACGGTGTTACAACCATTGAAGGAGCTCCAGATTCCAAACAGGCAGATGTTTACAGAAATCTTGCAAGGAAGGTCATAGAAAACAAGAATACTCATGTACCTAAACCATTCGAAGCTGATGAACTTGCAGATTGGGCATCTTCATGGATAAACAGCCTGCTTCTGGAAGAAAAAGTTGCCTATGATGGAATACAGACAGGTGGAGGTGGTGTTTAATCAAAGGAAGCAGTAAAGAACTAAAAATATAAAAAATCCATAAAAATCAAATTATAACTCATCAAAAG
>ENA-UOOE01002337-UOOE01002337.1-fermentation-metagenome-genome-assembly--contig:-NODE-2337-length-13775-cov-4.749708_pt1 | contig 13775 bp, 14 predicted proteins | sample MGYA00245776_ERZ724021 | MGnify/ENA primary metagenome ERZ724021 (study PRJEB28704, sample SAMN03018321) | fermentation metagenome | biome: anthropogenic terrestrial biome; feature: soil; material...
AGATAACCATAAAGTATGGTGGCTCTGGCCTCACTTATTCCTCCAACCATAAGCCTTGTCTTTGTGTTCCATAAATCAACTATATTTCCAGCATAGGTCATACCCACACACAATGTTATAGGTAATCCATATATTATAATTTTTCTCACAAGTTCTCTGGTGGTAAGTCTTACATTATTTACCTTCAGTGCACCTTCTGGAGTTTTAAATTTATTATTCCTTCCATAACACATCATTAAAAAGCTAGCAGAAGCTAAAGCCCCCAGTGATGTTCCCATAGTTCCTCCTGCACAGCCTGCCTCCACTCCATACTTCATTAAATATGCAGCAAATACAAGAGTAAATATGGTATTTAATATTTGTTCTATCACCTGGGATACTGCTGTAGGAGTCATATTTCCCCTTCCCTGAAAATATCCTCTATAGGCAGAAGCAATAGAGGTAAATAATATAGCAGGGGCAAGATTTACAAGAGATAAATACACTCCTTTATAATGGGTTGCCCTAGCTAAAGGTAGCGCAAAAATCATAAGAAACAGAGCCATTACTATACCTATAATCACTAAAATAAATCTTGCTATTTTAAATGCTTTAATTGCATCTTTGTAATTTCCAACTGCAGCCAGTTCCGATATAAGTTTTGATATGGCTACAGGTATACCCGAATTGGCAAGCACAAAGATAAAAGCATATATCTGATAGGATGCACCATATAATCCATAGCCCTCTTCCCCGATTATTTTCATCAATATAGGAATGTATAATACAGATAATACCTTTACTAACATTCCTGCCATAGAAAGTATGGCAAAACCTTTAGTTGTTGATTGTTCCTTCATAATCCAAAACTCCCTGTCAAAAACTTGCAAAATAATAAATATTTAAAATTTATTAAATATATCATTTTTTATTTTTTTAAATATAGGTGGAAGCTTTTCAGATATAGTCTTGTTGTTCATATAACTTAACTTTCCTGTACAATTTCTAAAAGTTATCTTATAGGCATATAAATACTGATAAGTTAATCCATACTTGTTATAAAAAAAACTATTTATTTTAGATATACCATATTTAGTATCTCCTATTATGGGATTTCCTAAATATGCTAAATGAGTCCTTAATTGATGACTTCTACCTGTAATCAACTCCAATTCCACTAAAGAATAAGTACCACAGGTATGAAGAGTTTTCACATCCATGGATATTTTTTTCGTATTCTTTTTAGGTGAATTATATATGCTGGAAATATTATTTTTTCTGTCTTTTAATATATATCCTTCATAAACACCTTCATTTATTCTTCCCTTCACCAGAGCCTGATAATATTTCCTTATATTTCTCTCCCTTATTATTTCGTTTAACAATTTTAACGATTCATAATTTTTACCATATATTACTATACCTGAAGTGTTTCTATCCAACCTATTACAAGGAGAAGGAGTAAAGGTAACTTCTATTTCTGGTTTAAAATCTCCCTTGTCATATAAATAAGATAATACATAATCTGTTAAAGTCACATCATCAGTCTTTTTATCTGAATGCACTAACACTCCCGGCCACTTTTCCACCAGAATCATATTTTCATCTTCATAGGTTATCTTCAAAAAATTACTGTTTACCTTATTAAACTCAAAATTTTTCCCCTTGGAAACTATATATTGAGCTTCTACTATATCCTTATCCATAAGAAAATACTTCTCTTTAGTCTTTTTTCCGTTTACTTTAATATCACCTTTTCTTATAGCCTTGTATATGCCGCTTATAGGTACATCTCGAAGCCATTTTCTTAAAAATTTATCCAATCGCTGACCTGATTCATTACTTCCTATTTCTACTTTCATTTTATCTCTCCTGGTATCTTAAATATTTTTTATTTTAAAACTTTATACCAACAATATTTAATTATATAATACTATTATTGCATAAAGCAATATATAAAATTTATTATATCAAAATCCATATGAATGTAAGAATAACTTCAGATGGATTTTTTCAAAAATATACCTAAAGTTTAATCATATCTGCAATGAAAACTTTAGGTATAATTTATCCAATATACTATTTAACCATATTAATAATACCGCTTATTTCAAAAAATCATAGACCGCCCTGCACTGTATGGAGACTCCAATGGGAAGGCATTCTTCATCTATATCAAATAAGCTTCCATGAGCTGGATATATTATATTTTTACTTTCATTTCTGCAACCTAAATAATAAAATGCAGAAGGTCTCTCCATAGAAAAATAGGCAAAACTTTCCACGCCCATACTTGGACTTTCCAGCATTTTTACATGTTCTTCTCCTATTTCCTCGTAAGCTGCTTTTAAAATATCTTTAATTACATCATCGTCATTGTACAAACAAGGATAGCTCTCTTCTATATTTATTTCACACTTTCCTCTCATAGAGTTTACAACACCAGAAGTTATATCACGAAGCCTCTCTTTAACATATTCTCTATGTTCAGTTCTCATAGTTCTCATGGTACCAGCTATTACAACCTCTTCTGGTATTATATTTTGAGCAGTTCCTCCATGTATTGAACCTACTGTAATAACTGCCGGATCAGTTGGAGGAAGTTCCCTACTTATAATTTCTTGAAGGGATAATATTACATGGCTGCTTATAACTATAGGATCCACTCCCATATGGGGTCTTGCACCATGGGCTCCCACTCCTTTGATTTTTATGGTAAATGGATTAGAAGCTGCATTTACCACCCCCAATTTTACACCTATATTTCCTACTTCTATATTCTCATCCACATGAAGTCCTATCACCCTATCTACTCTGGGATTTTCAAGTACTCCTTCCTTTACCATTAGTTTAGCTCCTCCTGTAGTTTCCTCTGCAGGCTCAAAAAACAGCTTTACAGTTCCTTTTAATTCATCTTTTATACCATTTAAAATTTTAGCTACTCCTAAAAGTATAGTGGTATGTGCATCGTGTCCGCAGGCATGCATTTTTCCTTTTACTTGAGAAGAATAGCTACAGTTTTTATTATCTTCCAGAGGAAGCCCGTCTATATCAGCCCTTATACCTATAGTCTTGTTTCCTTTTCCCCTTATTATTCCACAAACCCCTGTACTAGCAGTTTCTACATACTCTACACCTATTTTTTTTAAAAATTCTTTTATTTTAAGAGAAGTTCTTTTCTCTTCATATCCCAGTTCAGGATGTCTATGAAGATCTCTTCTTATGTCAATTAATTCTTTCTTTATAGACTGTGCCATCTTAAAAAAATCCCTATCCATATTTCTACCTCCAATTATTTATAACACTTCTACTCCCATCCTAATTCTATTATATCTCCCTGAGACAGTTTATCATAATATCCTGCATTATTACCATTTAAACGTAAATATAATTTCCCCTTTACCCTGCTTAAATCAAATTCCACATAATTAAATATATCTACAAATATATACTCTTTTTTCCCTTTAAGTATTATATTTTTTCCATTTACAGTAACAGTTATTTCTTCTTTATCATCTTCTTTGACTTTATTTATTTCGTTAAAATCCTCCTTATCCTCTTTTGTAATTTTATATACTTCATCATCTATTGATTTTTCTTCCATATTATCGATATTTTGCTGTTTTTCTTCGTGATTTTTTAATACTCTGTAAATTCTATCTCCTTCTTTTATTATGTAATCTTTATCTAATTGCTTTCCATTTAAATAGTATAGAAATTTCTCACTATCTTGATTATGAGGAGAAAAATATTTTTCATAATCTCTCAAAGTTTCCGGAAAAATTATCACTACATTATCTTCCTGGTTTATATTACTGTCCAAACTTACCTTATTCTTATTTATGTAGGCAATAGGTTCTAAATTTTCTATTATATCATTTATAAAAAAACTTATAGAGTATATTTTATGTATATAATCCTTAATTTTAGGTGAAGCTACCTTCCCATTAAGGGCATATTTTATTTCTATGTTATCTCCTTCCTTCACTTCCTCATCTATACTTTTTGGAAATCCATTTACAGTTATTTTTGCACTAGAAGCTAATGTTCCAAAAGCAACTCTTTTTATTCCATTTAGGGTAAATCTTATATTGTCTCCATTTTTTGCTATCAATACACCAGGACTTATACCCGCATGCAGCATTGCATCCATAACCGTATGCGTGTGGGAATCAAAAAGACTTACTACCTTTCCATTTAACATTATATCAATAAAACCATGTCCTAACCTTTTTATGCAAATTAAAGCTATACCTAAAACTGTAACTCCCATGCTCCCTAAGGAATTATCAGGACAAACACAATCCACCACGGCTTCTCTTCCTTTTATGGCAATTCTCTTAAGTGGTATATTTAACCTTTTAGCTAAAAACTCTTTTAATTTAGGAGTATGGGCTCCACCTCCTACCAAAAAAATAGCATTAGGGGATTTATCCCCATTCAACTCTATTATTTTACTGCCAATTTTATCTGTTATTTTTTTCACAGCGGGAGTTATAAGTTTTATTACATCTTCTGATGATATTTCATTTTCTATACCTAAAACATCTGTATAAGTTATATTTTTATGCTGGTCACACTGTTTTTTTATACTTTCTGCAGTATTAAAATCCACTAAATAATTTTGTGCTATAACTTCAGTTATTTCATCTCCCGCTTCTGGCACCATACCATAGGCACTTATACTATCCCTGTTACTTAATGCTATATCTGAAGTTCCTGCTCCTATATCAATTAGAGCTAAATTTAACAATCTTAAATTTTGTGGAACAGCAGCTTCCATGGCAGCAATGGGTTCCAAAGTTAAATTTACAACGTTAAGACCCACCTTTTCCATAACAGAATATAAACTATCTACTACAGATCTTGGAAGAAAGGTTGCTATAACCTCTGCAGATACATTATTCCCTTTATGACTTAACAAATTACTTATAACATATCCATTTAAATAATAGTTTTTTACACTATATCCCACACAATATAATCTTCCTTTAACACTTTCATTTATTTTTTTTTCAGCAGACTTTACCGCAGTTAATTCCAAACTTCTAATAATGTCCCTATCTATTTCTCTTGTATAATCTACTTCTATTTTTTCTTTTACTACTATAGTTCTAAGAAATCTTCCCGCAGCGGCAATAGCCACATCTTTTATTTTCATATTTAAATCTTTTTCAAGTTCACTTTTTATGGTATTTACCACATTTGCCACAAGAGCCACATCATGTATTTGACCATCAATCATCGCCCTTTCTTCATGTTCTATGCACCTTTCTGCTATTACACGGAATTTTTTATCCCTTAATATCCCTACAGTGCCTATTACAGATCTTGTTCCTATATCCAATGAAAATATTATATCTTGTGAACTAAGATTAGTAATTTCCATAATATTACCTCTTTTTCTATGCTTATTAGGCTCATATTGTTAAAATATGAGCCTAATAAAATTATATAATAATATAGTTAAACATTCAATCAAGTGAATTCTAAGGTTCAGGTGAAATTTGCTCATAAGAAATACTTTTCTGCATCTGAACCTTATTTGAATAAAAACTATATTTGGAATTTCTGTATTATTTTATTAAGATCTGGTTTCCTGTATACCGAAAGTTATATCTTTTACTGCATTATTTATATTCTCTGAATTTAATTATAATTCTTCCACTGCTCCAGAAAGCCCTTCATCTGATATATTAACTTTTTGTACATTTTCTATAATTGATTTTATCAAATTTTATTTTATGTACTGAGTTTGTTATTTGAGATTTATATGTTTACATTGATTTTTATATACATAATATTTATAATGTATACAAGAATTTCATTTCACATGTTTTGTTTATCGGATAAACTCAATTCTTTTTAAGCCTTTTTAACTACTCTACTATAAAATAAATTATATGAATATAGAATTATGCATACTATATAAGAGTTAATTGCAGTCATAAGTAAAGTTTCAATTATTCTAGGTATCCATAAAAACATAAATCCTTTAGCCATAAGAGCTGGAGTTAATATCAGTAGAATGTAGGTATTTATAGTGCATATAAAAATTCCAGAAATACCTAAAACAATTACCATCTTAAAATAGTAATTGTTTATAAAACTATAGAACTTGCCTAAATTTTTATTAATAAATAGATTTATAAGCAAAATTAAAATACCTATGATACCTATTAGCATAAATCCATAACTAAAGTATTGAGATTTTTTGCCTAAAAACATTAATAGTCTACTTAAAGTAGTATTAGACATAAATTTTATTATAATAAAATTTATAAAACCTATTAGAAACAGCAATATAAAAAATATACTGTAATAATTTCTAATTTTGTACTTGCTTTTATTTATTATACTCCTCCACAGTATAGCAGGTAAAATACCTGCTATTATATTAGTTATGGTGAACAAAGGAATATATCCACCCATAGGTTTCATTATATATCCAAATATATCTATTAATCCCCCTGCAATTCCCCCATATAATGGACCAAAAATAAGTCCCGGTACTATGTAACATATAGCATCAAAGCTTATTCTTATGGTTAATATACCACCTGCAGCCACAGTTATAGCAAAGGGTCTTAAAACAATTGCAATTGCAATAAAAACTGCTGTAATAACAAGAAATCTTAAATTCATTCTGCTTTTCACATATTTTACCTCCAGTATGTTATAATTTAAATCTAGTTTACACTTATAGTTGAGAAAATTTGATAACATATATTTACAGTCACAAAAATTTATAAAAAAATGGAGACAAACTTCACATTTTGTTGTATAAATTAGTTTGCCAACAGATTTTAACGACAGGAGTGAAGAAAATGTCTCATAGAAGTATTTTAGCAGAAAAATCACCGATAATCCAATTTTTGTTTGAACTTAGATTTTTCGTATACTTCTCTAAACCTGTGTTAAAACATATTGAAGAGTTCATAAAAAATTCCACACAAATTGGAAATTGATTTGTATCTTTCTTTCTCTTTATTGTAACAAGATTGATATTTCTGTCAGATTTTAATTCTGAAGCAAATTTATTTCCCATATATCCTTTATCCCCTATTATAGTTGATGGAGATAAAGGATAAGTTAACTCCCATACTGCGGCTCTATCATCAACATTGGCAGGAGTCAAAACAAAATCAGTAACATATCCATCAAATGTTGTTAGAGTATGCAGCTTAAATCCATAATATGTTTCTTTCTTGGAGACACATTTGCCGTAGGCAGCCTTCGGTCTAAAGGATTTATGAAAATGGGCTCTTCCAAATTCACATACAGGGATTGGCATACTGTCGATTATCCCATATTTTTCCTGGGTATAGTCAAGGAATCGGGTTAGTTCTTGACGAATTTGCTTCATAACCTCATAAAGAGATTTTCTTGTCCTATGAAATCTTGTTCTTGTACAAAACTTGGGTGGTATAGGTGAAAAAGTTAAAGAAGAAAGATTAAAGAAAGGATTAAAACAATGTGAATTGGCACATGAAGCTGGTATTTCCAATACATATCTTTCAGATGTTGAAGTTGGAAGGACAATTCCATCAATAAAAACACTGGACAAGATATCAAAAGCATTAAAAGTTGATATGAAAGTGTTTTTATGGTACTAATTAATTTTTGGAGTTGAGAAGAAATATAATTAATTTTGTAGTGTAAATACATCTAATGGTGGCAGTTAATAAAATAATGTAAATAACTTTTTTAATTTTACTTTCTATTATTTTTTACTTTCATCATACCAATATATTTTTAAAACTATCCTCCATCTTTTGTGTCAAAAATAAAGAAATAATAAATGCAGATAGTAACAAGATGTTAGGAGCGATATACTTTGAATAAAATAAAAAATACATTAACAATTGAGGAAAAGATGGAATACCTAAGAGAAAAACTTAATAATCATATTATTAATAATTTAGGAAATAATGGGGTGGAAGCAAAAAAGTCTATATTAGCTATAAGTGAAGAACTTGATAAAGTCATATTTAGCTATATTAAAAATTTTAATAAAAAGACTTAATGTTAATTATAAATCTTAGGAGTTGTGGTATAGGTGATATTTAGTTTTTTTAGGTTTTATCTTCTTCACTATCAACATCAACAGTAATGCTATCTTTAAAGCTGTTCTTATATTTTAGAACGGCTTTCTCTTTCAAGTCTACAAGTCTAAAGCCTTGGTGTTAAAGGGCTTTAGGCTTTTTTGTTTAATGGAACGTTACTAATAAAAGTTGAAAAAACTACAGTTTTCCAAAACAAACAAATAAGTCAATACCGCTTTGAGCCTTGATATTAGTAGGTTTATAGCGGTTTTGTGAATAGCAACGCTGCACCCTTTTCGGAACGTTACCATTCATAAAATAAGTTGTAGCCATATTGATTTATAACGGTTTAGAGGGATTGGAGTAGTGCAACTTTATTTTGTGTGCAATTATATTATTGTGTGCCTGTTAGCTTTGCTTGGTAGATAAGAATTTAGAATAAAGATTAGTTAGAGGATTAAATATGTTGTTAGGGTTGATAGAAAGGGCAGAAAATCATTTTGTAGGCAATACCTTAGATGGAGCATATATTAAAGTGAGTAATTTTGCATTGGATGAAAAAATACAGGGGTACCTTTATTAGTACTTAGTAACCATATAAATAACCTGACATAGTATGTTAATAACAACAGATAAAATGGGGGGAGTACAGATGAAAGAACTATTATCAAAATTAATTAAAAATCGTGTTGATATTGTTTTTAAATCAGGGGATAAAATAGAAAAAGCAATTATAGTAGCTGCAATCAGAAATGCACTTGTAGTTGATTATAATGGTGGCATAGCAGTGATAGAAATACCTCATATTGCTTATGTTCTAGCGGAAACAGGAACTGTTGAATTAATGGACAGTATATTAAGTGATGAAGAAAGCAAAGATAATGATGAGAAGAATCATAAAAAACATCCTTAATAGTTAGTTAATTATTTTTAGAGTTTAAACTAACTATGTTTTATTAATTTGCATTTTATGTATGTCAAATTATATAAACTAAGGAAATAAATCTATCGATTTATTAAGTCAAAATAGAATTAAAATTATAAAGTTTAATAACAAGTAAGAATAAGGGTATAAAATAATTATATGTAAACAAGTATCACTTTACAAGTAATTTTAAATTTTAATAGATAGATGCATCAAATACCTTTTAAAAATATATCAACTATATATCAAGGTTGCAAAAATTAATATGAGTTAGAGGATATTTGGTATTATAATTAGTGTTGCTCAAAAGTCAATAATTGAAACTATAGTAGATTATTTAAACGAGTATTGCACTTTTTTTTTAAAAAAAGTACAATTTTCATGTATTTGTTTCAATTATTACAGCTATATTTATAGTTATTTTAGTACCACTAAAATTCTTACTTTATTAAGAAAAATATATAATGAAAACTTTGTTTTTATAAAGTTAATAAAATGATCATATAAAGTATTTTATTTGTAAGTAAGTTGCATTGTTCTTATATATTGTAAAATAGCTGAGATTTAGGTTTTGATAGTTCTGCTTTATTACATAACTTTATGGAGAAGGGGATAACTAATTTTGACAATAATAATTATATAGCAGCGTGTATTTATAAATTTTAACAAAACTTAATGGTGATAATTACATACTAAGAGATTCCTGACTACAAAAATTGTGATTAAATCATAGCTTCAAATTTATAGCAAACAGGAAGAGGAATAATTATGAGCAATACAGGTATCGTAATCTTAGTAATAGTATATGCTATTTCGTGTCATAAGCATGAATATAAACCATCAAATTAACCACAAAAATTTGTGGCTAAAACATAACTTTAAATTTATAAAAACACAGGAGGATGAATAATTATGACCAATTTAGTTATCATAATTTTAGTAATGTTATGTATTATTTGGTGTTGTAAGCATGAAGATAAACCATTTAAAAATTTTGATGATTATTTAATAAATTTTTATAGAGGACCTAAACCCCCACACAGAGGGATACCGAAACCACCACATAAAAGGTTACCAAAACCACCACCACTTTCTAAGCACCACGAGCAACAAAGACGTCTATATGATAAACATCTAGAATATCAGGATAAAAATGATTCAGGGTACTTCTCACTATCATCAGGTAAGTTTTGGCACAATCATAAATTGATTTCTTCTTTTATTATATTAATAGTCGGAAGTTTTACTATATCTTTTCTCAGTATAACTATAGCAACTATTTTTGTGTTTATTATGACAATTATAATTATTTTCTTTTCACCAAGAGAATTGAATGAAGCATATCCTGCTGCAATAGGGGCTATTATGGTACTATTCATAGGAGTTGTGACTTATCCTAATCTAGTAGATATTGCGCATAAAGTTAGTGGTGCTTCTCTCACTATCATTGCAACTATTGTCATGGCAATTATTTTAGAAAGCTTTGGATTTTTTCATTGGATGGCAGCTAGGTTATCAGGGTTAGCAAAGGGATCTGGTTATAGATTATTTTGGTATATACAATTATTATGCTTTCTCATGACTTTACTTTTTAACAATGATGGAAGTATTTTGATCACTACACCTATTCTTATTTTATTACTAAAAAATTTGCAATTAAATACTCGTGAACAGATACCTTATTTATTGAGTGGTGCATTAATTGCTACTGGCTCAAGTACACCTATAGGTGTAAGTAACATTACAAATTTAATTTCATTAAATATAATTAATATGACACTTTATAAGTATACAGAAATGATGTTTATTCCTGGCACATTGGGACTTCTATTCATGTCACTTTTGATGTTTTTGTTACTAAAAAAAAGACTCCCACGTACTCTTCCAAGATCAGTAACAGAACTAGATGAAATATTTTTTACAAAGGAGTTTCATCCATTTAAAGTAAATTTCTCTCTCAATACGAAAAAAAAACGTACAAGCTTTATGTTAAAGATTTTAATATTCGTATTTGGAATACGCTGTCTATTATTTGTTGCATCCTATTTTAGCATTCCTATAGAAATTGTTGCAATTATTGGGTCATTTGTATTAATATTGGTTAGATGGTACTATTTAAGAATGAGTCCATTGGATATTCTAAATAAAACACCATGGCATATTCTATTGTTTGCTTTTTCAATGTATGTGATTATTTATGGATTAAATAATGTTGGATTAACAAAGCAGATCATAAACTTAATTGAACCAATTTCAAAGCAAGGTTTGTTTTATGCAAATTTTACAATGGGAGGATTAACTTCTATTTTATCTAATATCTTTAATAATCATCCCGCATTAATGATAGGTACAATTGCATTATCTAATATGGGATTAGATAATCTCACTTTAAAAGCAATTTACTTGGCTAATATTATTGGAAGTGATATGGGATCTCTTCTTCTTCCTATTGGGACACTAGCTTCATTAATGTGGATGCATATATTAAAGAAAAATAAAATTAAGATATCATGGAAAGAATATTTAAACGTAACAAGTATCGTTGTTCCTTTAACAGTTATGTTTACTTTATGTATTTTATATTGGTGGATTAAAACAATGTTTGGTTAGAGCTTATCATTAAATAATTTCAGTTTTTCTAAAAACAATAAAAGCATATGCAAATTTAACAAGCCTAAAATAGGAAGAATGTGACTTCTTAAATATTGTTAATGCCTGAATAGTTATATCTAATAAATAACTTTCTAAAGCGATTCATCCATGAGTTGCAAGCTTTTACTGCCCGATGGTGTTTGGATTTTTTTCTTTACTTTTTTCTCTCATAATGGAGGAACTAAATGGTGTGTACAACCGCTAAATATTATACCTTCTTTGGTTTCAGTTTTTCCTTAGTCTGTTGGACTTTTGCCAGCAGACTCTTGTGCAAGGGGAGATTTTATCATGTTTCTATCTATGCTAAGTCATTTCTAATCTACACCTTTAATTCCGTCATATCCTTTAAGTTACCGTTTCCACATGCTTTCAAATACTCCCGCATTACACCATTATTTAATCTGAATACATAAAATATAGTTTTTAATATTTTTTTTAGATTCATAGGTGGTCTTCCATTAATAACAATATATTTGTACTTTTTCTTTTTGATGTTAAACCTTTTACTAATTTTTATAATTGCTTACTTATTTCTGTTGATCATTTTTCTGCCGTTTTCATTTATCCTCGTCTTTTCTGATTATTATATAATATCAGAATTTCTTTATGATAAGTTCTTAATAATAACTTAGATTCCATTTGAAATTTAATAAAAGTAGGCAATTTGCTCAGGATTGATATAATAAGTCTGTTCATCTGATTTTAGAATAATTAAACGGTTATAGTTAAAAATAACTTCTCCTGATATGACTTGGGTGGAAGTAGTATAAATTGTTAAATGCACACCCTGAAAATTACCGTTTATAAATGCTGCTAGAGAAGAACTTAGAATATTCTTCTTATAGTTATCTTTATGATTATATTTCTGTATAACTTTGTCACAGTTGTGATCTTTTTTATAATCAGTAATGATTTCATCATTATTAAGTTCTGAATATGTCGTATAACTAATATCACGTTCATCTGAAATTACAGCATTATTAATAAGCTCCAATGATAATGATGCATTAGATTTATTTTTACTCTCTGATAGTATACTGTTATTCTCTTGTAAATTATCATAAATAGTACTTTCACTTGGTATCAAAGCTGTATTTTCTTTAGGAAAATTTGCAGAATGAGACTCAGTGATTTTCTCATTACTTAAAAGTTTTACGGCGTGTAATTTGGCATTAGGAATATTTGTTTTAGGTGGTGTAGTTTCTTTATCGTGTGTTTTCTCTAATAATAAATCTTCGCTCTCAGCAACTGGATCAGATTCAATATGTTTAGTGTTTGACTTGTAAGCATCTTGATTTTCAGTGAGGCTATCCTTATACTTTGCTGTCCAGTATATAATTTTATTACAATTCATATGGTAAATTGTATTATTATGTGTTTTTAATATAATAAATTTTTCTTTTGAATCTTTTTTAGAACATTGAAGTAATTTACAATGAAGTTTTTTACACTTAGAACCACAATCATAAATAACAGTAATATGCTTTCCTATAAATTTATTATAATCGTTAAAATGATAATCAGACATTGCATAAATCCTCCTAATAAGATATTGATATATTATACTTACGGGTAATTTATAAGTAAAAGAGGTACCATTAAGGTAGCCTCCAAATTATTTATATTTATTTAAACCTATAATCATAAACTATTATGATTATAAGTTTGAATTTTAATATATACTTTCTATAGCAGTATAATTGACAAATACTATACCTTTTTCAGTTTTCAGTTTTAATACATCGGCATCTTCATCGTTTTTTAAGATAGCACCTTGTATTTTATTACCGTTTATTGTAACAACTGTTACGTTATAACCAAGTTCACCTTGATTTATTCTATTAATATTCATCAAATTTTCCCCCTCTTACGAATATTGTTATAGTATTATAAAAAAATGCTGTATCTGCAAAAAATAGTTTTACAGTTGAATTTGTATGAGGGCTAATATATACTTTCAATTGCATTAGTACTAACCATTGTTACTCCATTCTCAGTTTTAAGTTTTATAAAGGTAGAGTCTTCGTCAGTTTTTAAAATTTCGCCTTGTATTTTATTACCACTTTTTGTTACAATTGTCATTTTTGTCCCCAGATAATTTTGTTCTATAATTTTAATGTTCATAATAACATTCATTCCTTTCGCTGTGCTCAAGGCACAAAAATTAATGAAAG
>ENA-UOOE01002340-UOOE01002340.1-fermentation-metagenome-genome-assembly--contig:-NODE-2340-length-13759-cov-10.367557_pt1 | contig 13759 bp, 6 predicted proteins | sample MGYA00245776_ERZ724021 | MGnify/ENA primary metagenome ERZ724021 (study PRJEB28704, sample SAMN03018321) | fermentation metagenome | biome: anthropogenic terrestrial biome; feature: soil; material...
TTATTGCATAATACTAATTTTAAGGTTATTTTTGCACCGTTTTAGGTTATTTTGATAACCTGGTGTTTTGGGAAAAACAAAATTGCAACTTATAAAATAAGATTAATTTGTTTTCAAAGGTTATCAAGCCTAATATTCGATAAAGTGTAAATATTACGTTGATTTTTTTTAAAAGTATTGTGTTAATTTCGCGACATTATATATTGTGTTATTTTATTTTCACATATATTTGTACGATTTCTGATTTATCGAAAAAGCCGACGAGCATATTCTTAAGCGACAAGCATTCACTTGACCGCCTTTGCCCATACTCACAAAGCCGACTCTTTCGAAAATTACAATCGATTATGAGTTTCAGATATAGAAAAGAGTTTAATTTAAAAGTAGAGTTTATGAAAAGAAAGCTAATGATGTTTTTATCCCTCTTCTTTCTGGGAATGGGGATTATTTCTGCCCAAACACAGGTGCGCGGTACCGTGGTGGATGATACAGGTGAACCTATCATCGGTGCTACTATCCAGGTTAAAGGTACGACACAGGGAACTATTACTGATATAGACGGTAATTTTACCTTGTCTGCTCCATCCAACGGGACATTGGTTATCTCCTATGTGGGATATACTACACAAGAGGTCGCCGTAAATGCAAATGTCAGAGCAGTCCTACTTGAAGATACTGAAGTTCTCGAAGAAGTAGTTGTAACTGCTTTGGGTATTCAGCGTCAAAAGAGGAGCCTCGGTTATTCAACCGTTAATATTGATGCTGATGAGTTGAATCAGGCAAAATCAGTCAGTGTGGCTACAGGACTTCAGGGAAAAGTAGCCGGGCTGAATATATCTTCATTGAACAGCGGTGTTTTTGAAGATGTAAAAATTAATTTAAGGGGTATCCGTTCACTGACGGGCAGTAACAACCCAATGTTGTTATTGGACGGTGTTCCTGTGGGATTGGGTCTTCTGAACTCATTGAACCCTAACGATGTGGAAAGTATCAACGTATTGAAAGGCACTTCTGCGGCTGCTATTTATGGTCCAGATGCTCGTAACGGAGTAATCGTTGTTACCACAAAAGCAGGAACCAAGGAAAGCGAACCCGATATCACGGTTAGTAACTCTACCCAATTCAACAATGTCTCTTTTTTTCCAAAATTCCAAACATCTTTTGGTTCAGGTGGTTATGGAGAATATATTGGATACGAGAACTGGTCATGGGGCCCTGAGTTTAATGGCTCTGAAGTGCTATTGGGTGAGGAACTACCCGATGGTTCAAAACAGATGCTGCCCTATTCCAATATTTCCAACAACCGTAGAGACTTTTTCAACACGGGAGTTACCATGCAGAACGATATATCGTATGCTGCAAAAGATTTTTATTTAAGCATTCAGGACGCTTTGATCACCGGTGTAGTACCTGATGATGAAAATAGAAGAACTGGCGTTCGTTTGAATGTATCCCAAACTTTTAAGAATTTCAAAGTAAATTTCAGCAGCAACTATATTCAGTCAAATTACGATGTATTTGACAATAATGCTATGGGTGATTACTATGCCGCCAATAACGTAGGGCTGAACGGTGGTTTGATGAATCTTATCTTCAGTACACCGGCGAATGTGCCGCTGACCTCCTACAAGGATTTCGTAAATAACCCGTTTGCCCAGTACAATAACTATTTTAACAGATACGGAATCAATCCCTACATCGCAGTGGACTCTTGGAGACGTACAGGAAAAGATCAAAATTTGATTACCAGTCTGGATTTTGTCCTCTCGCCGTTTAAGTGGTTAGATCTGAACTACCGTGCAGCTTTAACATCCCAGACACTGGTATCAGAAAACCGTCAGAAACGTCTTTCTCTCACTCCGTATGGAGCGTCAAGAGGATTGGATGCCATTCCACAGGCAGTTGATAACGGATCTTATGCAGGAACCCGTTTGTCTTCTGAATTTTTCGCTAATTTCCACAAAGAATTTGGTGACTTCAAATTCGATGCAATTGCCGGAACATACGTGCGTGAGATCAGATCAAGAGATACCGGGGTAAATGCCAGCAATCTGGTAATCGACGGATTATTTAACGTTTCTGCTCGTCCTGGTGAACTGGGAGGTTTTTCCGATGAATCCAAATCACGGCTATTCTCAATTTATGGAAATGTGGTGTTAAACTACAAGAATTTTGCGAGTTTGGAAATTACGGGCCGCAACGATAAGACCTCGGTACTTGATCCAGCACACAACAGTTATTTTTATCCCGGTATCAGCGGCTCACTAGTACTCACTGATGCCGTGCCAGCCGTTAAGTCTGACTTTATGAACTTCCTAAAATTACGTGCGTCCTGGAATAAAACCGGTAATGCCGATATCAATCCCTATTTGCTGAGTGCTACTTTCTCGCAGGGAGATGGATTTCCTTATAGCGGTCTCCCAGGATATTCTGCTGATAATACCTCCTACGATCGCCTTTTACAGCCGGAGTTTATCAACAGCAAGGAAATAGGCTTTGAAGCAGGATTTCTGAGCAATAGAATTCATCTTGATGCCACCTATTACGACCAGGATAATACAAACCAGATTGTAAACATCAGGGTACCAAGATCCACCGGTTATACTTTTGCTTATGTAAATGCAGCGTCGTTCCGAAACTACGGTTTTGAAACACAACTGAGAATTACGCCGCTCATTAAACTGGGTGAATGGGACATAAATTTTAATGCAAATTATTCATATAACAACAGTGAAGTTTTGTCCATTTATCAGGACTTGAACGAATTATCAATTGGTGGATATGTCATGGCCGCAAATCAGGCAACCGTAGGCCGTCCAGCTTTTGTATTTAATGCCACGGATTACAAAAGAGATGATCAGGGTCGTGTAATCATTGACCGACTGACCGGTTATCCAATCGTAGATGAGGTGAGTAAAAGTTTCGGACGTACTCTGCCAGTACATACAGTCGGATTGAATCCCTCAATTCACTGGAAAGGTCTTAATATTTCCGCCCTCTTTGAATACAAGGGAGGACATGATGCATTTCATTTGATTGGGAACGAGATGGCATGGACCGGTGTATCTGAAAGAACCGGCGTAAACCACCGTGAACGATTTATCATACCTAATTCAGTGTATGAAGATCCCGACAATCCAGGTAATTATATCGAAAACACCAATATTACAATTACGGATGTAAATGATTTCTTTACTGGAGATAGTTACCGTGCTGTAGCTACTAACTTTATTACCAGTGCAGCCACTTGGCGATTCAGAGAGCTATCGATAACCTATGACCTACCGGGTTCGTTATTTGCCAATCAGAATGTGGTTGAAGGTATAACCGTTGGTCTGACGGGAAGAAACCTTGTCTTATGGCTACCGAAAACAAATGTGTACAGTGATCCTGACTTCAGGGGTAACAATGATTTCTTGACAGGTAATATATCTGGTATTTCCAATGCTACGGTAAATCCGCCTGTTCGTACCATCGGTGGAACGGTTTCGGTAAGGTTCTAATAAATTTATAATTCAAACGAATATGAAAAAAATAGTATCAATCATATTACTTTCGATATTAATATTGACCGGGTGCAAGGATGATTTCTTTGATATCAACGACAGTCCTAATAAAGCTATCGAAGACAACATGACACCCAGTCTGGTTTTGCCCCGTGCATTGCATAGAATGGCTGCGTTATCAGCTACCAACTACGATGTGTATCACAGATGGCTTGGCTACTGGTCTCGTTCCGGGACATATGGCCCCAACACCGACGAAGAGGGGTATAACATCACATCTACTTTCCAACGTACCTCCTGGCTCGATATGTATGATATCCTGAAAGATGTGGACGTCATTGAAAAGAATGCAACCGTTAGAAATGAGACAGCTTATATAGGTATTGCCAAAATATTGAAATCGATCGGGTTTATGCACCTGGTGGATCAATATAACAACGTACCCTACTCCAAGGCATTCGATTTGGCCAACAACCTACTTACTCCCTACGATAAGGGTGAGGATATTTATGCTGATTTAATTCTTCAACTGGATTCAGCTGATTTGATGCTCAAGAATGCGATTGTTGCAGAAAATCTTGATTTAACGAGTGCTGATGTTATGTTTAAAGGAGACCTCGCCAAATGGCGTAAGCTGGGAAATTCACAACGATTACGACTAATCATCCATCAGTCCGAGAAAATGGGAAATGCAGGGATGAAAACCGAGGTTGATAAGATTGTGGCGAACGGTGGTGGATTCTTGGGCGTTGGAGAAACAGCCGAAGTACAGCCAAAATATGGTGAAGACGTAGGTAAACAGAATCCATACTGGAATACATTCAAAATCAATGATGCCGGAGGATTGGATAACTTCAATAGAGCTAACAATTACTTTCTGCATCTATTGATGGATGCCAACGATATCCGTTATAAGTACTTTTATTCTGAGGCTGCAACACCAACAGGTGGTGAAACCTATTATGGTTTCGATTATGGCTATGCCGGCGATGACAAGAGTGCTGCACAATCATCCGATGTAACCGGTACCGGTCCTGGCCCTTACGATCCTGAAAGGGGTCTGGGTATTGGGAAAGGACCTGATATGGCACAATGGTTTTTTACTTCGTTTGAAAGTTTGTTCTTACAGGCAGAAGCCGTTCAGCGTGGAGTTTTGGCCGGCGATCCAAAGTCAGCATACGAAACTGCTGTCAGAGAATCTTTCCGATGGCTGCTGGTAATCAATGCAGAACAAGAAGCAACAACTTATCTTTCCAGACCCTTTGCAAATTGGGATGGAGATTCTAACACAGATAAATTGAAACTAATCTTGACGCAGAAGTATATTTCCATGTGTGGTATCAACGGACTGGAAACCTGGACGGACTATCGGAGAACCGGAATACCCAATGTTCCCCTGTCGGTTTCGGATTCAAGAGGAACGAAAGTGATTCCTTTTAGGTTGGTATATCCTCAGGAAGAATATCAGTATAATGAAGCCAACGTAACCGCTGAGGGTACCATCGATCCTCAAAAATCAAAAATATTCTGGGATAATTAATCAGAAATTATTTAAACTGTATTTATATGAAAATGAACAAAATAAACACTTTAGTCCTATCGATAATAGCATTGGGCATGGGGTTGACCTCCTGTTTGAATGATTCGATGATCGAAGATCAGAAATACGGACTTATCGATTTGGATGTTAACAAAATTATTGAGCTTCCTGCTGGAGGGACGCATACTGTTGGTATCACCTCATTGGATGAAGGGAAGAAAGACTATCTTCGTGAATTACGACTGGCTGCAGATCAACCCGCCAAGGAAGATATAGTGGTGAGCCTGGAGGTTGTATCTGACAGAGCTACTATCATCAAACAAGTGCGAGAACTTTTGTCGGACAAGTATCCGGAGGAAGATATCTCTGATGAAGAAATTCTTACTTTTGTTGCATCCGGGATTACCGTTCCAGCAACGGTTACTATTCCCAAAGGCGAACGATCTGTTAATTTCCCTGTCAATATCGACACTCATTTGCTTAAACCGACACCCCAATTTATTCTGGTCAGGATTAAGAGTGTGGATAAACCTGGTTACATTGTGAGTGGTAATTTTGGACAGCTCTTATTCGAATTGAAACTTAAGCATCAGTATGAAGGACGCTATATTATGACCGGAACAATGGAATATCTCATTGCAGGCAGTTTCTTCCATGTCACCTATCAATATGGGCTGCAATTCCCGGGTGAAGATTTTACAGTTCAGCTGCAAACCTATGATGGCCAGTCTATCGTTATGTATGATGAGATCGTCTTCGGTGATTACATCTACCCGATGTCCACTGCAACCGGTTTTAGTGGCTGGGGCTCTTTTGCACCAATATTCAAGTTCGATGACGAAGGTAACATAATTGCTGTAACAAACTATTATGGACAGCCTGCCGGCAACACTCGAAGCGCTCAACTAGATCCCTCCGGCGTGAACAAGTATGATCCTGCCACAAAATCATTCCAGGTTTCCTACTGGATGGTTCAACCCAGTGCAGTAGCTGCTCCACCGCACTACAGGACTCACATGGTAGAAACTTATACATTCGTAGAAGATTTATAATAAATTTTCAGTAATAGTGTAAACGGGGTGGATTTTCCATCCCGTTTTTTACGTGCCGTGCATGACACACAATAAAGAATGGCACTAGGCAGACACAGTGAAAACAATAATGGAACGCTACCTTCGCTATATGAGATTGAGCAGGTCTTTAGAAAATTGAGAAGTAATATTTGCAAAACCATTTTTCACTTTAAGGAAGAACCAATAAAGCTGCGTCTGCTGGTTTACTTAGTGGTCTTTCCGTATCAAAACATATTGGATTTCTGACTGTATCTCTATCAAAAATACATGAGTCAAGCGAAAAGATCGTCAAGGAATAATATCTTACAAAAATTACGAGCAAGAAAGCATACGTTAAGACTGAACTGACAGTCAAAATAAAAGAAATAAAAAAATATTTTTCATCGGATTAAAAGATAAAAACCAAAATTAAAGCTGATTTTTTCAGTCAATTTATTTATTGTATTCAATGTAGAATTTCTTTTAAAGTGTAATGCAAACACTTCGATTTTCAAAAGAATATTACAAAAAAATTGAAATAAATGCAAAAAAACAATTTGGTATTGAATTTTAATTTATATTTGCACTAACTTTGAGTTAAAATATATTCTAATAAGTTATGAATAGAGAGCCACATCCCCTCCTAAAGGTGATTTATGCTTTTTTGTTCATACAAAAAGAATAAATTTTCAATTATTTTCAATTATTTTACTGTTATTTGAATTTAATTAAAAATAATCAAAATGCAGAATTTATGAGAAGAAATTACTTACAACTTACAGCTTAGTTAGAATTATTGGCTTAATTATACTAAAGAATGTTGCAAAAAGTAATTTAATAATAAAAATTAATTTATATTTGCAAACAAATAAGGAAACTTATTTTATGTTAATCGCTTACGATAGGAAACCCGTCAAGGATCTACCTTGATATCTTTTATTTCCACCCCAAGAACGAATGTTTTTTAATTACTACAGCGATTGCTTCAGAATGTAACGATGACTTATATAATAATTGTTTAATTTAAAAGTAGAGTTTATGAAAAGAAAACTAACTGTGTTTTTAGCCTTGTTCTTCATTGGAATAGGGATTGTGCAGGCCCAGACACAAGTACGAGGTACTGTAGTAGATGAGAATGGAGACCCTGCGATTGGAGCAACCATACAGGTAAAAGGTACGACACAGGGAACTGTGACCGATTCTAATGGTAATTTCAATTTATCGGCACCGACAGGTGGAACGCTAGTTGTTTCGTATGTGGGATATGTAACTCAGGAAGTGCCAGTAAGTACAAACATAAGAGTAGTCTTGGTTACAGATTCAGAACTATTGGATGAAGTTATGGTTGTGGCGTATGGTACAGCTAGGAAAAACACTTTTACAGGTTCTGCCAATGTTATAAAAAGCGATGTTATCGAAAAGCGTCAAGTTTCGAGTATAGGAAATGCTCTATCTGGTGTTGCTCCCGGCATCCAAGTTTTTAATAACACTGCTCAACCGGGTGTAGATCCAGTAATACGTATTAGAGGAATTGGTTCATTAAATGCTTCTTCTGCTCCTCTTTGGGTTATTGATGATGTTCCCTATACAGGATTATTGAACAGTATTAATCCTGAAGACATTGAGACGATGACTATCCTGAAAGATGCTGCATCTGCGGCTTTGTATGGCTCTCGCGCAGCAAATGGTGTTATTATTGTTACAACTAAAAAAGGAAGAAGAAATCAAGCACCGGAAATTAATGTAAAATATACTATTGGCACAAGTGGACGTGCAATTCCTGAATACAAAAAATTAGGAGCTGCTCAATGGGCAGAAATGCAATGGGAAGCTTTGCGAAACAGAAGACCTGGAGGCTCGACAGTTACTGCAAATAACCAGTGGGCAACAGACAACTACGTGGCTCAGGTTGGTGGAATGGCTTATAATCCATTTTTCTTAAATGGCGCTGCGAACCCTAAACCAATAGGAACGGATGGTAAATTAGTTCCCGGAACAACTTTGATGTGGGATACAGATTGGTTTGATGCATTATCTCAAAGTCCCATTCGTCAAGAAACTCAATTTTCTTTAAGTGGTGGAACAAGTGGAACAAGATACCATGCATCTCTTAGTTATTTGGATGAAGATGCTATTACAATTGAATCAAATTTTAAAAGATATAGTGGCAGGTTATCAGTTGAGTCTGACATTAACAAATGGTTTAATACAAGCCTCAGTGTCGGCTTCACGAAAACAGAATCAAATTATCCTAATCAATCAGGGGCGGCATTCAATAACCCTTATTTGTTTGCAAGAGTAATAGCGCCAGTATACCCTGTTTATGCACATGATACTCAAGGAAATGTTATTATGGGTAAAGACGGAAAACCAGAATTTGATTTTGGTAGAACTCGCCCCAATGGTAAGGATCAAAACCCCCTGGCTACTACAATGTTAAATACATTATTGTATGAACGTTCAACTATTGACCCGTCATGGATATCAACAATTACTTTTATGCCAGGATTTACGTTTAAAAATATTCTTGCAGTTAACCATTGGACTTCTACCGACGATCAAATGTATAGCCGTGTAGTAGGCGATGCAACAGGTACTGGCAGAATTTACAAGACGAGATATAATACAATGACGGTTACTGCAAATCAAATTTTCAATTATGTAAAAACGTTTACGAACACCCATTCTATCAATTTGACAGCGGGTCATGAATCTATAAAAACTGACCGTAGATATTTATATGGACAAAAAACAAATACATTCTCTGATGACTATCCTGAGTTTGACATGGCTTCCAATGTAAGTAATTTAAATTCTCAGCGAGATATTCTCACTCGCGAAAAATATATTGCGCGTTTAGGTTATGATTATTTGCAGAAATATTTCATAGAAGGAAGTTTCGCCCGTGAGGCATCTTCTCGTTTCCATAAAGATAATAGATGGGGAAGCTTTTGGTCAACAAGTGTAGGTTGGAGAATTTCAGAAGAAAGTTTTTTAAACGATGTCGACTTTGTTGATAATTTAAAAATTAGAGCAAGTTACGGTTCACAAGGTAATGACGGATTAGACTCTTGGTATGCCTATCAAGGTCTTGCAAATTCAGGCTATAACTATGACGGCACGATGGGTTTTTCGTTTGATGTACTTGGTAACAATGGCTTATCGTGGGAGAAAAACATTTCTCTGAATACGGGTATAGATTTTTCTTTGTTCGGAAATAACCTGACCGGTGCTTTTGATTATTTTCATAGAAAGTCTGACGACCTTTTATTCTTCATGCCATTACCCGTATCTACTGGTTTTACAGGTATTAATAAAAACATAGGAGCAATTGAAAACAAAGGGGTCGAGTTGGAATTAAATGGTACGTTCATAAGAACAAGTAAATTAAACGCTGGAGCAGTATTTAACGCTAGTTATGTAAAAAGCATCATTACTAAACTACCACAAGAGGAAATAATTCAAGGTACAAAGAAATGGATGGTAGGACGTGATCCGTATGAGTTTTTTATGGTTGAATACGCAGGAGTTGATCCTGAAACAGGCTCGAAATTGTATTGGAAAGATATTAAAGACAACGAAGGAAATGTTACTGGACAAGAAAAAACAGCAGTTTCTCCTACTCCGGATATGAGAAGATATGTAGGTACTGCTCTTCCAAAATGGCAAGTTGCTCTTTCTCCATATTTAAACGGATACGGTTTTGATTTTTCATTTACATTGACTGGAGCTTTTGGACATAAAATATACGATAGCGCTTACTCTCAATTAATGCACGCTGGAGATCGCGCCGGTTATACGTGGCATAAAGATATTTTAAACAGATGGACTCCGGAGAACAAAAATGCAAAAGAACCGATTCTTGGTCCTAACCTGAATGATGCTACTTCTACCCGTTTCCTGTTTAATGGAAATTATCTCAGAATGAGAGCTATAACTTTAGGATATACAATTCCTGCAAGTATCACCTCGAAATTATCAATTAAGGGAGCAAGAATTTATTTACAAGCCGATAATTTACTCACTATTCGTGCAGCTGGAGTTCCTGATGGTATGGAGCCTGAAGAACTGACAGGTGTACAGGGAACTAACTCAACTACTTCTAAGATTTATTCTATTGGCTTTAACTTGAATTTTTAATAAGTTACAAATATGAAAAAGATATCATTTTTAATTACATCCATAGTTTTAACAGGAATTCTTTTCACTAACTGCAGTGATGATTTCCTTGAAACAAGGCCTTCCAATGCAATTGGATCTGCTGAACTCCCAAAAGATCCAAATGCATTAAGAGGCTTACTAAAAGGAACTTATAAATATATGCAAGCATGGGGAACAGGAGCTTATACAGGGGCAACCGGACAACATGACGATAGTGGAATCATGTCTTTTATGATTTTGCAAGATATTCTCGCTTTGGATATTATAGCCGGTCCAGGTGGATGGTATACATTTACCTATCAACATTACCCAAGTCAACGATACTCAAACCACAGACGTGCCACTTTTTGGTGGAATACAAGTTATGGAATAATAAAGAATTGTAACGCTATAATAAAAGCAGCGGAAGGGAATAACGATCCAGAGTTTCTCAATATCACTGCCCAAGCAAAAACCTTGAGAGCTTTTGCATACCATAATCTTGTTCGTCAATATAGAAAAACGTATCGTTTAGGCCACGATGGGCCTGGAGTTCCTTTAGTACTCGAACCTCCTGTTGGTGATCCAGAAATTGATAGTAAACCGGCAGGAAAATTATCGGATGTGTTTAAACAAATAACAGATGACTTGAATTGGGCAATTGAGAATTTTGGAAGTATTCAGCGTCCTACCAAGGGTATGGTTAACAAAAATGTTGCGGAAGGATTGTTAGCTAGAGTGTTATTGGAAATGGCTTATGCTCCCAATGAATCAGCTAAGTTTGATCAAGTTATTACGTTAGCTAAATCTGCCAGAACCGGATTCCCTTTAATGTCGGCTGCAGAATATGGAGGTGGATTTAATACCGTTGATAATGGCGAATGGCTTTGGGGGCACAAACAAGATGCCGAAGGCAATATCAGTTGGCCAGGATTTTATTCCTTTTATGATATTGAGAAATCAGGTCGTTTTGGTTATCAAAACTTCTTGGCGGATACCGTTTTTGTTAACATGTTTGACAAAAATGATGGTCGTAAACTTTTCGAATGGAATGATTTAGGAAACGGTTACGATAAATATGCCATAGAAAAATTTGTTGACAAACCAGATAGAACTGGAGACTTACCATATCTTCGTGCGGCAGAATTATTGTTGATTGAGGCTGAAGCTGAAGTAAATAAAGGTAATTATACTAAAGCACAGACATTGCTTGACGAATTAAGAGCAAAAAGAATAACAGGTTATCAACCTGAAGTTGCATTAACCAATAAAAACGATATGCTTGAACGTATATGGATCGAGCGTAGAAAAGAATTATATGGTGAAGGTTTTGCTTTATCCGATATTATGCGCTTTGGATTTTTCTTAGGAGGTACTACTAAAGTACAAAGAGGTCCTTATCATCTTGATTTTGACAATGAATTACGCGACATTCCTGCGGATAACGACAAGAGATATCTCAGGGAGATCCCTGATTTAGAGTTTGATAGCAACAAGGCTATGGATCGTACAAAAGATCAAAATGAAAGATAAAAATTACACTCTAATATAAATCTAAAAAAAATCGCTCTAAAAGCATTCCTGGAGACTGTCTCACAATTGAGGCAGTCTCTCTTTTTTATACTATGTTAAAAGGAATGACAAGTTACTAAGTTCAACTTAGAAGTGAAACTCCCAGTTGAGTTTATTAAAATAACGTGAATTCGATATAATTTTTTAAAACAGCATAAGTTGTTTGTCATCTACAAAATCTACCTTGATAGAGGGTTTCTTTGGCAAAAAACTGTAAGCCAATAATCCGGCTATCAGATTTGTAATGAAGTTTGTAAAACATCGATGCCTTGTATGTTCAATTTGACAGATATTTTTCAATTCATCGTTTACCGATTCAATGACAGCTCTTTTGCGAAGCATTACTCTGTCTTGTAACGGAAGTTCTCCTCCTTTCATGTTATTTCTCATTTTTGCCACAAAGTGAATCCCATCCACAAAGAGTATCCCGGCAAGCTTCTGTGAAACATATCCTCTGTCGGCATACAGCTTTCCGGATACCCTGCTGATAAAACTCTCCATCGAAAGCGGATACCGGTCATCGATATTACCTTGGGTAATGACAAAACTGATAATCTCACCTTTGTCGTTAATGATAATGTGCAACTTAAAGCCAAAGAACCAGCCTAAGGTTGTTTTACCCTTGGTTGCCATACCGTCGAATACACGGTTTGAGTGTTCCCGTTTGAAGTGACATACTTTCAATGCGGTGGAATCTATGAAGCTGATTCCCGTACAATCTCCCATACGACAGGTTTTCAGAAACAATACCAAAGGAAGAACCGTCTTTTGTTGAAGTTCCACAAACCGGTTATAAGAAACCAGACGCGGAAACTCTTCTTTCAAATGCTGCTTGACATAAAACACATAAAAGTGTTTCAGGTTACGCATTCCGCTTAAGTGAAAAGCGATCAGTATGGTCATCACCTCGCTGTCGGATAGTCTGTTCGGTTTATTCCTTTGTTTTTTGTCTTTGAACGCTTCCAAAGCATATTTTTTAAAAGTCACTTCAAATTCTTTTGAAAATTCGTCGCTTAAATAGAAAATTTCTGTAATTTCGTTGATGATTAGCATAGTGATGAATTTTAGTTATTTGTTTGTAATTCAACACTATAAAGACAATAATTAGTTCTGAGTTATGCTAACCATTTTCCGCTTTTCTTACATCGAACTCACGTTAAAATAATTCTTCAAAACAATCATAAAAGACACCGCGGGGTTTACCTAATGGCCAGTAGCGCGCGATCCTCCGAAGAGAGTCTAACAGTTAACTTCAGAATAACGGTACGCGATTTATTTATGTTTACAAAAGGAAATACCTAAGTCGCAATTGCAAGATCAAAGGGAGTCAGTCTTTCCACGGTGTCAAGGGAAGTACAATGTAACAAAAACAAACATGAAAGCTACTCGTGGCGTTTGGCTCACAATATTCCACAGGAGAGAAAGAAACGTTTATCCGGAAACAAGGTCACCCCAGAATGGATTAAACGGAAAATGCTCCGGTTCGCGCGCGATGAATGGTCTCCCAAGCAGATCAACGGGTAGCTAGAGAAATACAAACAAATCTGAGTTTCTCACAAGAAGTCCACAATTACCAATCGGTACGTTGCCGGGATGTCCTTTAAGATCTCTTTGCCACAAATCCAAAATTGACCGAGTGATACAAGTTAATCACAGACCGGGCAAGTTAAAGGCCGAAGAAAAAGAGAAGTTGCTCTCGGAAGCGGGGTTGATGCATCGAAGTCAAAAGCCCCAGGATGTTGAGGCCACCTTGGATAACCTGAAAAAGAACAAAAACTTCGATCAGTTCCTTAGCAAAGGCAAGGACACCACAGAAGTGGAGTTTGGATTGCTAATTATCAAAACATTTCTTACTGTTTTTCATAATACATAACATTCACCGCAATCCCTAAACGTTAAACTTTCAACAAAAACAGCACATCGCAAACTTTAAGAAGCTAAATCCAACA
>ENA-UOOE01002342-UOOE01002342.1-fermentation-metagenome-genome-assembly--contig:-NODE-2342-length-13756-cov-4.613094_pt1 | contig 13756 bp, 11 predicted proteins | sample MGYA00245776_ERZ724021 | MGnify/ENA primary metagenome ERZ724021 (study PRJEB28704, sample SAMN03018321) | fermentation metagenome | biome: anthropogenic terrestrial biome; feature: soil; material...
ATACATGCATACATACTTCAAAAAAGACTGATCATGTCAAATTTATTAATAAAAAATGGTAAAAGCATAACAGATGCCTGTGTGCAATCGGGATTTGGTGATTATTCTAATTTTATAAGAGCTTTTAAAAAAATGTTTGGAGTTTCTCCAAATAAATATTATAAGACTTATAAGCAGTAGCTTTCCTGTAAATTTGGGGGAATATATCCGAATTTAATTTATAAAAATCCAAGTACATTCCATTTGCTTATTATAGATTATTTTTGATATTTACAGGCCAGGAAGGCTTATTCCCACTTAAGACCTCATATATGCCAATAGCTGCATGAACAGACATTCTTTTCATGGCTTCTATGGTATGGGCCGCACTATGAGGGGTTACAATTACATTTTCCATCTTAAAAATGGGATTATCCTTTGAAGGTATCTCTCCATCAAATACATCAGTTGCCGCCCCTGCAATTTGTTTATTTAAAAGAGCATTACAAAGGGCAGCATTATCTACCACTTCTCCACGAGCTGTATTTATAAGAAATGCATCCTTTTTCATAAGAGACAATTCTCTTTTTCCTATAATTCTTGTAGTAGCTTTAGTAAGTGGAACAGTTAAACTTACAAAATCGGAATTTTCAAGCACATAATCCAGGCTATCTGTAAGTTCAACATAATCCAGTGATTTCGACTCTTCATCAATATGACGTTTAAAGCCTATAACTTTCATCCCAAAACCTTTTGAAGCTTTTAAGGCCAGAAGTTTTCCTATACTTCCAAGTCCCACAATTCCAAGTACCTTTCCTTCAAGATCAATGCCTAGAATATCTCTTATATTGAAATTTCCCTTTCTTAACTCTCTATCATAGAGAAAAAACTTTTTGGCTAATGCTATAATAAGGCCCATGGTATACTCCGCTACTGTATTTCTATTTGACTCTGGAGCATTGGTAATTTGTATGGAAAGCTCCGATGCTGTTTTAATGTCTACATTATTTACACCTACACCAAACCTTGAGATAACCTTTAACTTTTTGCCTGCCCTTATTACCTTTTCCGTGATATTTGCCATTCTAACAAGTATGGCATCACAATCTTTAACTTCCTCTATAAGAACATCCTCGGAGGTACCCTTAGGGCTTTTTATTTCATACCCGAACTTTTTTAGATATTCTACCCCTTCTTCTTCTATACTTTCTGTAATTAAAATTTTGTAACTCATATTAAAACCTCCCTGCACAATCTTTGTTTTCTATTCTATCTTAAATCAATTTACAATTCTACCTTTCACAAACTACATTAATGTAAAAATAACTTTTACTATACTTTATCAGTACATAATAGTATTATAGTGTTATTAAAAACATATGAGGTAAAACTATGGATAAATTAAATTTTAAAGATTTTCAATTAAGTAATACTATATTAGAATCATTACAAAAACTTGGATATAATTCTCCCTCTGAAGTTCAAGAAAAAGTTATACCCCTAATTTTAAAAAATAAAGACATTATAGTGAAATCGCAAACAGGCAGTGGAAAAACCGCAGCTTTTGCAATACCAATCTGTGAAAAAATAGAAATAGAAGAGAAAAATCCACAGGCATTGGTGCTTACTCCTACAAGAGAACTTGCCCTTCAGATTAAAGAAGATTTTTCATACATTGGAAGGTTAAAAAAGATAAACTGTACTGCTGTATTCGGCAAGGAACCTATAAGCCTTCAAATAAAAAAACTAAAACAGAGAGTTCATGTGGTAACTGGAACCCCAGGAAGAATTTTGGATCATATAGAAAGAAATACTTTAGTCCTTGAAAAAATAAAATATTTAGTTATAGATGAAGCAGATGAAATGCTAAGTAGAGGATTTATGGAACAGGTGGAATCCGTTATAGGCAGTCTTCCTAAGAATAGAACTACTCTTCTCTTTTCTGCAACTATCCCTGATGAAATACTAAAATTATGCAATGTGTATATGGAAAATCCACTCAACATAGAGGTTCAGTGTGAAAGCTCAGTAAAAGACAGAATAACACAAGTTTATTACAAGACAGAAGCTCCTTGTAAATTTTCTCTGTTAAATAAAATAATATACACTGAAAGACCTGAAAGTTCCATGATATTCTGCAGAACTAAGAAGAATGTAGATGATTTAGTTCTACAGATGAAAGCTAAAAAGTATTCCTGTGAGGCTCTTCATGGAGGAATGCTTCAAAATGAAAGAATTGATAAAATCCAGAGCTTTAAAAGAGGGGAATTTACTTTTCTTATATGTACAGATATAGCTGCCAGAGGAATTGATGTGGAAAATATAACCCATATAATAAATTATGATATACCTGTAGAAAGAGAAAACTATATTCATAGAATAGGACGGACAGGACGTTTTACAAGTGATGGAACTGCCATAACTTTTGTTACCCCTAAAGAATATCCCTATTTTAAAAAATTAGAAGAATATTTTCATATTACTATTAAAGAAGGCAGGATTCCCTCTTTAGAAGAAGTTGAAACAGGAAAAAAGCTATTTTATGAAAAACTTAAATCTACACCTAAACGGAAAGAAGACAAAGCAACAAAATTAAACAGAGATATTACAAAAATATATATAAGTGCAGGTAAAAAGAAAAAAATACGACCTGGAGATGTAGTAGGTACTATTTCAAATATTCCCGGGGTAAATCCCGAAGACATTGGAATAATAGACATAAAAGATAATTTCTCCTACGTGGATATACTTTTTGGCAAGGCCGATATAGTTCTTGAAGGACTTCAACATAAAACCATAAAGGGTAAAACAATACGAGCTGAAAAGGCTCAAAAGTAGAAAAAATCAGGTGTATTTGGTATACCTGATTTTTACCTTTTATCTCTTTCTCCAAAATACTGGTAATAATAGCATTTTAACCTTCCATTATAAAGTTTTCTATTCTTATGAGATTTCCTTCCAAAGTATTTTTCAAATTCAGTGTGAGCTGTTATTATAAAGTAAGACCAATTTCCAAGTCTTGAAAATACCTCTCCCATATCTTTATATAAATTTTCCACTTCTTTTTTTTCTCCAAGTCTCTCTCCATAGGGAGGATTGCTTATTATAAACCCATACTTCTTACTAGAACTAAACTTTTGTAGGGGCATTTTTTGAAAAGCAATATAATCTTCCACTCCTGCTTTTTTTGCATTGGCTCTGGCAGTTTTAACCACCCTTCCATCTATATCTGAAGCAAGAATTCTAAAATTATTACTGTTAATAGAATTCTGGGCGTGTTTTCTCAAATCTTGCCATAAACTATGAGGAATTATACCCCATTTTTCCGAAACAAAACTTCTATTTAATCCTGGAGCCATATTTTTTGCTATTAATGCAGCCTCAATGGCAATGGTACCTGAACCGCACATGGGATCTGCAAGTATTTGTGAAGGCTTCCATTTGCTTAAAAGCACCAGAGCCGCAGCCAGTGTTTCCTTTATAGGTGCTCCCCCAGAATTTTCTCTATATCCTCTTTTATGAAGTGCTTCCCCTGAAGTATCTAAAGTCAAAGTTACTCTATCTTTAAGTATACCCACTTCTATTTTATATTCCACTCCAGTTTCATGAAATCTTTCCCTGTTATATTTCTTTTTCATAGCTTCAACCACAGCTTTTTTAACTATGGATTGGCAATCTGGCACACTATGCAATTTAGATTTTATAGATTTACCCGTCACATGCATAAATGCATCCTCAGGCATGATATTTCCCCAATCCACAGAAAGTGCACCTTGAAAAAGTTCCTCAAAACTTTCTGCTTTAAATTCCGCCATTTTTATAAGTACTCTATCTGCCGTCCTAAGCCATAAATTACAAGTAACTATATCCATTTCATCTCCACAAAAAGTAACCTTGCCATTTTCAAGCTTCAAATTATCATATCCAAGTTCCTTAAGCTCTCCAGCCACCACAGCTTCCAATCCAAAAGTGGAGGTGGCAATCAATGTATATTCCATATTTTTCTCCTTAAATCATTCAGTTTTACTTGATACTTATAATATAATTAAATTATAAAATATAGTATAAATATATTAACATTTTTTAAAACATCCAACAAATTATTTTTAAATTAAGTTATTGACTATTACATCATTATATTGTAATATATAAATATAACGATGAATAAATTCCATGGAAAAGAGGTACGTTATGGACAGTAATTATATGAAATATACGGAAGTATCAGAAATCCTTAAAGTGATGGCTCATCCCATTAGATTATGTATAATTAAGGGATTACTTGAAACAGGAAGCTGCAACGTAAGTCATATGCAGCAGTGCCTGAATATACCTCAATCTACACTATCCCAGCATCTTCAGAAATTAAAAGCTGCTGGAATTATAAAAGGTATGAGAAATGGGGTAGAAATTAATTATAAAGTCTGCAATGAACTAGTTATTGACTTAATTAATGCTTTGTTTAAATAACTTATAATTAATCGCCAAGATTATGGAGGGAGGAATTTTCATGAGAAAAAAAATATTGATTGTAGGTGGAGTAGCAGGCGGAGCTTCCACAGCCACAAGACTTAGAAGACTAGATGAAAATGCAGAAATAATTATGTTTGAAATGGATGAATATATATCCTTTGCAAATTGCGGTCTTCCCTACTACATAGGAAATACTATTAAAGATAGAGAAAGACTGCTGGTTGAAACACCGGAAGGTATGAAAGGTAAGTTTAATATAGATGCCAGAATCAATAGTGAAGTCATCGGTATAGATGTCAACAAAAACACAGTAAAGGTAAAAAGCAAAGACCTTAGAACCTATGAAGAAAGTTATGATTACCTGGTATTATCCCCTGGTGGAAAAGCCATCAGACCAAATATTGAAGGGATAAACAGTAAAAGGATTTTAACCTTGAGAAATATACCAGATACAGATAACATAAAATCCCTTGTAGATAGGGAAAATATTCAAAATGCAGCCATTATAGGCGGCGGTTTTATTGGCATTGAAATGGCAGAAAATTTAAAAGAAAGAGGTCTTGACGTAACTTTAATTGAAGCTGCACCTCATATTTTAGCACCTTTTGATTCAGATATGGTGACTGCTCTTGAAAAAGAGTTGGAGGACAATGGCGTAAATATAATTTTAAATGATGGAGTTAAATCTTTTAAAGACAATGAAGGAAATGTGGAAATAACCCTTGGCAGCAATACAAAGGTTACTACGGATTTAGTTATACTCGCCATAGGTGTGGCACCTAATACAAATTTTATAAAAGACAGTGGAATAAACCTGGGAATTAAAGGACATATATTGGTCAACAATAAAATGCAGACAAATATTAAAAATATTTATGCTGTGGGAGATGCCATAGAAGTAGTAGATTTCATAAATGGTAATAATACTGCAATTGCACTGGCAGGTCCTGCCAATAAGCAGGGAAGAATAGCAGCAGACAATATATGTGGAGTAGATTCTACCTACGATGGAACCCAAGGTACTGCAATAATTAAAGTATTCAGTTTAGCTGGGGCAAGTACAGGAAATAATGAAAGAACTTTAAAAAAATTTAACATTCCATATAAAGTTATATATGTTCACCCAACATCCCACGCATCCTATTACCCTGATGCACTTCCGTTATCTTTAAAACTCATCTTTAATCAGGAAGGTAAAATTTTAGGTGCACAAAGTACAGGTTATGATGGTGTGGATAAAAGAATTGACATTATTGCCACAGCCATTCGCCTTGGGGGTACAGTAAAGGATTTGACCAAACTTGAACTAAGTTATTCTCCTCCATTTTCATCCGCAAAAGATCCTGTGAATATGGCAGGCTTTGTGGCAGAAAATGTTTTATCCGGGAAAGTAGAAATTATAACTCCAGAAGAATTTTTAAATTATAACAAAGAAAATATCCTTATTTTAGATGTACATGCAAAAATAGAATTTGACAACCAGCACATTGAAGGTGCCTTAAATATTCCTTTAGATGAACTAAGAAACAGACTGGAAGAACTAGATAAAAATAAAGAAATCATAGCCTATTGTAAGGTGGGTTTAAGAAGTTATACTGCAGCTAGAATACTTTCTCAACATGGATACAAAGTTAAAATTCTAACAGGGGGATATAAAAGTTATGAATTATTAAATTTCAAACCTAAAAAATTTGATGATACCAAAGTTTCACCAGAAAAAAAATCAAATTTCAATAATCAGACTATAGGTTTAAAATTTGATTCAGAGGAACCTTCTTATAACAAAAGTGTAAATGCCTGCGGTCTTTCCTGCCCGGGACCTCTTATGCAGACAAAATCCTCTATTGATGATTTAGAACAGGGAGAAATTCTTAAAGTAACTGCTTCTGATCCAGGCTTTTATGAAGATATTAAGGCATGGTGCAGGAGAACTGATAATGACCTTATTAGTTTGAGCAAAAATAATTGCAATGTAACGGCTTTTATAAAAAAAAACAATGAACTAAATTCGAAAAATGCTAAAATCCGTAAAATATCATATAATGATAATAAAACTATTGTGGTATTCAGCGGTGATTTAGATAAGGCACTAGCCTCTTTTATAATTGCCAATGGAGCTGCTTCAATGGGTAAAAAAGTTACAATGTTTTTTACCTTCTGGGGACTAAATATATTAAGAAAACCTGAAAAAGTACCTGTAAAAAAACAATTCATGGATTCTATGTTTGGAAAAATGATGCCCCGTGGAAGCAAAAAATTGAAATTGTCCAATATGAATATGTTAGGAATGGGTACAAAAATGATGAGAAAAGTTATGAAGAATAAAAATATAAGTTCCCTGGAAGATTTAATAAAATCTGCCATAGACGGTGGTATTGAAATAGTAGCCTGTCAAATGTCCATGGATGTCATGGGACTTAAAAAGGAAGAACTCATTGAGGGAGTTAAACTAGGCGGAGTAGGCTACTATCTGGGTGAAGCAGAAGACTCAAATGTAAACTTGTTTATTTAAAATTGTGTAAAAAATTCAAGTATTGAATTTAAAATTCAATACTTGAATTTTTTTAAGATCTAAGATTTTTTATACTGCAGAGCCGCTCTGCCTTCATCACCGGTACTTATACGTATAACATTTTCCACGTTATATACAAATATCTTTCCATCACCTATTTCTCCAGTATGAAGTACTTTTTTGGCAGTTTCAACCACAAGATCCACTGGTACTTCGCAAACAACTACCTCTACTTTTACTTTAGGTATAAGATTAATATCCATAGCCAAACCTCGATAGTATTCCTTATGACCTTTCTGCATACCGCAGCCTGAAACATTGGTAACAGTCATACCTGTGATGCCGATATCATCTAGTGCTTTTTTTAATTCCTCAAATCTGTCTTTAGAAGTAATAATATCTACTTTAGTAAGCTTATCACTCATTATTTTACCTCCTTATTAAACACATATTTCAATATCCTGAAATGACGTAAAAATATCCTATACAAATTTATATTATTCTATTCATCAATAAATATACAGATAGGGTCTATCTTTAAACTCCTATTCCTCCATAAGCCTCTTCACCGTGTTCTGTAACATCAAGACCTGTCTGTTCGTCTTTTTCAGTTGCTCTCATACTGCTTACTGCATTAATTACTTTAATTATAATAAATGTAACTACTGCTGCGTATATAACTGTAGCTAAAATAGCTATAAGCTGAATTCCAACCAACTTTGGATTTCCATGTATCAATCCATTTGATCCAGCTGAATTTATCGCTGTCCATGCAAATATTCCCGTAGCGATTCCTCCCCATATTCCTCCTACGCCGTGGCATCCAAAAGCATCTAGTGCATCATCATATCCTAATTTGGATTTAACAAAAGTAATTGAAATATAACATATGGCTCCGCCTATTAGACCAATAATCAATGAAGCCAAAGGACTTACAAATCCTGCACCTGGAGTTATAGCTACAAGACCTGCAACTATTCCACTGGCAACTCCAAGAGAAGTTACTTTCTTTCTATATATATATTCACAAATAGCCCAACTTACAGCTGAAGCCGCTGCGGAGGTATTTGTAGTAACAAACGCATTTACTGCTACACCATTTACGCCAAGACCACTTCCAGCATTAAATCCATACCAGCCAAACCAGAGAAGTGCAGCTCCAAGACAAGTTAAAGGAAGATTACTAGGTTTGCCTACATTCTTTCTTTTACCCAGCATCAATGCTGCCACAAGTCCTGATACACCTGAACTTATATGAACTACATTACCACCTGCAAAATCTAAAGCTCCAAGGTTCTTAAGCCAGCCGCCTGTTCCCCATACCCAATGGGCAATAGGATCATAAACAAAAGTTGTCCAAAGCAAAAGAAACGCGATCCAGTGCATAAATTTCATTCTCTCTGCAATAGATCCAGATATAAGTGCAGGAGTTATTATTGCAAACATAAGCTGAAACATCATAAATACTTGTTGAGGAATTGTACCTGCATAATCTGCATTTGGTGCAAATCCCACTCCTTTTAAACCTGCAAAATTAAAACCACCTATGAATCCACCAATATTGTTTCCAAAACACAGTGTATATCCTATAAGTATCCACTGTATGGATATTACTACCAGGGCTGAATAACTATGAAGAGTACTATTTAATGTATTCTTGCCTCTAACCATTCCTCCATAAAATAAAGCTAGTCCCGGAGTCATTATCATTACTAAAGCTGCACTAATAATGACAAATACAGTATCTGCTGCATTCACTCCACTCATAAAAATACCTCCTTAAAAATAAATTAATAAAAAAATTATAAGTTTTTTAAATATATTTTTTCTGCAACCTTTAAAAAACTTATTTATATAATACTAACTTTTATACAAATTATCAATAGAAATATTGAAATTTTATTAATTTATTATTTTATATATATGTATATTAATAATTGCAAATTTTAATGCATATATAGAAATTTAAGGGAGTATATTAAAATTGTTGTATTATACTTTAAATGATGAAATAAAAATACAATTTTATAATTTTGAATTTTTTGTGTTCATATTCCATAAGGTGAATACTGGATAAATAATGATTTGAAATATACTGTATTTAAAATTACCCTAATAAAATCATTTTCATAGTAATATATTCTATATTTTCATATATAAATAATTACTTTATTTTTCCATATATTGATTTCATTTAAAATAATATAGTTAAAAACACTTTTATACAATTTTTTGTAATGCAATAATATATTCACCATTTGACATATATATATATTAAAATATCAATTTTCTGCAATTTATATTATGATTTTATTATTATTTTTACGTATATATATGATAATTATCATATATATATTAACTTTTTATAAAAATATTTTTTTATTATAGTTAATATAAAATAAAATTTTTTTATAACCTATTTGTATTAAGAATGTTTATTTTCTTTTACGCACCATTTATCACAAAAATTTGCTTTTTTATTACACACAATTTTCCTGGAACCACAGGATGGGCAAATATTTCTATCCTGTTCATAATTTACTTCATATATATTACCACAATTAAAACATTTAAATTTACATAAATTAGTGGTATAGTTTCCTCCTTCTATTTTTATAGCATTTCCTTGAATTAAAGCAAGAGCCACTTTCTTTCGTGCACTGTCTATAATATTTTGAAAAGTTTGCCTTGACACTTTCATTCTTTCAGCACATTCTTGTTGATTTAATGATTCTATATCTTTAAGTCTTATTGCTTCAAGTTCCTCTAATTTTAAAGAAACTTCCTTTATTTCGCATTTAGGTCTTCCAATCGGTGTGAAACACGTATATTTTGGGAAAAATTCTATTCTTCTAAACTTTATAGGTCTTGGCATATTTTCTCTCCTTTATATTTAATACATAGTATTATCTCATTAAATAAGCATTTTACAAGGGATACAATTGAAATACTACAATAAATTTATTATAGTATTAAATTCATTAATAAATATCCTCCCACTACTATATTGGATAATGTTTGTTTATAGTAAAAAATAATACTACACCACAATATTTAATATTAAAAATAATAATTTATCAATGAGATGCTATTATATTAATTAATTCAGTTTATAATAAATAATATAATAAAAATAACTCTGATTTTCTGCAATCAAAAGCAGGACAACTATACCTGCCCTGCCATAAAACTCTATATTTTTAAAATTAAATGCTGTAACTACCTTAAGTTACTATGTACTCATATACATTTATACTTATAACATTTTACTTGTGAATGTGAAACTCCATCAATTATTTCTTTAAAGATATATCCTTTAAACTATCAATTATATTTTGAACGATAGGTTTAAAAATGTTCTCAAGACTTTCACTTATACTCTCATCTCCCTGTTCTGACAAACTGCTTATATCGCTTAACATAGGAAGTTCCCCTAAAAGTTTTAAATCCATATCTTTTAAAAATTTATCTGTACTTTCACCGTTAAAAAGTTTTATCTGTTTACCACAGTCTGGACAGGTTATATAACTCATGTTTTCAATAACCCCCAGTATGTTAATATTCATAGTTCTTACCATATTTACAGCTTTTGAAACTATCATAGATACTAAATCCTGTGGTACGGATATCATAACTATACCATCTATAGGCATAGATTGCATTACAGTAAGTGCTACATCTCCTGTTCCTGGAGGCATATCAATTATTAAATAATCCAGCTCCCCCCATATTACATCTGTCCATAATTGTTTAACTGCACCACCTATTACCGGCCCTCTCCATATGACCGGCTGGCTTTCATCTTCTAAAAGTAGATTTAATGATATAGCCTTTATTGCATCTTTTGTGTCTACAGGTACTATAAATTCCTCCGTAGTTTCAGCTCTTTTGCCTTTTAAACCCATTAAATTAGGAATACTTGGTCCTGTTATATCTGCATCTAAAATTCCTACACTATATCCCATCTTTTTCAACTGTTTAGCCACAAGCACAGAAATTGATGATTTTCCTACACCTCCTTTACCACTCATAATACCAATAAGTTTTTTTACCTTATTATAGGGATTAAAATCAATATCACAACTTTCCTTATCTTTGCTACATCCATCATTTGATGGACATGAACTACAATCTGACATAAAATCATCTCCTATATCTACATTGGCATTTGCCATTTTTATATTACGCCTATTTATTATTATTGTCAAACACATATCAAACTATAAGATTTATTGAAAGTATATTAAATATATTAATAGGTCTTATAATAGAATTAACCTATATAAGACCCTGTATTATATTTTTTGTATAATAGCATAACATACTCTAAAGTCTCAATTCAATATTTTTTACACATTTAAAAAATAAATATCTAGTAAATAGTTATTTAAATATCAAATACTTCATAAGGTTCAGGTGAAGTTTGCACAGAGGAATGCTTTTTTCCATCCGAACCTCAGAAGAACTTATAAAGGTGCACAGCAGTGCTTATCTCCCATTTTGAAGAATATGGGAGTATTAGCTAATTCCAGCGTTGGGATAAACTAATATACCTTATCAATATTATATCCATGTTCATTTAAGGATTTAATTATATCTTCTATATGATCATGTCCATTAGTCTCAACTGTTACTTCTAAGGCTACGTGTTTTAACCTATCAATAGCTTTAAACTGATTATGATCTAATTTTATTATATTTGCACACTTTTCTGCTAAAATTTTTGATATCTGTAAAAGCTGTCCTGGAGTATCCTTCAGTTTAACTGAAAAACAAAATATCCTTCCCCGTGAAACAAGTCCATGATTTAAAAGCGCCGACATTGTTACTACATCTATATTTCCACCACTTATTAAACAAACCACTTTTTTATTTTTAAATTTCAGCTTGCTTAATGCAGACAGTGACATCGCTCCTGTGGCTTCCGCCACAAGCTTATGCTTTTCCAAAAGAATATATACGTCCTCCATAAGTTCTTGATCACTTACTGTAACAATTTCATCTACATATTTTTTTATAACTTGAAATGTTAATTCCCCTGGATTTTTCACTGCTGCCCCATCTGCAATGGTATCAATATTTTCCGCACTGACCAGCTTTCCTGTATCAAAAGAACGCTTCATAGGATTAGCCCCTTCAGCCTGAACTCCTATTATTTTTATATTGGGATTAACGGACTTCGCAGCCACCGATATGCCACTTATCAAGCCTCCTCCACCTATTGGTACTACTATAGCATCCACATCCTTCAACTTTTCTATAATCTCAAGAGCTATTGTTCCCTGGCCTGCCATTACATCCAAATCATCAAAAGGATGTATAAAAGTATATCCTTTTTCTTTCTCAAGTCTCTTAGCTTCTTCATAGGCCTCATCATAAACTTTTCCTTTAAGTACTACTTGCGCTCCATAATTTTTAGTGGCCTGCACTTTAATAAGTGGTGTAGTTTCAGGCATGACAATTGTAGCTTCAATTCCAAGTTTGTTTGCAGCATAAGCAACTCCCTGGGCATGATTTCCTGCTGAAGAAGCAATCAATCCCTTCTTTTTATTATCCTCACTTAATTTAGAAATTTTATTTAGAGCACCTCTTAATTTAAACGCCCCAGTTATCTGTAAATTTTCTGGCTTTATATATACCTGATTTCCACTTTCCAAACTATATTCCGAGCTATATATTAATTCCGTATTTATACATATGTCCTTTATTCTTTTTCTAGCTTCCAATACATCTTCTAAAGTTAAATGTGCTTCTTTTGTTTCTAAAGTTAACATTTCTTTCATAATTTTAAGTCTCCCCTCTAATTATTCGTATTAAAAGATTATATTTTTATAAATAAAAAAATCTTTCATACTCATAAACACTTTACATATGCTTATAAGGACGAAAGATTAACATTCCGTGATACCACCTTATTTGCAATTAGATACTCTAACTGCCACTCATTTTTCAGGTCAGTTTCAAACAATTAAATATATATTATCCACTATAACCCTAACCAAGTACCGCTGGTAGACGTCCTCGTTTACTAGACAAAAGTCTTTCTACTCGGAAACTCCGGAGTGATTATTATATATTTATATTAACACCAACTTTCACCATCCGTCGGCTCTCTGAAGTTAATACGTTAAATATTTTTCTCTCCATCTTAGTTTTTTACTTTTACTTAATTATATAATCTTGTAAAAAAGTATATTATTTTTATTGAAAAATGTCAATATAAAATTAATAAAATTTTCTCAATTGTTTAACTAAAAATACGGCTAAAATAGCGGGAATTATCTGACCTACCAAAAGACTAAATACTAAAACTATATATTTGATATGTAAAAGATAAGATAACCATATAGGTACCCCAAATCCAGGTATAAAAATAATAGGTAATGCAATAAACCAATCATTAAATTTATACTTACTTATTAAATATACTAAAAGTGAAGTTATGATACCTACAATTGCCCCTCCCAGCATATCAGGAAGTCCAAGGCCTCCCATTAAAGTATTGCTGATAAGATTACTCAATCCCATAGGCAAAATAAGAAATGGAAAAATGGCAGACAAACCATATAAAGATGTAGCTATCCTTATCTGAAATTGCATAAAAGCAAAGCTTTGGGTAAAATACATAACCACCACATATATTGCTATAACAATGCCAGAGATAGCAATTTTATTTATTTTTGACAGAGATTTTTTATTTCTGAAAATATCTTTCTTTTCATATTGCATTTACTTCTCTCCTCGTATAATATAGTTGTACCAATCAATAGAGATTAGATCATCTCTACTAAC
>ENA-UOOE01002343-UOOE01002343.1-fermentation-metagenome-genome-assembly--contig:-NODE-2343-length-13755-cov-6.881971_pt1 | contig 13755 bp, 15 predicted proteins | sample MGYA00245776_ERZ724021 | MGnify/ENA primary metagenome ERZ724021 (study PRJEB28704, sample SAMN03018321) | fermentation metagenome | biome: anthropogenic terrestrial biome; feature: soil; material...
AGATTAGTCGCTGGAAGCAAGGAATTTCAGGGATAAGAGTAGACGAGCATCCCGATCTGTGCTAAGCAGCAGTCAATACAAGTAGGGGGACTTACCAAGATTGCAATCCATATAAACCAGAACATTCCCCATGAATGTGGAAGTGCTGTGGTTTATGTGGAGAATATAGATAAAAAAACTAAAATAAAGGAGTTTTTATTATGGAGTTAATAGATATCAGAGAGCTATATCGTAACAAAGACCAGTATCTTGGAAAAAAAGTTCAGGTTGGCGGTTGGGTAAGAAGTATCCGGGATTCAAAGAATTTCGGCTTCATCGTTATGAATGACGGAACCTATTTTGAACCGCTTCAGATTGTTTATCATGATAAAATGGATAATTTTGCAACGATATCGAAGTTAAATGTGGGATCTGCAATCATTGTATACGGTGAGCTGGTGGCTACGCCGCAGGCAAAGCAGCCTTTTGAAATTCAGGCAGAGAAAATTGAGATTGAAGGTGCCTCCTCACCGGATTATCCGCTTCAGAAGAAGAGACATACTTTAGAATATCTGAGAACCATTACCCATCTAAGACCGAGAACGAATACATTCCAGGCAGTATTCCGTGTACGTTCGCTGATTGCGTATGCAATTCACAAGTATTTCCAGGAGAGAGATTTTGTCTATGTTCATACCCCAATTATCACCGGTAGTGATGCGGAAGGGGCTGGGGAAATGTTCCGTGTTACTTCCCTTGATCTTGATAACTTACCGCTGACAAAGGAGGGTAAGGTTGATAATTCCGAAGACTTCTTTGGTAAAGCCACGAACCTAACCGTTAGCGGCCAGTTAAATGGCGAAACCTATGCCATGGCATTTAAGAATATTTATACCTTTGGTCCGACCTTCCGTGCAGAAGATTCCAATACAACCCGCCATGCGGCTGAGTTCTGGATGATTGAGCCGGAAATTGCATTTGCTGATCTGAAGGATGATATGGCTTTGGCAGAAGGAATGCTGAAGTATATTATCAACTATGTGCTGGAAAATGCCCCTGCGGAGATGAATTTCTTTAATCAATTTGTTGATAAAGGACTCATGGAACGTCTCCAGAATGTAGTAAACTCCGACTTTGGTCGTGTGACCTATACGGAGGCAATTGAAATATTAGAGAAGAACAACGATAACTTTGATTATAAAGTGTTCTGGGGCTGTGACCTGCAGACGGAGCATGAGAGATTCCTGACGGAGCAGATATTTAAGAAACCGTTATTTGTAACCGATTATCCGAAGGAAATTAAGGCATTCTACATGAAGCTAAATGAGGATAACAAAACCGTTGCTGCAATGGATCTCTTAGTACCGGGCATTGGTGAGATTATCGGAGGAAGTCAAAGAGAGGATGATTACGATAAACTGGTTAAGAGAATGGAAGAATTAGGTCTTAACAGGGAAGAGTATGAGTTCTATCTTGACCTTAGAAAATTCGGCTCTACAAGGCATGCCGGTTTTGGGCTCGGCTTTGAGCGTTGTGTTATGTACCTGACCGGTATGGGCAACATAAGAGACGTGATCCCATTCCCGAGAACAGTGAATAACTGCGAATTATAAGCTTAGCCGCAGTCTAAACCTAGAATATCGAAGTGTATGCTATTAAAAGAGGTTATCACAGAAAGTATTGTAATGCTATATTACTTTTCGGATAGCCTCTTTGACATTCTATGAAGGTTAGACTTTATTAATTTTTTAACATTTAAATTGCAGATTGGATCTTATATCCGCCGGTTCAATACGAATTCCTGTTTTTAAAAATGTAGGGCTTTACCCGTTCTAAAGCAAACAGTAGGATAGTTCCTAATACACCTGCTGAAATAACTTCACCGAGACCAATGGTTAACATCATAAAAGGGATGGAATCCGGGACATGATATGCATATTTTATTACCCATGGGATAATTAAAACATTTGCAACAATGGGGGGGATTGGAACAAGAAATTTATGACGCCTTAATCCGTAGGAAGCAAATGCAGCGATCAAAGTTGCCAGGGAGCCAAATATCATATCAAGCGGGTCGGCAAAGGTTAGCACGGCACTCAGAAAGCAGCCGATAGTAACACCGGGTATGGCAGCAGGTGTAAAATATGGCAAAATTGTCAATGCTTCCGCAACTCGAACTTGAATGGGACCAGAGCTGGTTGGGATAAAAATAAGTACCAGAACGGTGTAGATGGCAGCAATGACTGCAGCCTCTGTAATAAATTGAATCTTTCTTTTATTCATAATCATTCTCCTTTAGTTTTGTTTTACGTGTGGAAGGTCTCGAACACACGGTTTATATAGCCCAAAGACCTTGTTTTTAGGGCGTTTGCGACTTTTTTAGTATATCACGAAAAATAGGATTGTCAAGCGTTGACTCAACTTTGGGGAAAAAGAGATGAAAACAGATAAAAGAAACTTATGGGGTACGGTAATAACAAGACAGCGGTGGCAAAGGAGCTTGGTATAGATCGTTCAAACTTTAATCGGTATCTTCGTAAAATGCATGTAGCCGGTATGATTGATGTGAATTACAATGTTAGTTCCCAGGAGATCACGGGTAAAAAGATTTATGATGAATATGTAAGCATACTGGGAGAGAAGCGGGTGCGGTTAGAAGGGGATTCGATTACATGTTATTTCATTGATGGTGACAATAGATGATAGGTCTAAGCTATCAAAGAAACTTATTTATAACATGGTTCAGAATCATCCAGATTTATTACCTAAATATAGAAGCAGAAAAAATATGCAAGTGAAAATATAGATGAAAAGCTTAGTATGAGTTAATATCATAGTTGTTACGAAATGAGAACTTAGCAGTGTATACATTAATAAACATGTTATATGCTGCTAGGTTTATTATAAATTGACTTTTCCTAAAGGGTACATAAATTTCTTACTCTATATGAAAAAAGTTTGTTAAGATAAAATCAGTATGATATACTATTATAGAAACGAAGTGGAGGTGCTATTATGATATCAGCTCAAAAAGATATTAATAAATCAAACCCAAATGAAATAAAATTGGAATTGTATGCCTTGCTTGGAGAAGGATATAAAGCAATGAAAGAAGGACGAGAAATTAGCGTTGAGTCTTTAAAAGATAGAATCGACCAAAGGAGAAAAGAACAGGAGTAAAGTTATGTTTACTCAGCCAGCTGAATATGACTTGATAAGGATTGAGGATTATATATAAGAGACATTTTATATAATCCTCATTCTTCTATAAAGGTTGTTGATGGGATCATTGAAACTGCTGAAAAGCTAGGTTTTTTTCCAAAAGAGCATCAACCTGTAAATGACTTTTTGTTGGCTGAATTAGGTTTTCGAATGACTCGTTATGACAGCTATAATATTTTTTATATCTATGATGAATTATTAGATGTAGTACATATCATCCGAATACTATATAATAAAGCGGATTGGCAAAACATATTGAAAAAATAGGGAACGTATTCCTTAGAGAACAAAGTAATTATTCAAGGGATAAGGAGAGGACTGGGAACAGTCCTTTTTCTGACGCAAGCAGAACACCAGGATGCTTAAGAAAGCAGTCAGCGTCATGGATCAGGATGTGGAAGATTTCCTTTACCTGGCGAATCACGGTGTGAAAGTGACCGCGCAGATGATATCATCAGATGTGATGCTGGATATGATTCAGTTGATTAAAGCAAATCAGTGATGTTCGCTGCGGTACTGCGCTGGCGGGATACCGATGTGCTTTTTGAAGATCCTGCTGAAATATGAGGGGTCTTCGTACCCTACATTCATCCCTGCCTCCGCCACTGAACTTCCGGAATCCAGCAGCTCGCAGGCGTGGGAGAGGCGCACCTCTGTCAGATACTGCTGAGGGCTCACGCCCATCTGGCGGCGGAAGAGGCGGCTGAACCAGCAGGTGCTCATGTTACAGCTTTGGGCATACTCGGCCAGATGGAAGGGTTTGTCGAACTGGGTATGGAAGATGCGCACCGCCTGCTCTACCTCGCGGGTGCGTGGAACCGCGATGCCGGTCTGCACAGAGACCTCCCGCGATATATAGCAGAGAAGCTCCTTGAACAGGGCGTCTGCCACATCGTTGTAATGGAGTCTTTTGAGCTGCAGCTCCTGGATGACGCTGTCGAAAAGCCTGCTATAGGCATCCCTTGTCGTGACCGTGAGAATCCGCTGACCATATAGATTCAGCCGATCCAGTTCGTTGGTGACGCTATGGCCGGTGAAATGTATCCAGTAGATATCTGCCTGATCCCCAGGAAGGTAATGATAGAACTGGGGTTCACCCGGATAGTAGAACACAATGTGTCCGGCGGACACTGCCTTCTCCTGCCCTAGCAGGGTATAGTAAGCTTTTCCCGAACGTACATAGAGCATCTGATAATCACGCCTCCCGGCTGGCCGGGAGATTTCTTTATGTTCTTCTGCTGACAGTACAAAATGCCCGCAGCCTCCCACCATTAGCGGCCGGTCGTTTCTGGGCATGTCAATCTCGGCGCTCGGATACACACGTCCCGATACTGTGAACATATGCCTCATTCCTCCATAACAATCATTCTATACCCATACAATATCACAAGTGTATCGATTTGTCCATAAAACGGTATTTGTGATACATGTACATACAAGCCCGGAAATGTTAAGCTTACGCTAGTTAAATTAACAAAAATATTTTATAGGAGGAATGAAGGATGAAAAAAACAATGCTTGCTTTGATTACAGCAATCACTGTTATGGGGACACTTGTTGGTTGTAGAGCCGGCGGTCAGGAGACACCGGCGTCTACGACAGAAACCACCACAGCAGCACCTACGGTCTCAGTAGCCGGAGAAGCTGACCGGAAAGGCGAGATTCACTATGTATCCATGTGGAACGAGACCGAGCCACAGGCGGAGGTCATCAAAGCTGCCGCGGAGGAATTCACCACCATGTACCCGGAAGTGAAGATAAACATCGACTGGATGGGCCGCGATACCCTAAAGACCATTAAAGCTTCCCTTGACGCGGGGCAGGTAGATATCTGGGATCAGGGAATCAATACTGTCATCGCACAGTACAATGATTACGGCTATGAGATGTCGGAGCTTTATGCGGCTCCCAGCGACCTTCTAGGTGGTAAGTCATACAATGATGTGGCCAACCCTGTACTGATCAAGTCCGTGGAACAATTCGCTGCGGATGGCAAGAGCCACGGCGTACCATATCAGCCTAACATAGTAGCGGTGTTCTATAATAAGGATCTGTTCGCACAGGCCGGCATCACCGGTGAGCCACAGACATGGACAGAATTGATGGACGTATGCCAGAAGTTAAAAGATGCCGGCATCACGGCATTCTCCTTTGATGACGGATATATCATCCTTCCGTTCGCTATGTACCTGGGACGCTTAAAAGGCGCAGATTTCAACAAGGCACTGGTCAGCGATGCCACCGGCACGACATGGGATGATCCGGCAGTGAAGCAGACGGCGGAGGCTATGCAGGAGATGTGGGATAAAGGTTATGTCAGCAAGAACGCGGCTTCCAATAAATACCCGGCAGGCCAGAACGAAGTTGCTATGGGAGAGGCGGCTATGTACCTGGTAGGCTCCTATATGCTCAATGAAGTACGCGAGATCACCGGAGACGAGTTTAACTGGGGCACATTCTCTTTTCCGTCACCGGAAGGCGCAGTGATGCCTACCACTGCCAACAGCATCGGTATGAACATCATGCAGATTGCAAAGACATGCAAAGATCCGCAGCTGGCATTTGACTTTATCACATTATTAACCACCGGCAAATATGACACTATGATGAGTAAACAATGCAACGCTATACCTAACACGGTCGATACACCATGGCCGGCAGTGTTGGCTCCGGCGAAACCGGTTCTTGACAGCACCACAGAGAACGTTGCTTATAGCTTTTACATCAACTCCAACAGCAATTTCACACCGATTTATAAAGAGCAGGCACAGAAGCTTTTAGGCGGGCAGATCAAAGCAGACGAATTCATCGCTAACTGCAAGGCCGCTGTCATGGGCAAATAGAAGAACTTCAGGGCGGGAAGACAGCCGAAACTGTCCTCCCGCTCATTACTTTAAACGAAGGAGGTAGAGAATGAACTCCAAGAGCAAAAAGATTATGATTGCGTGCTTCACACTTCCTGCCACACTCTGCTTTTTGATTGTGTTCGCGTATCCTGTGCTCCGCACAATCCTTATGAGTTTTTATAACATTGACAATATCGTCAGCCGGATGTCCGAGTGGCAGTTTGTGGGGCTGGGTATTTTCACAGAACTATTGAATACATCGCTGTTTCGACAGACCTGGGTGACGTTCCTAAAGATATGGCTGTTCGGCGGTATCGCGGTCACCTTGATTGCCCTAACCATGGCGGTGATCCTCACATCGGGCATCCGCGGCAAAGCATTCTTCCGGGCGGCTATCTACCTGCCCAATATCATCTCCGCGGTAGCCTTGGCCAATATGTGGATCCATTATGCTTTCAATGTCCGCTGGGGCCTGTTCCACAGCCTGTTTTCCTTTCTGGGCTGGGACAAAATGGCTGAATTCCAATGGACGGCGCCGGATAATCTGTTCCTATCCATGATGATCGCCTTCTGCTTTGGCGCGGTGGGATATTATATGCTAATCTATATTTCCGGCATTGAGAAGATTCCGGCGGATATTTATGAGGCGGCCCGCATCGACGGGGCTTCGATCATCTACAGCTTTTTCCATATTACCTTGCCACTACTGAAAGGGGTTTTCAGGACTACGATGACCATATGGACCACCAGTACGCTGGGCTTCTACATCTGGTCACAGATGTTTTCCAGCAACAGGGACCCATCGGCCCAGATCATGACGCCCACCTACTACATGATGCGTTCCACCTTCGGTGATATGACATCCACCTTCACGGCGAACAATGCTGGGCTAGGCGCAGCCATCTGCGTGATGATCATGATTGTCGCCGTCATCGTGTTTACTGCTATCAACCGCATCATCAAAGATGATGATATCACATTCTAAGGAGGTGTGCCGGATGAAAAAGAATAAGACAGTTCCTTCTGTCAATTGGAGAAAAGAAGCCCGGCTACTGCCGGGATATATCATCATTACGCTGTGGGTCACCTTTACTGCGTTCTTAATCGGTTGGATCATTGTGGCGTCACTTTCCACCACAAAGGAGATCTTCAGCAACCAGATGCTGGCCTCAGGACTTCATTTTGAGAACTACTCCTATGTCTGGGTAAAGGGCAACATGGGGAAATATTTCTTTAACAGTGTGATCTACGCCACCTGCTCCGTAGCGGGCACGGTGATTCTGTCGGCGCCCTGCGCCTATGCGCTCAGCCGGTTCAAGTTCTTCGGTAACAGAACGCTCACGAATCTTTTTGTACTGGCGCTCAGCGTGCCGCAGATTATGGTGGTGCTTCCGCTGTACACCATAGCAGTATCCTTAAATCTGCTCAATCATAGAGGAACACTGATTTTTCTGTATATATGCCTGAATGTTCCTTTCTGTACTTTCTTCCTGATCAACTTTTTCTCGACGTTGAGCAGGACCTTTGAGGAGGCGGCGGCCATCGATGGCTGCTCCCCAATCAAGACTTTTATCAAGATTATGTTCCCTCTGGCGCAGCCGGGGCTGATTACAGTGAGTATCTTCCTTTTTGTAAACATATGGAACGAATTCTTCATTGCTATGATCTTTGCGTCTGATAACGAGACGCGGCCGTTGGCATACGGTCTGTACAGTATGATTCAGGCCATGACGACCACTGGTAAATGGGCGGAGCTCTTCGCTTCCGTGGTAGTGGTATTCCTGCCGACCTTGATCCTGTATATCTTCCTGTCTGAGAAAATTATTGCCGGAGTTACCGGCGGAGGAATTAAAGAATAATGCTAAAACAGTTTGTGATGATAATGACTGACACGCAGCGGCTGGACATGGTGAGCTGCTACCGGGATGTGGGAATCAAGACTCCATGTATTGACGCACTGGCGGGGAAGGGTATAAAATTTAATCAGGCATATACGGTGCAGCCGGTATGCGGCCCGGCCCGCTCGGCACTGTTCACCGGCCAGTTCCCGTGCATTAACGGGGGATATTCCAACTGCAATGCGCCGGCGCTCAACGTAAAGAGCATTGGCCAGCGCCTCAGCGACAAGGGTATCCTGGCGGGATATATTGGAAAATGGCACCTGGACGGAGGCGACTATTTTGGGCTGGGCACCGCCCCGGAGGGCTGGGATGCCGATACATGGTATGATATGCGCAACTATCTGGAGGAACTTACGGACAATGAGCGGCTTAAATCCAGAAGGGCGGATACCATGGAGAAAGAAGATATCACGGCAGAGTTTACCTTCGCCCATCGCTGTGCCGACCGGGCGGTGGAGTTCATAAGGAATCACCGGGAGGAGGACTTCTTCCTGGTGGTCAGCTTTGACGAACCGCATGGGCCGTCCTTATGCCCACAACCCTATGCATCTATGTACCATGATTACGAACTGCCCAAATCGCCCAATGTGTATGATACGCTGGAGGGTAAACCCTCCCATCAGCAGGTATGGGCAGGCAAGCGGCGCTTTGCCGACAGGGAGGCGCTGAGGATTAAGGAAGATTACTTCTTTGGATGCAACAGCTTTGTGGACAGCGAGATTGGGAGGGTGGTGGAGGCCACAGAGATGTTCTTAAAACAGCCGGCGATCCTCTATACTACGGACCACGGCGCTATGTTAGAGTCTCACTGTCTTTATGCCAAGGGTCCGGCGGCCTACGAGGAGATCTGCCATGTGCCCTTTATCCTGACCGGGTTCGGCCATGGGGAGATTGACACCCCGGCGTCGCACATCGATGTGGCACCCACGGTCTGGGATTTCTTCGGCTTTGAGAAACCGATGATGCTGCAGGGAGAAAGTCTGCTGCCTATGATGGAGGGAGAGCGGCCACAGTGCCGTGATGTATTCATCGAGTTTGGGCGCTATGAGACGGATCACGACGGTTTCGGGGGATTCCAGCCTATGCGCTGTATTTTTGATGGCCGGTACAAGCTGGTATTAAACCTTCTGTCAGAGGATGAGCTTTACGATCTTCAGGAGGATCCCTGGGAGCTTTCCAATAGGATTTGCGACGAGAAACTTGCCAGTGTGAGAGACGGTTTGATGGAGAGACTGCTGAAGCACATGAATGATATTAGAGACCCATTCCGGGGATATTGCTGGGAGATGCGTCCCTGGAACCGTCAGGCGCAGGCCGCTACCTGGGATTATACCGGATACACGCGCCAGCGCTCAGAGCCAGATTATGAGCCGCCCCAGCTGGATTACAGCACAGGGCTGGCTGCTGACTCATTAGTGCGGAAAAAATAAAGAATTAGACATTAGATATAACAACTTAAAGGAGGAGAAAACATGCACCCGAATCTTGTATTGATCACCGTAGACCAGCTGATTGCCGAGCTTTCCGTCAGAGAGGAAGGCTACACGGATGGGAGCAGCCTGATACCGGGGCGCACCCCTGTCTGCCTGCTGGACAAATCATAAAAGGATGGAGAGGAGATATGCTGTGAAAGAGAATAGAACCGGGCGGGTCACCCTGCCTGTGGAAGAAAATTGCGATGATATCCTGATACAACTGATGGAGCTTTGGGGAGCTGACGCCATACGCAACAGCGACGGCACCCGGCTGCCGAAGACGTTGGCCGACCGGGCGGAGAAGGTATATGAGACCTATTTTCCGGTCCGCCAGGATCTAGAGTGGGCGCAGGCCCATCCACAATCGCTTCAGGAGATGTACCTCTTGTCCGAACCGAAGGCTGCCAAGGATGAAAAGTTGGCAATCCATCTGCTGGACGGTATCTTTGACCAGCAGCTGAAGGTGGATGTGGAGCATGACCCGAAGCAGTGGTGGGAAGTCATAGACCGAACTTCCGGGGAGACGGTGCCGCCGGAATGCTGGGATTACACAGCCGATGGTGTGATAATCAAAGATTGTGAAAAATGGCATATCTATACGGTGGCTTTCTTAGTATGGCAGATCTGGGATCCTACTCAGATGTTCAACCACATCACCAATGACTGGGGGAAAAGTGTGCCCCATTCCCTGCCCTATAATCCGGCTAAGCCGGAGGTGCGGGAGCGAATGCTGGCATATTTTCGCCAGTGGCTTAAGGATAACCCGACGCCCAATGTAATCCGTTTCACCACCTTCTTCTATCATTTCTGCCTCTTCTTCAATGACCGGAAGAAGGAGAAGTTCGTGGACTGGTTTGGCTACGGGCAGAGCGTGTCACCGGAATTACTGGAGGCATTTGCCCAGGAGAAGGGTTACCGGCTGCATCCGGAAGACTTAGTGGATCAGGGCTATTATAACAACGCATTCCGGGTGCCGACGCTGCGATACCTAGAGTATATGGATTTTGTGCAGCGCTTTGTGGCGAAGACGGCGAAGGAAGTGGTAGATGTATGTCATGAACACGGCCGGGAAGCTATGATGTTCCTGGGAGATAATTATATCGGCACGGAGCCTTACGGAAAACATTTTGCCTCTATCGGACTGGATGCGGTGGTGGGCAGTGTGGGCAGCGGCTGCACCATGCGTATGATTGCGGACATACCCGGCGTGAGATATACGGAAGGCCGGTTTCTGCCTTATTTCTTTCCCACAGTGTTCCACGAGGGCGGAGATCCGGTAGGAAAGGTGAACCAGAACTGGCTCCAGGCCAGGCGGGCTATGCTGCGTAATCCTGTGGATCGCATCGGCTATGGCGGCTATCCGTCGCTTGCCCTTAAGTTCCCCGATTTTATCACCAGAGTGGGTGAAATCTGTGATGAATTCCGCACCATGTATGATAATATAGCCAAGAGCCGTCCCTATAGCCTTCTGCCCGGCAAGGTGGCAATCTTAAACTGCTGGGGCGACCTGCGCACATGGCAGACCCATATGGTGGCCCACGCCATGATTTTCAAACAGACGGCGTCCTATATCGGAGTGCTGGAGGCACTGTCTGGCATGGCGGTGGATGTGGCATTCCTCTCCTTTGACGATATCCGGGGCGGTGTGCCGGAAGGAATATCGGTGATCATCAATGCAGGCGAAGAGGGCACGGCTTTCTCCGGCGGCAAGGCATGGGCTGATCCCAAAGTGGTCGTGGCACTTCGTGAGTGGGTGCATGGCGGCGGAGGCTTCATCGGCGTGGGAGAACCCACGGCGCTTCGCAGGGAAGGTCATTTTTTTCAGCTATTTGACGTGTTGGGAGTGGATAAAGAAATATCACTAACCTTGAATTATACCAAATATAACCCGGAAGCGGCTCCCCATTTTATCACTGATGACCTAGATACGGAAGCTGAATTAGGCGATTGTTGTGATGATGTCTATGCCCATGGAGCACAGAATCTGATCGTGGCATATGGCTGTACCCGGGCGGCGGCTCATGATTTTGGAAAAGGGCGCTCGGTGTATCTGGCCGGACTCCCTTACTCGGCGCAGAACACCAGACTTCTCTTAAGGGCGCTCTGCTGGGCCGCACATAGCGAGGATTCGCTGAAACACTGGTTCTCTATCAATCCGGCCACCGAGTGTTCTTACTACCCGGCCACTGGCAGGTATGCAGTAGTGAATAATACGATGGAGCCCCAGACGACCACAGTCTTTAAGGGAGACGCATCATGCTTCGAGACAGAACTGGCACCCATGGAACTTAAATGGTACAAAATTGAGGAACGAACTTAACGATATATACAAGAAAAGTGTTATCCGTATAGCAACGGTTCACCTTAATTAATAGTTACTGTATCAAAAAAGCAACCTTAACCTTGCTTGGAGTGGTTGCTTTTTTGATGTTTTTTTTTAGTTCTATCTAGGGTGTCTACTACTTTCACAATCGTGCTAAAGACTGGTCTATTTCCGATGATATTATTGATGAGATGTTGGAATCAGCCAGGTTGTCCCCGTCAGGAGAAAATGTTCAAGGATATGTTTTCGGTGTTATCAAGGATAAAACAATAAGGTTGCAATTGGCCGAAGCAGCAGGAAATCAAATGTGGATTGCCGAAGCGCCTGTTGTATTCAAAAGCTTATTGCCTGTTGGTTATTCAGATGAAGTTCTGGCTGATAAGGATTTAAAAAGCATTGATGAAATTTCATTCTACAATCCCCCTACCCGATTATCTTAATACAATAACAAGCGGCATTGGCATATGGCTAATGCCGCCTATCAAAAAACAAATAGGTTAGTTGACAAACGGAATAGAACGATGTATTATTCTAAATAGGTGGAATAATACAAAACAAAAGGTTAATGGAGGGTAAAATTATGAGCAAAGTTGATGTGTTGATAAATCCTATTAGAATCCAGATCCTACAATATCTGTCTATCCATCAAACTGCAACAGCAAGTGAAATTATTGAATATATCCCGACTATCTCTAAGGCTTCCATTTACAATCACATAAAAATTCTTGAAGATAATAATGTAATTGAAGTAGTACAGGAAAATCGAATTCGTGGAACCGTTGAAAAGGTATTCCGAATTTCGCAAAAAAAAGAAGATGGCGATATTAACGGTATATTCAGTTTCCTTTTACTATTAATGGTTGACTTTCAAAAATACTATGATAAACACAGTTCGCCGAGTCAAGATATGCTTTTTGCTGGTAGAGATTACTTTCATTTATCCGATGAACAGTATGCTCAATTCTTAAAAGAATATAATGAACTCTGCCAAAAGTACTATGAGAAAAAAACAACTAACGGGAAATTGAGGAGTGTTTCCATTATTTCATCACCAACAACAGAGGAGTAACATATGGGAAAACATTTTAAATTACCTTTCCGTAAACTTATCCTATTTATAGGTGCTAGTTTGATTTCTGCTGTCCTTTCCGTTTCTTTAGCATTTATCATTCAAGTAACTATAGACAGTGCGGGACAAAGGGATGGGGTAAAATTTAAGAGAATAGTCCTTATATCATTAATTTTTATTGTTTTATATGCCGTATTTTGTTATTTAAAAACTTACTATATGCAAAAACTATCAAATACCGTAACAGAAGATTTAAGAAACCGCTTGTTTGAAAAAATTTCTTCTCAAACTTATGTCGATTATCGTAAACGTCCAGTATCTGACTACCTATCTGTTTTGACCAACGACATCCATACATATCAGGATGGGGCGTTAAGAAGTAAGTTGCTCATTATTCAAAATAGTTTTCCGATGGTTGCAGCGATAATTGCACTGCTTTTGACAGATATAAAGATTACTTTGCTGGTAATCCTTAGTACAATTATCATTTTCTTTGTACCTGCAATGATTAGAAAAAAAATTAATCTGGCACAAGAGGAAACAACAAAAGAAATATCAGATTTGACAAATTATTGTGAAAGTCATCTGGAAGGATTTTATGAAGTGTACACCTACGGAAAACAAGAGTATGTACAAGCTGATTTTCAAAAAAGAAACACCATATATCACAAGATAAGGATGAAATTAGAACAGCTGATTGCTGAAAGTGAAACAATATCTGCGTCCTTATCTGTGGCAACAGAATTAATAATTCTATTTGTTTCGGGTAATCTGGTTTTTACCAATGTAATAACCGTTGGTGCGATGGTAGCAATCATGCAACTAACTGGTGCTTTTGTACAACCGCTAATGATTATCATGCAGAATATTCCCCGATTGTCCGGCGGAAAGGCACTGGAGCAACGTTTTGCAACTATCTTGGATAAGCCAACGATTGCTG
>ENA-UOOE01002345-UOOE01002345.1-fermentation-metagenome-genome-assembly--contig:-NODE-2345-length-13738-cov-6.312651_pt1 | contig 13738 bp, 9 predicted proteins | sample MGYA00245776_ERZ724021 | MGnify/ENA primary metagenome ERZ724021 (study PRJEB28704, sample SAMN03018321) | fermentation metagenome | biome: anthropogenic terrestrial biome; feature: soil; material...
TAATTTCCTGTAGTAAAATTTCTTGGCACAACAATGATGGTTTGATCATATAAATCTTTCTCCTCCATAAAGCTTAAGGAGATTTTATTAAGTAGCGGCTGCAGTATTAAAAAACATAAACCGAATAACAAAATTGCTCTAAGTATGGCATAAATTTTTCTACTTATAATTTTCTTTATCAGGTAGCCACCTGATTGCCTATTTCTAATAATCAGCTCTTTCCACCTGTCTTGTATTTTTCTATTCATAATAGTACACCCACCTTGAAGTAATTAAGCTAAATACTGCAATTATCAGAATAACTGCCACAAAGTAACTCCATGCCATTGCTGAACTAAACCCATAATCCATTTTTGCTATCATTGTTTCGGTTATCTTTGTCATAACCTCGCTATCCGTTCGCATGAAGAAATCAATAATTGTGTAAATTACATTAACAAGTATTACCGGGCTGACCATAGGCAGGGTAATCTTCCAAAAGCTTTCCCAGACTGTGCAGCCTTCAATTTTAGCTGATTCATACATACTTTTTGATATCGTCTGCAGTCCGGAAAGGAATATGATTATTTGAATGCCTGAGGAAATAACTACATTATATACATCATTTACTATCGCATAGACAGTCTCTAAGAACCTATTTCCCAAGCCGCTGTTGGATAAAATCTCTTCTAATACTGCCGTAATTTCTGTTGTATTGGAATTCTTCTGGATATAGTCTTTTAAACCTATTAAAAGGCTGTTATTGTATTCCAAACCCACTAATACACCAGAGGAAAGTATTACCGGAAGGAAAAATATAGCCCGAACAAATCCTCTTGCCTTAAATTCCTGGTTCAACAGCAATGCCATGAAAAAGCTGATAATTATGGTTGCCGGGACATTAATTGCCATTCTTGAGAGCTCTTCCGTAAGCATCCGAAGGAATTCCGGATCTACGGTAAAGGCCTTAATAAAATTATCAAAGCCGACAAATTCCATCGAAAAGCCACCATTGCCTGTGGAAACCACAACATTACTAAAACTCATTCGAAGGGATTCCAGAAGAGGTATGATCATAAATGCAACAAAGCCAATAATAAATGGTGATATAAAAAGATATCCGGTTATTGCTTTTCTCCTTTGCAGATTCTTCTGCTTTTTCTTCGCCATACTACCTCCTTTCCACTTTGTAATCATGCGCAGGAACATTTAAATCTCCATTGACATAATCTACATCATTATAATTTACATATACTTTAGTTCCATCTTCATAGGTGGTAGCAAATACCCCATTTTGCAGGCATTCGTGATTTATAATATACTGATCAAAGCAATGACCCAGCTCTGCTTCATATCTTTTATAGATTGCATAGGCCTCTTCTTTCCATTTTTCATAATCCGTCGCAAAATAATACATGTAATTTGAATTTTGCAATATCGATGCCGGTTCCTTAGTAAAGGTGAAGGATAATCCAGCTCCGGCTTCTGCACTTCTTAATATCTCAGTCTGATATGCACCAGCCAGATTAAGCGCAGTGCCTGCATAATTAACCAACCCATGGATTGCTATGGAATAAAAAGGTACCGAATAATCGATAATCTGATACTGCTTGCCCTTCAAATCCATATCAGTAATAAAATCGACGTAAGGAAGTACATATTCATTGCCGCCATTAACCACAATCCCCATACCACTGGAAGCGATCCTTTCTAATTCAGCCTGTTGCATTAACATAACTTCATATCTCGTAGTCAGATTCTTTGGATTAAAATCAGCACTTAGCAGATAACCAATATCCGAAAATGCTACTCCATAGGCTAAGTTATCTTTTGCATATTCAGAAATATTTTTCATATACTGAAGCGTCAATTGTGGCTTTAGCAGATAGTAACTATCGTTCCAATCTTCTACACCATAATAAATTGGAGAAAAGTCATAGAGCTCTACAATCTCTCTGCTGGTAAACTTAGCTGCATCTTGATTTATTGAAAATCCATCAAATAAGCCGTCATCGAATGCATGCATAACCATACCTTCCAAATAGATAGGTACATCGATTTCTTTTCCATAGTTCATAAATTCTTTTAGTTCTTTTTTACTACCCAATTGTGAAATCGTGTTAATCTTCTTTGGAACAGTCTGCTTAATGCCGCCGTTCATCCAACCGCTATATTTTATAGATAGATTGGAATAGCCTGCTTCGTATAAATCTTTTAGTAAGTCACGTGCCTCTTCATATGATGTAAGAGACACCGGCATGGAAACCGGTAAACCAAAACGTTGCTTCACTTCATCGATAGCGCCGACTATGGTGACATTTACCGGCGTACTGGAATCCTTTTTTCTAGTTAGTCCCGGGTACTTCTCCAATAAGTAGTCCCGGTAAGATTGCGCCATTTCAGAATAGGTATCCGTTCCCAGGAAGCGGTACCTTTGTTTTAAGACACCTTTCGGCTTCTCCGCTTCATAAACCATGACTGATTTGTCTGTTTTTGCCGAAACCTGCACAGATGCAGAATGGAAGGTAACATAGGAGGCATTGACATAATTATAGCTATGGGTTCTACCGCTGACATCCGCCTTAATAGATGCAACTGCACTATGATCCTCAATTACGCCAATCATAGAAACGCCTTCTTTTGATATTCCAAAAACGGGAAAAGCAGACCTGCTTTCATCAATTACCGCATCCCTTTTAATTGCACTATCCCACCCATACACTTCGGTATAATAAGAACTTTGCTCGTTTTTACCGTTATTAAAGTTGATAATACCGCCATTACCATCGGGAACCAGGATAAAGCCATCTTCTTGTGAATTACCTGCTCCCAGATATGGTAATACTTCAATCTTGGTTAATGGATAGGATTTTTTCCATTGCATATCTTCAAAAGGAAGTTCTACAACCAAATCATTTCCTTCCAGACGATATAGGATGGATACGTTAAAATATGGGGTTTCCTTTGTATTTTCTGTTGCATAGCGGGCTAAATCTTCTTGATAATCTTCGTAGGTGTAACCTGCTTCTGTAAAAATAGTTTCTATTTTCTTTTTCAAGTAATCCGCGACACCTTCGCGAAGCTCATAAACAGGTTCTGTCTTCAGGTCCGGGTACATAGAAAGTAGCTCATTTTTATTATCCGTTGGACGAAGCTTAGTAATGTCAATTTTCCGGTAATAATCATTTATCTGTCTTTGCTGTTTGCTGTCCATATTATCCTTAAAAGTATTCATTCTCGATTCTGGAACTGCAATAGGCATTATAAAGACCTGTTCAACATTACCAATCGTATAATTTACTTTGATATAATCTTCGCCTTCTTCAATTGAGTAAATCTGTTTAGAAATACTATATTCATAATTGTTGTAAATTGTATTAATTCCGGCATCATTACTATATTCAATGAGAAGCGTAGATTGTAGATACTTTTTACTCTCCGAATCTGCATTCGGATCATTCGCTCCATCTACCGGGTTAGAAGTCCAAGTATAATTATTTTGCTTATCCACCACCTCAAAATATGTGGTGTCAGGATTAAGTATAAATTTCAACTTATCGTTTTCCAGTTCATAGGTTTCCAGATCCTGCTCATAGGAATACGTCTGCATCGCCTCGTCCTGTGCCTCTTCTCTTGTACATCCGGTTAGTATGAATAATGATAAAAGGAATAAACTTATCCTTAATATTCGTTTCATTATCAGCCCTCCATATCAGTAAAAACGAAAGCTTATTTCTTTATATAAAGATATAAAATAAGCTGTGGCATCCATTACTAGACTTAAGAAAAGAAGTAGCACAAAGATGATTAACATCATCCCCACGATTGTTGCAAACATCGTTATAAAGGCCTTACTCAAAGAATAATCATGTATCATCATCATAGCGCTCATAATAAGAATTCCACACCATATTATGGAGAAATAATTAATATAATAATAAAATGCTCCCTCTTCTATGGTCATCAGATTACTGATAAATATCATTGGAAATTGAATGATTACATATGGGGTTAATGCATAACCAATCGCCATATATATTTCTTTCATGGTTCCTTTTCCGTTAAATAGAGTAGTCAAACCCCAGTTTGCCACACAGCCTATGATAATCGGTGCTAAAAATCCCAGGATTAATTTTAATATATTAACATGCTCCCATATTACCTTCATGAAAATAAAACTTGTAAATTGGAGCTTAAATACATTCGTTAATAGGGCCATACCGATAATAATGTTGGCAGCTGCTATGGATCCCCTTTTTTCATGTTTCAGATCCCAAAATCCATCCAGCGGATGAGAGATTACATATAGGGAATATCGAAGTGTCTTTCCTATATGCCACATTTTTTGCTGATATGCCAATGCATCTATCTTCATACTTCATCCACCTCTTTCTTTATTTTTTTGACCTTGCCGACAGCCAACGGTACAATGATTATTAAAAAGAAGCCTGCAAAGATCCATGCAATATTCTCTTCAATCCACTCCTTTCGATATAATTTAAATGCCTTCGAATAATTATCATCATCAAGGGCAATTTTAAAACATTCCATTGCTTCCTGATATCTTTCCTTCCTTAATAAAGACCTGCCAATGCCTATATAAGCTAAATCATAGTTTCCATTTTGCATTAATACTTTTTTCCAGTACTGGGCCGATATATCATAATTCCCCCTCTTATACTCATCTAAAGCTTTATTAATCAAATTACCATATTGGGTTAAGGTAAAAAATGTAATGCCGGAATTTTTCGAATCCAATACTAGCAAATCCGAGCCCATATGCTCTAATGCGGTAGGATATTGGAAATATCCCAGTTTATTACCGAGACTTCCAAAACCATACAAAAGGTTTCCCTGGTAGTCATATCCAAATATTCTGCCTCTGGTTTTATCTATGGCATAATAAGTATCATTATCTAAGGCAGTTACATCAATAAATTTCGAAGGTCCGGTGACACCAGCTGCATTATCCCACCATATATCACCAATTGGAGGGTACTCACCGTTTTTAATCAATATATCGGTACCCATAGAGTTTAATTTACGGATTGGTTTCGCCTTATCACTTAAAAGTTCATTTTCATCAAACACAGAGGTAGTTGCATAGATAAACCCATCCTTATCCAAGGCAATATTGTTATATTCTGTCGGAACAAATTGTTCCATTTGCGCTCTTTGCTCTTTTGTTGATAACATCTTCCATATATAATCCACCATATTAAACTTAACTTCATTGGCACCTATATAACCTATAAAATCACCGTTATTGTCATATTGAAGAAAACCTTTATTATAGTTCTTAACTAAAACGAATACTCTTCCGGCTCTATCCGCTGCTAATTTCATTGGCAAAAAGTCGGATGCCTGATCGATTGTCTCGTCCACCGGGCGCACCATGGTCTTTATTAGTTCATATTGAGAATTCAAATGAAGAATCCTCTGATTGCCTGTATCACTTATATACATATCACCATTATCCGATATATAAATATCATGGGGTTCCTTTAATGTGTTGTTTGATGTGTCTCCTGTGAATTCACTAAATTCATCTATTAATACAATATCATCACCGTTCTTTTCCAATATGACAATTCGGTTATTTGCGGTATCACAAACATAGATACGCTTCTCCCTTACGAATAGGCCCTGAGGATTTTTGAAATCACCGATCCCAAACTCCTCGCCTGTAATGGTTCTTACTGCCTGATATGCATCCGGTGACTCTCTTTCGATTCCCCAATAATCATAGGTATAGGTATATACCGTTCTCTCAGCTTGTACTGTTACAGTCGGAAACAGTAATAATACCGCGAAAAAGATAATTACTTTTCTTATCCTTTTTCTATTCATCGTTTCCTCCTTAATCCTTAATACCGGAACTTGCCATAGTCTCTATAATATTACTTTCAGATACAATAAAGATTGTGACCGGAACGACCATCATTACCAAAGATACTGCTGCTCCCACACCGGCTCTTGCTACACCACCATTAATAATCTGCTGCAAGGCATATGGGAGAGTTTTTAATTCTTCTGAATATATAAAATTGGAGGCCTTTGTATTCCACAATCCCTGAACAGAAAGTATCATTAAGGTTAACCATGCCGGTTTTACCATTGGCATTACTATCCTGGTGAAAATTCTCCATTCATGGGCTCCGTCTATTTTGGCAGCCTCCAATAATGCATCTGGGATGCCTTCCATATACTGCTTCATTAAGAACAATCCCATCGGAGAGGCAAAAGCCGGAACAACAACTGCCCAAACAGTATCAACCCATCCAATTTTAGACATTATAAGGTAATTGGGAATTGCAGTTACATAACCATTAAACATTAACGCAACAACAACAATATTAAAGAATGTCTTTGCGCCAGGAAAAACATATTTAGCTAATACATAAGCACCCATGGATGATATCAGCAAATGCCCCGCGGTACCTACGGTTGTAATAAATACTGTATTGAATATGTATCTGGAAAATGGTACCCATGATTTACCCATGATTACCAGCAAATCCTGGAAGTTATCCAAGGTTGGATTCTTTACAAATAACTTGGGAGGGAATACAAATATTTCATCCATTGGTTTAAATGCACTGTTGATCGCATATACTAATGGGAAAGCCATAAAAAGGCCAAAAAATATTAGCAATAAATATATTCCAATATCTCCTGCTTTCGACCGGTTCGGTTTTCTTCGTCTTAGATGTCTTCTTCTGATTTCCATAACTTTTCTCTCCATTTCGTTCCTCAAGTTCCTACACGCCGCAGCATTGCCTGAATTGCCTTATTGCACAAAATCATGGTAATGAACAGAAGTGTTGCTATGGCAGCTGCATAACCCATCTCAAATCGGACCGAACCATAATCAATCAAATGGGTTACAACTGTCTGGGTTGCATAATCCGTACTCGGAAAACCTGTCAAAGCCATTGGAACATCAGCAACACCAAAAGACTGTGTAATCGTCATAACTGCACCGAACAATAGCATCGGTTTCATACTGGGTAAAGTGATATACCAAAGCTCCTGCCAACGGTTTTTTATACCATCAATATAACCGGCTTCGTACTGCGCTTTATCAATGCCCTGCAATCCCGCAACAAAAGCCAGAAAGCCTGTTCCCAGACTCATCCACAGGGTTACTATAATTACAACGGTCAACATATAATCCGGATTCGTTAACCATAATATAGGCGCATTAATGATTCCCAGTTTTAAAAGAAATGCATTAATATATCCATAAGCATCACCAGAGAACATTATCGCCCAAATCAGATATACCTGACCTGATATGGTAGGTGCATAGAAGATTACAACAGCAAATGCTCTTAAATATCTTGGCAGTTCATTGATAAACCAGGCAAATATAAACGCTGCCATATATCCAATCGGCCCTGTAATTACAGCAATTAAAAAAGTGTTTTTTACTGCTGTCAGGAACACATCATCTGCTAAAATCAAATTGATATAATTCTGAAGACCAATAAATTTTGGCGGCTCTAATACATTGTAATATGTAAAGCTCAAAAACAACGAGCTGATTACGGGCAATATATAGAAGAGTAAGAATAAAATAGCGTAGGGCGCCAAAAACAGATAATAGGTCTTTGATTTTTTTGCTATTTTCCAAGAAATAGCTGCTTCTCTTTTTTTCTTCTTTAAATATTTTTTCATTAACGTCATCAAACAATCCCTCCTATCATCGAATATCTAAGCCAAATTCTAAACGCTTTTTGTCTATTTCTTCATTAATTGTTCTTGCATAATCCAAGAGAGTTTCACGGGTATCCTCATTGTTATTGATTACCTTACGTACTGCATTGGTAATATGACGCCCGGTATAGTATCCTCCGGCGACCTCTCGTAAACCGGTAGCCCATTGCCATTGTTCCTTTAGCACTTCCATCTGATCGCTGCTCCATGATAACTGTTCAAATGCATATTTATTGGCAGTAGCATATCTGGCGGAAGCACCAAGAATACTTTCCATTTCCTGTCCAAATCGTACTTGCATTTCGGCGCTTGCCCACCATTTTAGGAATTCCCATGACTTTTCTTTAATACTTTCATCCTCCTGCCGAAACATAATCGAACAAGTCCCATAGGTATGACTGGACCGGTCGATAGTTCCATCTTCCTGTAACGTTCCCGGTATTAGAGTGAAGTCCCATAATCCTCTGATTTCAGGTGCAAACACGACTAAAGTATTAAATGTGTTAAAATCTGCAATCCCTAAGGGCATTTCACCGGAGCGGAAACGGTTAGGGAAGTCGTATATTGTAGGTAGCTTATACTGTGTAAATAGATGCGTAAAGGTTTCAAAGGCTTTAATTCCACTCTCTTCATCAATCAATGTTCTCTTTCCTTCTTCGTCATAAACAGTACCGCCATTCTGATATAGCATGGCGAAGAACGTTGATAAATCCGGACTTGATGCATTGTTAATCGTGCGTTCCGTTGAAGGGATTGCCACTTGCATATTGTTTTGCTGTATAATCGGCAGGATATCAATTAAGTCATACCAAGTTTGAGGTATTTCTAGTCCCAGCTGATCTACAATGATATCTTTACGATAAAACATAACATTGAAATACTGCGTTTCCGGTATTGCATAAATTCCACCTTCAAATTTATAAGGTTCGTAGGCGCTGGGGTAATACTCCCCTAATACCTTTTCATAATCATCAAATTGGGTTATATCTTCCACGGCGCCGCGCAATGCATAGTTAACAGGCTCCCCCTGTCCCGCAGATAATACCACATCCGGGCCGGCACCGGAGATTACTGCGTTTAATAAGTTACCGGGTTCCACCAATTTAACATTTACTTTAATGCCCGTCTGTGGTGTAAATGTATCATCAATCATTGCCTTCAATACCGTACTCTGATCCCTGCCAGTTAGTAACCATACATCAATAGCTTCTGATTTATCGTAAACGTCACCAACCGAATTATAATCTTCGGTAAAGGAAGCAATAAAGGATTTTACTCCATGAACAGCCTTATTAAGAAATGTTGCTTTTACTTTATCCGGTTTTGCATCAATTCCGGTTATAGTTATGTAATCTATATCTAAAGGTGATTCACTCAAGGTTAGTATGGCGGTCCCTAAAGCACTAATGTTTTCTTTAAAATTTGTGAAAGATACCGGTATCTTATCCGGCCGATCTACAAATTTTTCAAGCTGTTCTGCCAATGTAAGTAAGGATGCAGCCTGACCGCCATTTTGCCCTGTATAAGCGATAATTTCATCAATCAGTTTATACAATCGCTTACTTTCCAATTCCATACCTTCAATTACCTCAGGATATATTTGCTCAATCTTATAATCACGGTATCTATCCGGGTTTGAACCGGTTAATACAAGTATTTTTCTATAGATTTCATTTAACCGGTAAACAGAATCCTGCATATCATTTAAGACTTGTCCCATATAACCAAGAGTAACTTCCATGCGAATTGTATGCTTACCTTCTGTTAGGTAAAACTCAAAGGGAATTCCCTCGGTATCGTCAAGGGATATCGACTCCCATTGGTTACTATATTGAAAACTAATATCTCCTACCTCCGAAAAAGGAATCTTTCCATCAATGTATAAGATTCTAGTAGATACAAAACCTCTCTGGTAATTTTGACGTCCCTTAATGGCAATATTGTAATAGCCATCTTCCGGAACCTCAAACTCCCATTCAATCCACTGCCCCGGAACTCTCCATGCATTACCGCCAATCATATTCAACCGAATTTTTGATACGCTGTAAGGTTCCGTATTCGGCGCCGATCTATCATATATGGCATACAGGGAAGGCGAAGAACGGAGCGTTGAATCCTCCCCCTGAATAACTTTCTTAAAATTCAATGATGTTTCTGAAGCCTGTACAACCGGCATGCTTTCCCTGTATTCTGAATAGGACGGCTTTTCACTTATCCCCTTTAATGTTAATTTTTTAATCACAACCGGTTCGTTCATTGCTTCAAGTGCGATATTATTCATTCCTTCTTCAAAATAAAAGGTATAGGGTTCTGTATAGTAACCTAGATCATCTTTAAAATATGCTCCTGTCCAATCAGGCAAATCAATCTGGCTTGGACGGATATCGTTTCCCTGATTATCTTGGAATACTTCTGTTTTATTTGTCCAAAGTCTTGAAAAGCTTAAAGCATCTGCACCGATAAATGCAATTTCACCGTTGATATAGAATTTTCGTTCTATATCAACTCCTCGGGACTTAATGGGATAATACTCCATATATACCTGATACATACCAGCCTCAGGAATATTAACCTGCCATTCCGCATAGGAATTTTCTGATGTATATACCACATTTTCCATCCCTTCGTATTCTGCTAAGATCTCTGTTCCCTCAGACTTGACAAGGTTTAATATATCCACCTCAATATTTCCAACTGGTCTTGCTGCATTTGAATGCATTTCTAAATATTTGGCATACGTGTCTTCCCGGCCAATTCCTCCAACATCAATGTTTAAGTTGACTGCATCAGTATATTTTTCCTTGTAATTCTTAACATCATTTCCAGGTATCAGCACTAACGCAATCACGATTGCAAATACAAGCAGTAACCCTATCATTGTCTTTTTCATTTTACTCATATTTATCCCCATTCCTGCACATGTATTTGGTGCATCCGAATTTGTGCAAAGTATTTCGCAGGCACAAATTTGTAGTTGAAAGTGTATTTCTTTCAACCTTGCCTCTCCTAATAAGCAGCGGTATTGCAGCCAAGTAATCCGATCAATTAACGTATTTCATAATTTATTCATTGACAATACTAATTGTATATTATTTAGCTTCAATGTACTTCTCACATATTGCTTTCGGTTAATCAAATATTGCTAATATTACTATAAAATTTGTAGTTTTTATATAATTACTGTACGATTTATTTATACTTTTTAATATCAAATTATACTTAAGTCACAAAAAAAAGCCTAGCCGCTCCCGTTTCTTTATATTGAATATCGAATATGCAATTGCGCTGTTTGGTTATCACTTGAAGTATATAGCAATTTTCGGGAGATCCTTCACAAAAGACAACGATGATTACATAATTACAATTTTTGAGCGTTTTGTCTCAAAATAGCCTATTAGGTAATTACCTAAAACAGAAAGGGAATATTATGATTGAAATTTTAAATGGAACCCAGGAGACTGTTTCCTATGATAAGAATACAGGTATTCGTTTATATCGTAATATTGAATCAGAAGACTATCCAATACACTGGCATACTGCTATCGAGGTAATAATGCCTATAAAAAACATCTATACTATTGCAATAAATGATGAAAAGCATACTCTAAATCCCAGAGATATTATTTTAGTGTCTTCTGGAGAATTACATGAACTTTTTTCACCTGAAGATGGAGAACGGATCATTTTACAGATAGATTATTATTTGTTAAATCAAATAAATGGATTAGATTCAACGTTATATATATTTCAACCATATGTCATCATTACAGAAAAAACCAATAAAAAGGATCATGATATATTAGAAACTATACTATTGGATATTACAGAAGAATATTTTAGTGATAACCCATTAAAGGAAGCTTATATTTATTCAAGAATAATACATTTCATGGTTATTTTATGTAGAAGTTGTATGAAAACAAGAACAACTCTCCCTAACACAAAGATTAATAAGCAACATGAATATATCGATAAATTCCTTAATATATGTAATTATATAAGTGAGCACTGTACAGAAGGAATTACCTTGGATGACGCCGCTTCCATAGCTGGCTTTAGCAAATTTCATTTCAGCCGTCTATTTAAACAATTTACAGGAATGTCTTTTACTAACTATTTGAACAAGCATAGAATCATGCACGCAGAGAGACTATTAATAGATCCTAATTTATCTATAACTGAAGCGGCTATGCGTTCAGGCTTTGTAAGTCTTGCAACATTTAACCGGCTATTTAAAACATATAAAAAATGCACTCCTACGGAATTTAAGAACCTACATAATGTTGGGATGAAGGTACATATTGACCAGCCAGAATCCTAATACAGTGATATATATGTAAGCATATACCAACCGTTTAGGATAACTGTTGTTTTTAACGAACCATTTTTTCCGCGAGCTGCCGAACTTACCTGTCCATAACTTGACGAGTATAATGAACATAAAAGCAGAATGAAAAATGGCATCCTGGATATTGTGTTACCAGCACAATATCCAGGATGCCATTTTGATGTGTCTTCATCTCTTGGAAGGATATTTAAATATTACAATTTTGAGTCAATGGATAGCTCTTATAACTCTTTGTTAATTACCGAATCATCTAGTTCCCAACCAAGCTTTTCATATTTCTCTCTACGTGCATTCTTGTCATTATATAATTCTCTGCTTGCATATTTTGCAACATCACGCGCAACAGCTCTGGGGACAACAATAACACCATCCCCATCAGCAACAATAATATCACCTGGGTAAATGGCTACGCCTCCAATCGCAATGGGTATATCCTTTTCTATGTATCGAATCCTCGCCTGATCCATCTTCTGTGATACAAAATAGGACCAAACTGGAATTTGTTCCACAATACACTCATCGGTATCACGAATTCCTCCGCCATTCAATACAAAGCCCCGGCATCCCGCCATCTTACAACCAAGTGCATTTTCCGATCCCATAAGGCCGGCATCTACGCCGGAGACGTCAATCGCCATAAAATAACCGTCCAGCTCATCCTTTGCCCAAGGATAGATACATATTTCACTATAGTAATTGTTCGACCAAGCGGTATAATCATCACCGGTCAGTGTAACCGCAGGTCCTTCATATGGAAGGTAACGAGCTGTTTTTGCAATTCCTACTGCCTTTGTTCGAAACAGCGGACGAATTTGATGACTAAGCGTTCCATAATGATGATACCCCATCCAGTCCATACCATCCCGAACATCAGCAACACGTAATGGTTCAAATAATTTTAATAACTCTTTTTCTTCAGCTTTCATACTCTCTTTCTCCTTTTTTATATTAATTTTTTAAGTCCATTCATATTAAAATCTCAGGATATTACATATAGGAACCACCCGATACGACGATGCATTCCCCTGTCACAAAACTTGCGTCATCACTGCTCAAAAATGCTGCTACAGCTGCTAATTCTTCCGGGGTACCAAGGCGATTCATAGGAATTGCATCAATAAATTTCTGCATTACTTTCTCCGGTACAGCCTGAAGCATTTCGGTATTAATATAACTTGGTGCAATTGCATTTACCGTACAGTTGTTGCGCGCAAGTTCTTTCGCAAGGCACTTCGTAAATCCAATCACCCCGCCTTTGGATGCTCCGTAATTTGTTTGCCCAATATTTCCAAATGCCGAAACAGAAGCAAGGTTTACTATTTTACCATACTTTTGCCTTCGCATACCATCCACAACGACTTTACAACAGTTGTACATGCCAGTTAAATTGACATTGATTACCTCGTCCCACTGATTATCATTCATTTTGTGGAACATACTGTCCCGTGTTATTCCAGCATTGTTAACGAGAATATCCACCCTTCCGCTTAATTGCAGAATCTCATTAAAAACTTCATTTACCTCTTTCCGATCAGCAACATTACAAGCCAGTGCTACTGCATGATTGCCGGATGGATCTATGTTTTTTGCTACCATATCCGTCTTATTGAAATTCATATCCAAAAGATATACTTTTTCGATATTTTCTTCACAAAAGCGTTTTGCAATTGCAGCGCCAATTCCCTGTGCAGC
>ENA-UOOE01002355-UOOE01002355.1-fermentation-metagenome-genome-assembly--contig:-NODE-2355-length-13686-cov-7.910865_pt1 | contig 13686 bp, 15 predicted proteins | sample MGYA00245776_ERZ724021 | MGnify/ENA primary metagenome ERZ724021 (study PRJEB28704, sample SAMN03018321) | fermentation metagenome | biome: anthropogenic terrestrial biome; feature: soil; material...
TTCACCAATTTATCATAAAGTCCGTCCATTTTTGAATCCTGCCTTTCCCATAGCCTGCCAATTTACCCTTTTCTTTCTGATTTTTGCCGGTACATTCTTTGATCCGACAAAATCAGACAGTCTTCCAATGTTGTCTGCGAATCAGGAATTAGCATATTCCAGCCATAGCTTACCTGCACCTTATATTTATTCTCACCGCTATGGTTAAATAAATCCAATTCCTCCTTAAACCTCTTTAAGAAAGTATCCAGCTTCTGGGCATCATAGTCCATGCCGATTGCCATAAACTCATCCCCGCCATAGCGTATACAGATTTCATCATCCTCTGCCGCCGCACTGATTGCCATGCCGATCGCCCGCAAAGCAACATCCCCCTGTGCATGACCAAAGGTATCATTGATATATTTTAAATTATCCATATCGATTGTTAAAACCATAAAACCAACTTGCTTTTGCATACATTGCTTCAAATATTTCTGTCCCAGAGTTTCAATCGCTCTCCGATTATACAGATCCGTCAGATCATCCTTATAGGACATGTCTTCCAGCGTATAGATAAGACGATTGAGTTCCCTGTGGATTCTTATATTTTCTAATGCATTGCCAATGTTAATCAGCCAATTCTGAAACGTAATCATATAAGTCTGAAGCTTTTCATAGCTGATTGCAATGTAACCAAAATTTTTATCAAGATGATGCAGCATAGCAAAATAATAGATCATCGGCTGCTCCTCTGCAAATTCTTTCGGAATTAAATCCCTTCTTCAGACGTGTGCTCTTCCGATCTTTTCGTTGCTCCCAAAGAAATGATTGGTATCCCAGTCCGCTCTTAAACACAATAAAAAGTTCTTCAATTCGGTTTTATCCATAATATAGGCTTTTAAATTATTTATGACTTCCTCCAGCTTTGTAAGACCGGTCAAAGCAGTGGTCATACGAGCATTTCTTGCAATTTCCCTTTTCATTGAATCAAATAGGGCAATGCAATGCTTTCTTTGCTCGCTGCTTTCCTTATACCAATCCCTCCTGCAGCCACAGGATTCTCTATACTGCGTCGTTGTCTTTATATAGGAATCCTCCGGTATACTATTGTCCTCCTGCTTTCGATGCACCAGATTGACTGCTTCCACACCAATCTCATATACCGGTATGGTAACGGTTGTTAAGGATGGTACAAATCTGGAGGCATCTTCCACATCATCGCAACCGGTCACCACCATATCTTCCGGAACGGAAATTCCATTCTCCTCCAGGGCATTGCAAACGGTAATCGCCATATAATCATTTGCGCATACAATCGCCTGCGGCCGTTCAAGGGATCCGTTAAGCCAGTGCCGGACAGCATCATAGCCTGCCCTCTTCCAGAAGTCTCCATAATAGATACGATCCTCTTCTACTGGAATATTATGTTTGGCTAAAACACGTTGATAGGTAAGTAATCTTTTCTCGGAAGCGATAGAATCCTTCGGTCCGGCTAAGAAATTGAGGCGGGTAAAATCATGATCTTCAATTAAATGGGTTATTACTTCTTCTAAAATATTGTCATCCTCTATTAAAACATTATGGTATCCTTCCATTTTCCTGCGCACGCTGACAATGGGACAATGACTGTACTTCTCAATGAACCTCTTAATGTTGTTATTTAATTTATCAATGGTAAACGTATCCGGTGCAAGAATTATTCCATCAAAATCCTGGTAATAGGGGAGCCTGGCTATTTCCCTCTCTCCCAGATCAAATTCCAGCTGGCCATATCCTCCAAAGTTGGTAAGGAAAGCCACATTATAATCCAGCTCCTTTGCGCGGGAGGTAATCCCTTTACATAAATTATCCTGAAATTCATCATTTAATTGAGAAATAAACACACCGATGGTTCTTTTTCCATTCGCAAACATGATAGCGTTTCCTCTTTTCTCCTATACCACACTGCATAAAACCATATAGAAAGCATTTTTCTATACTAAATATATCTCTTTTCCTTTGAAAAAACAATCCACCATTCCTACGAAAATAAATCCTGACCCGCCGAGACGAATCAGGATTTATCTTATCGCAATCACAATTGTTAAATTAAACTTAGGATAATATCATACGGTCATTCGCAAATTCGCCGCCGCTGACACTTTGAAATTTTTCCAGAAGATCACTTACCTGGAGCTGCTTTTTTTCCTCCCCGGATACATCATAGATCACTTTTCCATCATACATCATGATTAACCGGTTTCCATACTGGATCGCATTTTTCATGTTATGCGTAACCATCAGTGCGGTAAGGGAATTTTGCCGAATGATCTGTTCGGTTAATTCCAGTACCTTTTGCGCTGTCTTTGGATCCAGCGCTGCCGTATGCTCATCCAGCAGCAAAAGCTTTGGCTTTCGAAGAGCCGCCATGAGTAAGGTTAACGCCTGCCGTTGTCCGCCGGATAAAAGACCGGCTTTCGAGGTTAATCTGGTTTCCAGACCCAGATCCAATATCTTCAGCTTCTCTGTATAGAGCTGCTTCTCCTCTTTCGTAATCCCCCATCCCAGTCCGCGCTTCTTACCCCGGCGGTATGCCATCGCCAGGTTTTCCTGGATCTCCATATTGGATGCCGTCCCCATCATGGGATCCTGAAATACCCTTCCCAGATATTTCGCACGCTTATATTCCGGCAGGTAGGTGATGTCTTCCCCATCTAGTAGGACCACGCCCTGATCCGGGTAATGAACCCCGGCGATCATATTCAACATCGTGGATTTTCCCGCTCCGTTTCCTCCGATGACCGTAACAAAATCGCCATCCTTCAATTCCAGATTAAGTCCGTTAAGGACCTGCTTTTCATTCACCGTATTGGGGTTAAAAGTTTTATATAAATTACTGATTTTTAACATGTCTTACCTCATTTCTGCGTACTCTTTTAGAGCTTGTCGGCACTTAGCTCCTTTTTCGCACAACTGCCTTGTTCTTTTTGAGTGCCGGGATAGAAAGCGCGATGGTAACAACGATTGCCGTAAATAATTTTAAGTCATCCGTATTTAATCCCAGCTGCAATACGACAGCAATAATCATACGATAGATGATGGAACCGATCATAATAGAAAAAAGGCGGAGGGCAAAATTTCTTGGTCTTAAGAATAAAACTTCACCGATTACAATGGATGCCAGCCCGATTACAATCGCTCCTACCCCCATTTTAACATCCGCATATCCCTGACTCTGCGTTACAAGCGCACCGGATAAAGCAATAAGCCCGTTGCTGATCACCAAACCAAGAATCTTCATGTGATCGGTATTTACGCCCTGTGCTCTTACCATAACCTCATTATTCCCGGTTGCCCGGATACAGCAGCCGACTTCCGTTCCAAAGTACCAGTAGAGTAAGCCAATCACGGCTACGGTAAATACCAGCCCAATTCCCATGGTAACCCAGGTCTGTAGTGTAGAATCCAGGATTCCGAGCTCCGCTGCTTCCGGCAGAAGCCCCTTTCCTATGGATATCATCGTCCTCTGTCCTAATAAAGGCGTATTTGCCTGTCCCATAATTCTTAAGTTAATCGAATATAATCCAATCATCGTAAGAATACCGGAGAGAATTGCAGGTATTTTAAGTTTTGTATGAAGAAAGCCGGTTACATATCCGGCAAGCATTCCCGCCAAGGTTGCCGCAATTACGGTTAAAAAAGGATCCCAGCCCAGTCGAACCATTAATACGGCACTAACACTTCCTCCGAGGGCAAAACTACCCTCACAGGACATATCAGCAAAATCCAATATCCGAAAGGTGATGTATACGCCAAGAGCCAGAATTGCCCAGGTAAGCCCTTGGGAAACAGCACCAAACATTGCCATAACTATATTCATAACACATAATTCCTTTCCACCAGAAACGTCCTGCCCTTACTGTTCACACCCCGGGCAAAGTCTATCATGTGATTTCGACAAATGATATCTCCGTCCCTATTCCGTTTTCGCAGCCAGCTCCTCCGGAATCGTAATTCCTAATTTAGCAGCCACTTCTTCATTAATTTTGAGCGTGTATTCCTCGTCCGGAATATATTCAATGGGCATGGTAGCGGTCTCTGCTTTGCCTTCAATAATTCTTACGGCCTGCTCCCCGGTCAATCTGCCTAACTTATAATAATCTATTCCGTAGGTTGCCAGGCCCCCGTTATCTACCTGCCCCTCTTCTCCGCAGATTACCGGAATTCCGTTGTCATTGGCGATCGACGTTATAGTAGGCATTCCCTCCGCAATAATATTGTCGGTAGGTGTATAGATCGCGTCCACCGTTCCGACTAAAGACTGTACAACCTGCTGTATTTCATTCGAATCGGAAACGGTAGTAAGAATTGGATTAAGTCCTAAATTTTTTGATTCCTCCATCGCTATCTCCGCCTGAATCTTAGAATTGCTTTCACTGGAACAGTAAAGGACCGCAACATTGATTGCATCCGGTACTAACTGTTTCAGCAGCTCTAACTGTCTTTTGACCGGAGTTAAATCCGATGTTCCGGACACGTTACCGCCGGGAGCGTCATTGGATTTAGCAAGTCCCGAGCCTGCCGGATCCGTTACCGCAGTAACAAGAATCGGTATATCCCTGGTCGCATTGGCAACCGCCTGTGCTGCAGGAGTTCCAATCGCAAGGATCAAGTCATTGTTATCATTTACTAATTTGGTTGCAATTGTATTGGTATTGGACTGATCCCCCTGCGCATTCTGATAGTCAATTTTAATCTTTTCCCCATCTTTATAACCGGCATCCGCTAGTGCATCCACAAAGCCCTGATAGCTTGCATCCAATGCCGCATGCTTCACTATCTGGGTAACACCGATTCGAACAACCTCGCCGTTTTTACCGGATCCGGTTTCTTTCACACCGCAGCCGACCAGAGTTAAACCGGTCAATGCCATGATCGCGATTCCCATCCGTAATTTACTTTTTATCATCCCTATCCTCATTTCTGCGCAGCTTTTTATGTACTATGGAGTTCGCGGATGCCACGCTGACACAAACTCTGTGGGACCGCCAAAGCATAATGCAAATGATGCCGTCCCTTACTCCTTGCTATAGAAAAATCCATAATTCGGAATGCTCTCCCACTTTAAAGCTTTAACGCTTTTACTGGATAAAGTGTAACATCAAAAGATTACTAAGTCAACTGTTTTTTATATTTTTATAAAAAAAGGGTTGTTGCAAAGGGAATTTATATTGTACCCTCCACAGGAAGATCCGTGTCTGGAATTCCAAACATTTTAACGGACCTTTCGTTTATTCACTATGCTTTGACACTGAACGGAGCGGTAGTCGTTAATATAAAAACAAAGGAAATCATTCATGAATGTGTTTATACCTTTGATGAGGCATTATATCTTTGGGACCTCATACAAAAATATGATGCACTTCCGGACTGTTCGATTAACGGCGAACTATATATGGAACAGCAGACTTTCTTAAAATTGCCGGACTATACCAATGATCCGAAACGTATTGTACTAATGAAGCAGACAAGAAAAGGAACCGATCATATACGAAAAATGTTTTACAGGAAAATGCTGCATCCGCAAAGATGAATCTTTTGTTTGCCGATTCGGAGATATGACAGAAAGCTAGACAGGAATTAGAGAAGCTCCCCTTTGTGGATGTAAGCAGCTCTCTTGACAGCAATTTAGAGCTGAACCGTAAGGGCGGATATACCGTTTAAATAGTGCACCCTTTTCGGTATTTTAGTGCACCCCCCACCCGGGTAAATAGTGTATTTCTTTCCGGACAGGCGTGCAGTTTAATTGCATGCATATGAGCTTCAATCCAGTGAGCAGATTTCATATCTGGAAAAGCTTCGGCATAACCATACATATACATGCTGTATGGAAGACAGGTAATGAAGACATCATATGCTGGATCTGTATTTCCAGCCAGTGAATCCATTACTTGAAGGGTATCACCAACCCAGTCCACCTCCATCTGTTCACCTGGTTTACGTCTCAGACGCAGGGCGGCCTTTTGAGATTATTAATAGGCATAATATTTCTCATTGAACTGCGTATGCTGATAAGATATCTTACCCGCATCCTAACACTTGATGCAGTATTCAGACCACAGCAGTGATAACGTAACTCCAGGTTTTGTGAGCTCGTTGTAAATATACTCACAATCTGGAAGAGGCCGGCTCTAGCTAACAGCTTCAGCGGGATAGAGGATTGTTTTTAAATCCCCATTGGACAAAGTGTCTGGTATTGACCATTCAATCTGCTTGTCTTGTGCACGATTCCAGATATCTGCTACCTTATTGCGGGAACTGCCTGTATTGGATGCGACACTTGTGTTACAGTAATCCGCTGATTTTAAACGGATTATCTCTTGGTAATCAATCATGAATATCAACCTATAATATAATAATAGTCACGAATTAACGTGCCATCTTCATTATAGGGACAAAATATATGAAGTGCACTAATTAACCGGAAACAGATGCACTGTTTTTCTGAAACGAGTGCACTTTTCAGACGGAACACTCAAAAGGGCGGTTAACAAGGGAAATGGTTTAAAAAATTGGCAGAGCATCTTGGATTAAGAATGGATGAAGTGATGGCTTGCGGTGACAGTGATAATGATATTACTAAGATAGAAGCTGCAGGCCTCGGTATTGCAATGGCAAATTCAGCACCGAAGATTTTAAACATTTGCCGTAACTCTTAGCAACGATGAGGATGGCGTTGCGTATGCAATTGAAAAGTGGGTATTCAATTAGACCTTTGATTTTGAATAAAAACAGTGGTGCAAATTGAAATTTAAAAAAGGCCTGCTCCGGTGCATCTAAGCAGGTCTTTTTTAAAATTGCAATATTCTCACGGGTATTTATTCTGTAAATTGTCGCCCTCTTTTGTTTTGTTTTCTTATGTTATTTGCTTTAAAACTTCCATTCAAAACCATCAATAAACGAATCACCTGTTAATGACCAATACTCACCCATTAGCCCATCATAAAAGTAATATATGCTACCTGCATATTCTATATTATATCCCATAGTATAGGGACCTAAAAATCCATAGGTTTGTGGGCAATACTGCGCACCAACATATAGGCCACATTTACTACATTGATTTGTATTTCCGTAAGACACAATTCTTTCGCCCGGATCTGATGGAGAAGGTCCTGAATAAATAAAGCAAACCCCAACAGAGTGCATTTCATGTTTACCACCATCAGGACAGGCGATATATTTAACTGAAAAATCATTACTTGCTTCTGCTGCCATAACTGGTACAGAAGACGTACTTAATAATACCGCAAAACCAAGAATTAGTGCTATTAATTTTTTCATATAAACCCTCCTTGTATAATAAGTTTATAGCCAATCAAAAATGGTTATAAACTTATTCTTTTTATGGTATAGAGGCAGGAGACATCTCTGAGGGATTCCCCCTCATCCTATTCCCACCTATACAGTTAATAGTTACATATCCAATAAAGATTATCCTGTGGTATGATATCAGAAGAGTCTGATGTCCGAAGACACTGCTTCCCCTCCTTTCCACCAACGCTTGTTGTGTCCGCTTATTGAGCTTTCAGCCCGGTTCATATGGCACATTCAGCCTACATAGATGTTTCATCCCCTGTCATAGCTCCAAGTAAAAAAGCCGGCAGAGTGCATGCTGATTACGATTACGCGAGGTTGCGGTCACTGCATGATGCCCGAGATAAACCTTTTGCTTCAGATTTCAAAAGTACTTCTATACTCCGGTGAAAAATTAAACACCGAATTCCATATCGAGTCGAACCAACATTCGGATTTATCTCGAAAAATTCGAATGCCTATTTCGTGTGCCCTTTTTAATTTTAAGGAAAACATATTAAAATCTTTCCAAAAAGGACATATTACCAGATTGCTTGATATGTTCATTCAACTTGTAAATAATAATTATATCCATTGGAATCACCCATTTCAATAAAAATTAGTATTAAATCACTAATTTTCACATACAATAAACCACTAAATTATAATATAAATATAATACAGTTTATAGATTTGTTTTCTATGTGAACTTTCCTACTTCTTGCAATTCTGCCTTCAAATAAGATTAATTAATTTGGCATTCTCCCTAAAATGAAACTAAGAATAAGAAGGAAAATCCCCCCTAATATTAATGTTATATTAGTAAAGGCAAACTCTACTACATTGTTTTTAATAAAATCCTTGTAATAGGGTTTATATTCTCGCTCTTGTCTAGTAACTTCATTGCTAAGAAATGAGTTTATATTAGCATTATCATGCCCTATGCCATTAATGTTTAGTCCGGAAGGATTACCTTTCATAGAAATCAAAAAACCAATAATAAGTAAAGCAATACCTTCGTAAGCCAGAATATCCCATATGTTATTATTAAATCTCGATGAAATAATAAGTGCAATTACAAAGCCTATAACTAGATAAATAATACTAAATATTAATAGTTTAGCAGCTTCCTTCATGTATCTTCCGATTTTTTGTTTTTGCATATATATCTCTCCATTCCATACTACCTTCACTTTTACTGTAATATTTTAATTTCTGCTACTCATAAGTTCTAGTTTTAAATTCTTATCAAATAATTGTAAATATGAAATTTTCCCTTTCTCCTCTAGGAACTGAGCACTTCCTTCAATTTTTGTATGGTTTTTTTCACCACCTTCTTTACTATAATTAAGGTATACCATGAAGGAATAGTTCGTAGGAATTGTATCGCTTCTCTTTATATCAATGTGATCCACTGCTATCTCATATCCATCTGTTGTTGAGTAAACATATAAATACGAGTAAAAATACATAACAAATGACTCATACCATTTACTCGAAATATATGGCTGATATATTTCATATAGTTTTTTATCTATTTCGTTATTAATATTTTCCTCTAATGGCGATGTCTGTATCCGGCTAAACATATTATTATATACTTCAATCATCTCTTGATTAGGGCATGTAAAAATTTGCTCTAGAACTGTTTTTATTGCCTCTTCATTTCTATTTAAAGATTTTCCATTCCCCGGAAATAACATTAAGAATAAGACAGTAACTAATATAATTGCCAGACTTAAACTTATTCCAAATATCGATTTTTTCCGGTATCTCATGATAGCCCTAACTCTTTCTTTAATAGGTTTTTTCCCAAAACCATTATACAATATGGTATAAGCGGATTTTTGTTCCGCTAAATAAAGAATGGTTAATGCATAATCTGACTTCTCACTTTCCCCATAAATTGAGATAACCTTTTCATCACATGCCATCTCCATGTCACAATTAACAAAAGTATACATTAACCAGACAAAGGGATTAAACCAATGCATACATGAAACTAATATTGATATAATCTTCCAAAACGAATCCAACTTTTTTATATGAACCATCTCATGCGAAAGCACATATTTTAGTTGTTGTTGATTTTGATAATTCATATTTTTAGGAAGGACTATTTTGGGTTTCCAAATACCAAAAGTGATGGGAGTAGTAATTTTATCCGATACCATAACGCTTACTTTACGTTTTAATTTCTGTTCTCCCATCCATTCACTTACCGTTATATCATCTATAATTGGGAGCGACTCCCTCAAAAAACTATAGCTCTTTCTATATGCTTTGAAAAATATAATAAATGAAATACCAAAGCCGATAATCCAAATCCAAAGAAATGGATTAATATATTGAGTTACTGATTCTGAAAATTTATTACTAACATCCCCAACCTGGTATACCGTATTAGAATTTAAAATCTGCTTATTTGCTAAACCTTTCGCAGCCATACTTGCTATATCAAAATTTTTGTTCCAGCCATTAAAATTAAAACTAACGGATGGTATGGGAAAAGGTATAAGTAATCGTAACATAACCAGTTTCCATAGTAGCATAATTGTATTTCTAGATATTTTATATATGAAAAGTACTCGTAAAACTGCTATAAATAAGATAAGAACGCTCACAGATAATGATATTTGAATGATACCCATATCTCCCTCCTGATCCGGTTAAAGAATTTATAAATCATTTTTTTCAATTCATATGTCTAAGGATTTCTTTCCTTGCTGTTTTGTAATATTTTCAATATATTCCCTTAAAACCGAAATCTCTTCTTTGGATAGATAATCATTGCTTAGAAATGTAGCAAATAGCTTTTCAACCGAGCCATCAAACAAACGATCAACAAGCTCTGTTGCTTCATATCTTTGAATTTCTTCTCTACTGATCATAGCCCTACACATAAAATTTGGTTCATATCTTTTTATTGCTCCTTTATTTATACATTTTTTTATCACAGTGTAAGTAGTATTTCTGTTCCATTCAATTTCTTTTTTTAATATCTTAGCAATTTTCCCTGCTGATAAATCTCCATATCTCCACAAAACATCCATTACTTTAATTTCAGAATCAAATAATTTCATTAATTTAATCACTCCTATATGACTACTGCAATAGTCATCTTTAACTCAATATTAGCATGTTAGTAAATTTATGTCAAGTGTATTTCTAAAATTTTCTTTTATCTGATTAAATATTCTAATTCTGCGTCATTGTGAACTTCCTGAGTTTTTTCCACTCAAACGGCATTTTGGCTTCCTGTGCTGCATAGGCCGTTTGGGTGGAACAGGTTTATCTGCTCTTTGCTTTTAGCAGATTGATGATCTCATCATAGCTCATTCCACAGCCATCAATTATTGAAATCAATTCTGCTTTTTTCTGTTCATCTTTCTTTTCCAAGAGTCGTTTTAATTCTTCAAGTGCTGCATCATAACGCTCTTTTGCACGTGCCACATCTTCCTGTGCCTTCTCGATTTTCTCATCAATAGAAATGGTTCTTCTTGCCATATTATCTATTTCCTCCGGTATCATTTAGTACCATGCTGATTGCTTCAGCACCTGCTTTTATCATTTTTGCATCCATTCCAAACGCTTTTAATATCGTTTTCTGTGTTGCAGTAACTGCATGATCCAAACGATATTTCCCATCCAGTTGTCGTATCATCTCTATCTTTTCCAGCTCCTTTATCGCTGCAGGAACAGTCATGAAGTTTTCTTTATACTCATTTTCTATCATTTCTTCCTTCAGACTTGTATAAATTTTATTACGAATGATCAACGCAACGAATTCCACAAATATTTTTGCATGTATAGACTCATCTGATTGTACACGAATGCTTTTATTGCCAAGATAGGTCTTATCTCCACGGAAAAGTTTTTCGGATTCATCACGACTCTTGTACAGCTCCAGTGCCTCTTTGACAGTCATCTTCGCTGACGTGATAATGCAAAAATAACCGCAAAGACGGATTTCATGGTTGATTACTTCCGTCCGCTCTTTTCCCATCATGAAGACTTCATCATCCTGCCCTTCATGGTAGTAGATCAGGTCAAAGTAATGGTTGAATTCTTCCGAAATCCGGACTGCTTTGCCACACTGCTTTTTCAGATATCCTGCCATGCGGTCTATCTTAGCTTCTAGGTGCTCCCTCTCCGATGCATTTTTTCTGCTGCTGTAATAAATGTGGAAATATCGCTCATTCTCATCTGATGCAAACAGTCTTCTTTTTATAGTCTTTCCACTGGATTTGTATTGTCGGATACTGCAGCTGCGTTCTTCTTCAAAGGAACCTTTATTCTCAAGAATCAGTTCGCTTACAAGAGACTTCATTCCTTTCATCATGATCACGAAATCATATCCGCATTTGTCCATATAATGTATGTTTTCTTTGCTGAAATATCCTCTGTCCAGTATAAATCCCACTTTACGATATCCATAGCCCTTTGTCTTTTCAAGCATGTACTGGAGCTGTGAAACATCTACGATGCTTCCTGGATATTCCTCATAAAAGAGCGGCTCCCGGTTATTCCGGTCATATGCTACCGCATAATTAAATACCGGTTTATCCTGGCCGTCTTTTGAATGGCCGAATTCGGCAATATTAATATCACCGGCCTGACAGGATTTATTTGTGGAATCATACGAGATATAGATACGTTCTCTGTGATCTCTTGATGCATTCCACTCATTTAAAAAGCCAATACTCTGATTATCCGAAATACTTCCCAGAAAGTCAGAAACCTTGGAATCACTATAGATATGCATATCCTCCGTAAGGAGGGGATGATTGTACGCATAATCCGGATAATACTGTCCTGAATTATTCTCTGCAATAATGGAGTATGCTGCAAGATCCAAAAACAGTCCGCTATCTCGACCAATGATCCTTTTTGCCATTTCATCCAACGTGTAATCCTTGATAATTTTCTGTATCACAAGACTAGCACCGACACGCAGACAACTGCTTCTGTCGGTCCTCTCAGCTTCAGTTGGTAGTTCTTTCTCTGGAAAGAACTTTAAATAATTCGCATTTGGATACATCTGTGTTGAATCCCCCTCGCAGCGTTTTCCTATTGTTGTTCTTTTGGGGATGTTATATTTCTTCTCTGGTTTGTATATCCGGTCGTATTCATAATTGATGTAAACGACACCCTTGATTGTTTTCTCATAAATTTTACCCTTTATTTTGGGTATCTCAACAGTGAAATCAAAGTACATTTTATCCTCCTGGTTGCGTCCATATACCTACTCAATTATTATAGCAAAAAAAGCCTTAGAAATCAAGTAAATTCCTTGAATTTTCAGGTTTTTTTAAAGCTTCTTTAAGTGTAAAATTTATTAAGTGGGTGTTGTATAAGAAGATCACAGTCATGTACTTTATGCCTTAGATCTGCTTGGCATGCTACCTTGTCTTTGAGGGGTGGGTCGTTTTTACACAAGAAAAAAGCCCTAACCCACAGCTCCTATGTCTGCAAATTAAGACCTTTTATAATGCGCCTCCAGGGTCTCGAACCCTGGACAACCTGATTAAGAGTCAGGTGCTCTACCAACTGAGCTAGAAGCGCATTCTGCATTTTTTCTTTTTTCCGAACGCAAGGAATATTATATATCATACGAAAACGAATTGCAAGTGTTTTTTTCATGATTTTTAAAAATCATGAAAATCCGTCATTTTAACCATTAAAGTGACAAAGGAAACCTTTTATATATACAGATTTCCTTTGTCACTTTGATGATATTTGCATCATAAATTCTCTTCTAACTTATCCTGTAACTTCTTCTTTGGTACTGCACCAACAATGGTATCTACCGGTTGGCCTTTCTTTATAACCAGCATTGTGGGAATGGACATAACGCTGTATTTTTCCGCTGTATTTGGCTCTTCATCCACGTTTAGTTTTCCAATCTTAAATTTTCCTTCATATTCCCCTGCCAGCTCTTCCACTACCGGAGCCATCATTTTACATGGGCCGCACCAATCCGCATAAAAATCTACTAATACGGGCAGATCCGATTCTAACGCTTCTTTTTGAAAATTTGCATCAGTAAATTTGAAAGCCATCGTTTTTCCTCCGTTCTTTTTCTAATAGTATTATCTCTATATTTCTTTTGTTTATGTAGCTTCTATCCTAATTAATTTCTTGCCTGAACTGACTTTGTATAGTGATATTACACCATTCCTATAAAAGTTTCAAGTTCTACCTGCATTTCCTCTTTCTTTTCGCGGCTCCATTTAATATCTTCTCTACCTCATCCCAGGAGGATTTTATTCTACACATCTTTTTATTTAGGTTATAATTTCCTCCGGTTGCCTTGGCAATCTTACACTTCCACGATTTTTTCATTGACAGGGCACCTTCTTACTCTTT
>ENA-UOOE01002356-UOOE01002356.1-fermentation-metagenome-genome-assembly--contig:-NODE-2356-length-13671-cov-18.087911_pt1 | contig 13671 bp, 11 predicted proteins | sample MGYA00245776_ERZ724021 | MGnify/ENA primary metagenome ERZ724021 (study PRJEB28704, sample SAMN03018321) | fermentation metagenome | biome: anthropogenic terrestrial biome; feature: soil...
ATACGAATTGCAGACAGCAGTGCCGGTGGACCTTTTCCCGCGTACCGCACATGTGGAGTGCGTAGTATTGATGTCAAGGGTTGAGAAGTAGGGGTATTCAAAACGCTGATAAATAAAGGGTTTCCAGGAGTGAAGGATTTTCTGCCTGATGTCTGGCAGTGCCTTTTAACCTTGGGAATCCTTATTTTTGTTTATGAGGAAATAGGTCAACTGTGAAAAATGTGTGTAGGGTTGAGTTGACAGGTTAGATAAATTCATAGGGTTGTGTAGACAGGATAGATGTATATATCCCCAATAGGGTCTAAAAAGTAATTACTTTTTAAGTAGAAAATAGGTATTTCATTAGTTCTTATTTTGTGATAAAATTAGAAGAGAAAGTAGGTGTGGATATGGATAATGAAGATAAAGTAAAAAAACAACCTATGGATTTTTATAATATGTCAGATTTCTTAAGAGGGCAGTCCTCAAAATTAATAACAAAATTATCTGATGAAGATAGGGCAGCTTTTGTTTTGAAAAATGGTAAACCCATAGCTGTTCTTATATCAAATGAACGCTATGAAAGACTTTTAAAATCAGGTATTGATATAACAGAATATTAGAGATGAGAGAGGTTAAATGGATGGCTGTGAAAAAATCAGAATTGTACTCCATGTTATGGGAGGCATGTAATAAATTAAGAGGTGGCGTAGAACCTTCAAGATATAAAGACTATGTGCTTGTATTATTATTTTTTAAATATGTATCAGATAGATATAAGGGACAACGATTTGCTGAATTTACAGTAAATGAAGGTGCTTCTTTTGATGACTTAATCGCTGCAAAAGGTAAGCCTGATGTCGGCGAAAGAGTAGACAAAATTATTCAAAAGTTCTTAGAAGATAACCGTCTTCAAGGATCACTTCCTGATGTAAGTTTTAATAACCCTGAAGAACTAGGACACGGTAAAGAATTAGTTGATAAAGTATCTGGACTTATAGCTATTTTCCAAAACCCAGCTATTGATTTTAAGAGTAACAGGGCTAGTGGTGATGATATCATTGGCGATGCTTACGAATACTTTATGATGAAATTTGCTCAAGAGTCTGGAAAAAGTAAAGGGCAATTCTATACACCTAGTGAGGTGTCACGTACTATTGCCAGACTTATTGGTATTGGTGAAATAAAGCAAGAAGCAGATAAGAAATGGACTCTTCATGATCCAGCTGCTGGAAGTGGTTCTTTGCTTATCCGTGCAGCTGATGAAGCTCCCAAAGATGAGAACGGTGATTCTATAGTTACAATTTTTGGGCAGGAAAAATATCCTGATACTGCAGGTTTAGCAAAAATGAACTTTATATTACACAATAAAGGAACTGGCGAAATTAAAAGTGGTAATACATTAGCAAATCCAGCATATACAGATGAATTTGGGGGATTAAAAAAGTTTGATTTTATCGTTATGAATCCACCATTTTCAGATAAAGACTGGACTGACGGAATAAAGCCTTCAGAGGACGAATATAAGCGATTTGATGGTTATGGTATTCCACCAGCGAAGAATGGAGATTATGCTTGGTTTTTACATGTTTTAAAAGCTCTAGATAGCGACCATGGAAAAGCAGGAATTATTCTTCCGCATGGTGTTTTATTTAGAGGTAATGCTGAGGAAACTATCAGAAAAGAAATTATTAAGAAACGATACATTAAAGGTATAGTTGGCCTGCCTGCAAACTTATTTTATGGGACAGGTATCCCTGCTTGTATCATCATAATTGACAAAGAAGATGCTGATAAACGAGAAGGCATTTTTATGATTGATGCTAGTAATGGATTTAAGAAGGATGGAAATAAAAACCGTCTCCGTGAACAAGATATTGAGAAAATAGTGCAGACTTTTATAAATAGAGAAGAGATTGAAGGATATTCACGTTTCATCACTTATAAAGAAATCTTAGAAGATAATGACGGAAATTTGAATGTACCCCGTTATATACAGAAAATTGATGATTCATTGCCACAAGATATTAAATCTCATCTAGAAGGGGGTATTCCAGAAACCGATATTAATTCTTTAAAGAGACTATGGAGAATTTCGCCAGATTTAAAAGAAAAAATATTTACCTGTATAGATGATAAAGATGCTGTATATAAGCTTGCTGTACATCCCGATGAGATAGTGCAAATTATCTCACAGGATGAGTATATAATAAAAGAAAAAGAAAACGAGACAATAACTATGTTTAGGCTTTGGAGAGATGAGATAAAAGATACATTACTTAATATAAATTCAGATACAGATCCAAAAGAATTAATTCGTAGTATTGGCTCGAAGATTCTAGCAGATTTTGAAACGGCGGAGCTTTTAGATAATTATGACGTATATGATTTCTTGCTTAATTATTGGAACGAAAAATTACAAGATGATGTATATGTAATAAAGGCTGGTGGATATGAAGCTGGTCGTGAAATTGAGTATGTTTATGCACAAAAGAAAGCAAAAGATGAATATGGTCAAGAGATTAAGATAGATGATACTTCTAAGTTAAAATCTTTTGACGGAGTGTTAATCCCAAGAGAAGTTATTGAACAGGAGTATTTTAAATCAGAGCTAATGCTGATTAATGAACTGAATGAAAAATCTACACTACTCGAAGCTGAACTAGAGGAACTGCGTGAAGAAGAATCTGACGATGATGGTTTGCTTGTAAATGTCTTGAATGATAAAGGTGATGGAATTCCTAAAACTAATCTCAATAAACGAATTGCAGAGCTTGAAACTAAAAAAACATCTCCAGTAGTAGATGATATCACAAAGATGCTTGAATTATTTGATTTAAAAGATACGGATGGAATGGAGGAAATCATCAAGGCCAACGATGATCTACTTTCTTATGAATTGAGAAATAAGAATGGTTCTATTGGTAAAGGAAAGCTGAGAGCAGCATTAAAGTTAGCAAGTGAAAATGCAATAATGCCTGAAGTGTATGCAGATGAATATGCTGCTTTATTAAAATATCGATCAAAGTTGACAGAAAAGGAAGAGATAGATAAATCTATTAAGGATGCCCAAAAAGAGCTAGATAAATTAGTCATTAAGAAATATGGAGAATTATCAATTGACGAAATAAAGCATTTGATTTTTGAGAAAAAGTGGATTGCAAAAATCGAAAATGATATAAATGAGGCGTTTGATCTTCTATTAAACAACCTTGCATCAAAAGTAGAATTGATTGCAAAACGATATGAGCAAACTCTAGGTGAGATTGAAGAAAGGACTGCTAAATCCAGGGATAAGGTGAGGACTGCTCTAGAAAGGATGGGGTACACATGGTAGCTTATCCTGATGATTGGGAAGTTAGTAAGATTGAAAAAATCGCTGATATTACTACGGGCTGTAGAGATACTCAAGATAATAAAAGTAATGCGAAATATCCATTTTTTGTACGTTCTCCTATAGTAGAGCGTATAGATATTTCAGATTTTGATTGTGAAGCTGTGTTAACTGCAGGGGATGGAGTTGGTACAGGAAAAGTATTTCATTATATTAATGGCAAATTTGCAGCACATCAGCGTGTTTATGTAATGAGCAATTTTAAAAATGTAGACGGAAAATATTTTTACTATTATTTTTCAAGCAATTTTGGAAAAGAAGTTGAAAAATATACTGCTAAATCATCAGTTGATTCAGTGCGACGTGATATGATAGCTGAAATGGATTTTCCGTATCCTCCTTTACCTGAGCAAAAAGCTATTGTTAGTTTATTGTCAGATTTTGATGCACATATCAATAATTTAACAAAATTAATCGAGAAGAAAAAAGCTATTCGTGATGGTGCTTTAGAGGATTTAGTTAGCGGCAGGACTAGAATTAAAGGGTTTGACAAGGAATGGGAAACTGTTTCTTTTGACCAAGTGATTAGACCAAAGGCAAGAATTGGATGGCAGGGATTAAAAAAAGAGGAGTATTTGAGAGATGGTTACAGCTATTTAATTGGAGGCACTGACTTTCATAATGGTAAGATAAATTTAGATGGTATTTCATATGTATCAAAAGAAAGATATGATATGGATCCAAATATTCAAGTGGAGGCAAATAATGTATTAGTTACAAAAGATGGAACGATTGGAAAAGTGGCGTTAGTTCCTGAACTAGATAAACCAGCAACTCTCAATAGCGGAGTATTTGTTTTTAGAACAACATCTAAACTTCTTCCAACATTTCTTTATCGAGTTTTATTGTCCTCAATTTTTAGAGAGTTTATTGAGACATTGTCTGCTGGCTCAACTATAAAACATCTATATCAAAAAGATTTGAAGAATTTTGAATTTAGAATTCCACTTGATATTGAAGAACAGCAGGCAATAGCTGATGTTTTAACAGCGATGGATGAAGAGATCGAAGCACTGGAAAAAGAAAAAGCTAAAATTGAGAGTATTAAAGAAGGGGCAATGTATGATCTTTTAACAGGTCGTGTGCGTCTTAATATATAAGGGGGTTGAAATTATGTCAGTTGATTTAGAAAGAAAATTACAAAATAAGGTTCTTCATTGGCTGGTAGATAGTGAACAAGATGGAGGCTTAGGCTATACATATCTTGGCAACCTTGAGGATATAGACAACACACCTGTTAAAGAAGACTTGCTTAAAAAGAATTTAGAAAAACGTGGTTACACAAAAGACCAGATTTCTAAAGCTGTATCAGAACTTGTTAATAAAACTCGTAATCAAGTAGATAGACTTTACCAGATTAACAAGGAAGTTTATTCTTTACTTCGCTATGGTAGACAGGGTATTAAGGATGATGAAAATAATCGTCAGACTGTACATTATATAGATTGGAATAATATGGACAATAATGACTTTTATGTTGCTGAAGAAGTTAGTGTGCTTTGCTTTAATCAAAAAGAAAGAAAACGTCCTGATATAGTTTTATATGTTAATGGTATAGCTCTAGCTGTTTTTGAGTTGAAAAGGTCATGCGTCAGCATTGGGGAAGGAATTAGACAGAGTCTTACAAATCAAAAAAAAGAATATATACAGAATTTTTTTAGTACTATTCAACTTATTTTTGCTGGTAACGAAGCAGAAGGGCTTAGATATGGTACGATTGAAACTCCAGAAAAATACTATTTAAAATGGAAAGAAGATAGAAAAGCGACTGATGAATTATCAGTAAAGATTAAAGAGCTTCATTCTAAAGATAAGAATAAATTAAAGAATGATATTATTTCCTTATGCCATAAGGAACGATTACTTTCAATAATTTATGACTTCCTTATTTTTGATGGTGGAGTAAAGAAAGTAGCTCGTCACAATCAGTATTTTGCTAATCTAGCTGCTAGAGAAAGAATTAAAAACAATGAAGGGGGCATTATTTGGAATACTCAAGGTTCGGGTAAGTCCTTAATAATGGTCTGGTTAACTAAGTGGATTATTGAGAATATATCTGACAGTAGGGTTGTCATAATAACAGACCGCGAGGAGCTTGATGACCAAATAGAAAGTCTATTCATTGATGTTGATGAGAAAGTAACGAGGGCAAAAAGTTGTGCTAATTTAAGAGAAATATTAAATAAAAATGAAGACGCTATTGTCTGCTCACTAATACATAAATACGGACATAATGCTGGGACGCAATCAGACATAGATCATTATCGTAAAGAGTTATTAAAAGATTTACCACCTGATTTTAAGGCAAAGGGTAAGATTATTGGTTTTATAGATGAGTGTCATAGAACAAATTCTGGCAAACTACATGAAGCTGTGAAAACTCTAATGCCTGAAGCAATATTAATTGGTTTTACGGGTACCCCTTTATTAAAAAAGGATAAGGCAACTAGTCTGGAAATTTTCGGACCTTACATTCATACTTATAAGTTTGATGAGGGTGTCGAAGATGGAGTTGTTTTAGACTTACGCTATGAAGCAAGAGATGTTGACCAAGATTTATCGAGTAAAGATAAGGTTGATCTTTGGTTTGAAAATAAAACAAAGGGCCTTACTGAAAGAGCTAAGACACAATTAAAACAGAGATGGACATCAATAAATAAATTATACAGTTCAAAGCAAAGGCTAGAAAAAATTGCAGCTGATATAATTTTTGATATGGATTTTAAACCGCGACTTAAAAATGATCGTGGCACTGCCATGTTAGTTGCAGGAAGTATTTATGAAGCATGTAGATATTGGGATATATTCACAAGTAATGGTTTTAATAAGTGTGCTATTATAACTTCTTATGAATCTTCTTCTGCAAGTGTTAGAACAGCCACTAGTGACTTAAGTCAAGAGGGTGAAGAGGAATATAAAAAGGCTATATATGAAAGGATGCTAAACGGGAAGAAAATATCTGAATTTGAAAAGGAAGTAAAAGAGCAGTTTAAGAAAGAACCAGCAAAAATGAAGCTTCTAATTGTTAGAGACAAGCTTTTAACTGGTTTTGACGCACCTAGTGCAACTTATTTATATATAGATAAATCCATGAGAGACCATGATTTATTCCAGGCAATCTGTCGAGTGAACAGACCAGATGGTGAGGATAAAGACTACGGTTATATTGTAGATTACAAAGACTTGTTCCGCAATGTTCAGCTTGCAGTAGCAGACTATACATCAGAAGCCTTTGAGGATTTTGATAAAGAAGACATAGAAGGTCTTATTAAAAACCGTTATGATGAAGCAAAATCGGAAATGGTAGGTTCTATGGCATCATTAAAGGATTTACTTGAAAATGTTAATGATCCTAAAGAAGATGTAGATTATATCGATTATTTTTGTGGTGATAACAGTGAAAATGATGAAAAGACTAGCCGAAGAGAGATTCTTTATTCATTAACTTCATCACTTACTCGTTCCTTCGCAAATTGTAGTGATAAATTGGTTAGTGATTATGGCTATTCTGAAGAACAAGTAAATAAACTTAGAAGTGACATTTCTAACTATAATAAGATTAAAGAGATGGTTAAATTAGCCAGTAACGATTATATTGATTTAAAGCCATATGAAGCTGACATGAGGTATATTCTGGATACTTATATTCGTGCAGAAGATTCCACAATCGTAAGCGAACTTGAAAATATGACCTTGGTTGAACTGCTCCTAGAAAATACAACGACAACACCAGTTGAAGCCTTAGTGCAAGGTCTTCCAGGAGATAATAATGCAAAGGCAGAGATTATCGAAAATAACCTTCAACACGAAATTGTAAAGAAGATGTCTTCCAATGAGGTTTATTACGGAAAACTATCTGAGATGCTTCAAAAGATAATAGAAGAAAGACGAATCGAAGCCATGAGCTACGAGGAATATTTACGCCAGGTTGTAGAGTTAGCGCAAGCTATTTTACATCCAGAAAGCAGCTCTGATTATCCTGAAGCCATTAAAAAAAGTGAAGCTAAAAGAGCATTGTTTGATTATCTAGATCAAGATGAGAATCTTGCTATAGATGTTGATAGTGCTATCCGTCAAGCAATAAGACCTGGCTGGAAAACAAACTTTCAAAAACAACAAAATATAAGACTTGCTATATATCAGAAATTATTAGTATATGGTTATAGCGAAGACCAAGCAACTGAAAAAACAAATGAAGTCTTTGACATAGCTGGGAGGCAGGCAGAATATGACGAGTAGTGAAACAATAATTGGTGGGATGCCCATACAAGTTATTAAAAAGAAAAATTTAAAAAATCTTTATGTAAGAATTAATCCTCCTGAAGGTAGGGTGGTTGTTAGTAGCCCAAATAATTTTCCAGATGAGGAAATAAAACTCTTTGTTTTAAAGAAAATGCCAGAGATTATAAAAGTTAGAGATAGAATGCTATCACAAGTACGCCAAAGTGAAAGAGAGTATGTATCAGGCGAATCTCACTATTTATGGGGGAAACCTTATCGATTGCAAGTTGTTTATGAAGGTAACAGATATCAAATTACAAAAATGCCAAATAAAATTATTCTAACAGCACCTAAAGGAGCTACAAAGGAATCTAAAGAAAGAGCTTTTAATGAGTGGTATAGAGATGAACTGAAGCGAGTATTAGAGGGTGTTATATCAAGGTGTGAGGAGAAAACAAATCTCCGTGCTAATGAATATAGAATTAAGAATATGCGAACAAAATGGGGCACTTGTAATATTGATAAAAAGAGAATATGGATAAATTTACAACTTGCTAAAAAACCAGTAGAATGTCTTGAATATATAGTTATTCATGAGTTAGTACATTTAATAGAAAAAAATCATACTCATAGATTTCATTCATTAGTAGAAGCGTTTTATCCTACCTGGAAAGAGGCAAGAAAGTTATTAGAAGTGTTGCCTCTAGATCATATGGATAAAGGAGAACAGGTAGAAAATGAAGAGAATAACATCTAGTGACATTTTTGATATTAATAAAAAAACTGGAGCATTAATACTTGGGAAAAATCGTTTAGATGATTATGCTACTAAGTTTCTAACAAAATATTGTAAACAGGCATTGGTTGAACCTATGCCTTTGCCTGTTGATGATATTCTTAAAGAGATGGGACTTAAAGTACAAGAAGCTTCTTTATCAACCAATCTAGATGTTTTTGGATGTTGTTTGCTACTTGATTCTTCTGTAGATATATATAACCATAGTTCAAAAGAATATACACCAACAAGCTTTAAAGCTGGAACAATATTAATAGATCCCTTATCAGAAGCTTTTTATGGTGAAGGTTCAAAAAGAAATACTTTAATTCATGAAGCTATCCATTGGGAAAAAGATAAACGCTATTTTGAGATTTTAGAAATAAAAAACAAGACTGCATCTGAGAAACTATACCCTATCCTTTGCCGACAGTCGGAGACTTTTTTCACCCCACCAGAAGGAAAAAATACAAAAGAAAATGAAGTAAAGTGGTTGGAGTGGCAAGCCCATAGATTAGCACCAAGAATTTTAATGCCTAAAAACAGCTTCAAAAAAAAGGCTCTAGAGTGTATAGAAAAGCTGAAAAGACAGGAAAACGATTCTTGCTTATCTTGTGATAATTTAATCGAAGAATTAAGTAAGTTTTTTATTGTATCAAGGTCTTCGGTAAAGTATAGATTACTAGAGGTTGGCTTAGAAAAGGTCATTTCAGAATTTGAAGACTATGAAATTATCTATGAAGAAATAAAGAATGAAAATGATTTCGTGAAAATTTCACCAGAGGAAGCAATAAAGTTACTTATAGAAAATTCTTCACTTCAGAAATGGGTTAGGAATGGACGTTTTGTTTTTGCTGAGGGATATTTTGTACTAGCTGAAAAGCAATATGTAATTAAAAAAGAAGGTCGGCTTAAATTAACTCCAAAGGCAAAAGGAAATCTTTCCAAATGTGTAATTAATATTCGGGAACATAGGTATGTGTCCTATCCTAATTCGTATAAGGATTTTTTCGGATATACGACACTCAAAAGAGTTGAAGGTGTTGATGCTAGACTACTTACATTTCATCCTCAATATCAAAGCAACTTTAAGTATGAGCCTGATGAAGTCTATAATTCCTTTAGGGATTATTTAGCTTCTCACGATGAAGATGAAGAAATAAAACTTATGGCTATGATAGGAGATCCAACGAAAACCTTATGTGAATGTATATGGTTTCTAATGGAAAATAGAAACTGGAAATACCCTGAAAAATTCAATGAGGAAACAGAATTACATAAAAATTATCATGGAAAGATAAGAAATAATAAATATAATAATATGTCAACTAATACACTTTTAGCTATTTGTGTAGGTATGGGATTAAGCTTAAGGATAACAGAAAAATTATTTGAAAAATCTAATAATAAACTTAATTACTATCAAGATCCTGATAAGACCTATATAAAAATAATGGAGACTATGCCAGGTTTATCAATTACTAATTTTAACTCTATAGTTAGAAGTTTTGGAATCGAAGAATTAGGTACTAAAATAATCGAGTAAACTATGCAACTCGTTGAGTTGGTTTTGAACCCCGAAAGGGGTTCTTTTTTTATGCCCAAATTTAAAAAGTCTTTATATATCCACAAACAAAAGCCAACTCAGTGAGTTGATCGTATGAATTTGAAATCCACTATAGTTAAAAGTGAAGGGGACAACCCTCAAAAATACTAATACGTCTTAAGCTGGCCAGCAGAGACGGCGGAAATATAAATGAATCAATAATAGTCAATGACAGGCTATTAGAGGAATTTATAATCCACCGTGTTATTTCCTATGTGTAATTTTAGGAGATAAATCTGCTGGTTATTTATTTTAGATTCATTAGTTCTCCGCCGTCTCCAAGGACGGGAAACGGAGAGACTAATGAAATTAAAAATTAGATTTGATAAGTATTTTCAATCTATTGATTTAAATGAAAAAGAAACTGAGGAAATGTGGATCAGCTTATCAATAGAAGAAGAGTATGACTCACAAGAAGAAAAAGAAAAATTGATTCAAGAAAAATTCAATGAAGAGTTTAATAAGCCTGAGTTTAACAATTGGAGAAAGCACAACAGACGACTTTCTATGCCAAAGAAGCCTTTTAGAAAAGACGACCAGGAAGAAGACCTTACGGACCATATGGACTATATCTCCGATTACACAGATTTAGAAAATCAAGACAGAAAAGCTGACTATGAATTTTATTGTGAACTACTTCGAAAAAATTTAACTTCCAAGCAAGCAGAAGCTTTTATAGCAATATATCTTGATGGCATAACAACAAGTGAGTATGCAGAAAGCACAGGCACTAGTAAAAGCAATATCTCACATCATTTAGCCACAGCAAAAAAGAAATTAAAAAAGATTTTTCCAAACACCTCAACTTTCCCCTCTTGCCACGGCTAATAGTTAGAGGGCAATACATAAACGCTCTCGGAAAGAGGTGAATACATGAAGCACAACTTGAAAATCAGTGTTTCAAAAAAACCACAGACTGGCGGGATTGTTTCCTGTCGAAACGTCACCATTAGGGAGCGTTTCCTTCGCTTTTTACTTGGTGATAAGCAGAAACTGACCATCCTTGTTCCGGGTGACACCGTACAGGAACTCGCCATCAGTGAGATTAAGGAAGGAGGAATAAGCCATGAGCAAGATCAAGCTACTCCTTGATATGGTTTCCGATATGCGCTCTTTGGCAGACAGCATACAAGCGGTTGCTGATGTAATGGCGGGCAATGAACCTGTCGAAACAAAAGAACCGACTACAACTGTAAAAGAGCCTGAACCAAATAAAAAGGAAATCACTCTAGAGGAAGTCAGAGCAAAACTCGCTGAAAAGAGTCAAGCCGGTCTTACTGCCCAAGTAAGAGAAATAATCCAAAAATACGGTGGCTCTAAATTAAGCGAAGTGGACCCAAAACATTATGCAGATATGTTAAAAGATGCGGAGGTACTTAGGAATGAGTGATCATGCAGTTCTTTCCGCATCAGGCGCCCATAGGTGGCTGAATTGCCTTCCGTCTGCACGATTGGAACTGGAGTTTGTAAATAACGAATCCAGTGCAGCCGCTGAAGGCACCGCCGCCCATGCTCTCTGCGAACATAAACTCAAAAAAGCACTTCACATGAGAAGTAAGCGTCCTGTCTCAGTTTATAACTCCGATGAGATGGAAGAACACAGTGATGCCTATGTGGAATTTGTAATGGAACAGCTTGAGCTGGCAAAGCAGAGCTGCACAGACCCTTTAATACTAATCGAACAGCGTCTTGATTTTTCCTGCTATGTTCCACAGGGATTTGGAACCGGTGACTGCATCATTATTGCCGATAAGAAACTTCACATTATCGATTTCAAGTATGGCATGGGAGTATTGGTGGATGCGGTGGACAATCCACAGATGAAACTGTATGCACTGGGTGCTTTAGAAATTTACGATAGTTTGTACGACATCGAGGAAGTGTCCATGACCATTTTCCAGCCACGCAGAGAGAATGTCAGCACATGGACAATACGGGTAGAGGATTTAAAAGCTTGGGCAGAAAAAGAACTAAAACCAAAGGCAAAAAAAGCTTATGACGGTGAAGGTGAATATCTTCCGGGTGAGTGGTGTACTTTCTGCCGAGCGGCAGTTAAATGCCGTGCTAGGGCCGAGGAAAAACTGAAATTGGCACAATCGGAATTCAAGCTACCTCCACTACTTACGGACTCTGAAATCGAGGAAGTTCTATCTAAACTGTCCGACCTTACGAAATGGGCAAATGAAATCATTGCATATGCCACCGATGCAGCTGTTAATCATGGGAAAGAGTGGCATGGTTTTAAGGTTGTTGAGGGCAGATCTGTCCGCAAATACAAGGATGAAGATGCTGTGGCTGAAGTAGCCAAAGCAAACGGTTATAAAGATATCTTTCGTCAGAGTCTCATCACTCTTACGGAAATGGAAAGGCTGATGGGCAAATCAAAATTTGAGAAGATACTCGGTGATCTTATATACAAGCCACCGGGAAAGCCGACTCTGGTCCCGCTATCGGATAAGCGTCCGGCTATGAACGTATCAAACGCAAAAAACGAATTTAACGAAATAACGGAGGAATGTGAATATGAATAATAAAAACAGAACGAAGGTTATTACTGGTGTAAACACACGTCTCAGCTACTTTCATGGCTGGGAACCGGTATCCATCAATGGTGGGGCAGAAAAGTATAGTGTATCGGTATTAATTCCTAAATCGGATAAGGAAACCATTAATGCCATCAATGCAGCAGTTGATGCAGCTATTGAAGAGGGCATTGCAAAGTTTGGCGGTAAAAAACCAAATAAGGCTGCTATCAAGCTGCCGCTTCGAGATGGTGATGTAGAACGAGATGATGAGGCTTATAAAGGACATTATTTTGTAAATGCCAACAGCACTACTCCGCCTCAGATTGTAGATAAAGCAGTCAAGCCTATTCTGGATCGCAATGAGGTATACAGTGGTTGCTATGCAAGAGTGTCACTTAATTTTTATGCTTTCAATTCTAACGGGAACAAGGGTGTGGCCTGCGGACTTGGTAACATCCAGAAGATTAGAGATGGAGAGCCTTTAGGCAGCAGAACCACAGCGGCTGATGATTTCACCACAATTGAAGATGATGATTTCCTAGCATAACAGCTAAAGTATGAATACAAACGGGGTGGTGGAAGTTGTTCTTCTGTCACCTCGTTTGCATTGGAAAGGGTGTAATACATGAATTCTATTTCAATTGATATTGAAACATTTAGTAGTGCCAATCTTCAAAAATGTGGAGTCTACCGTTATGCCGAGAGTGATGATTTTGAAATTCTATTGTTTGGTTATTCGGTTGATGGCGGTGCAGTTCAGGTGGTCGATCTTGCCTGCGGAGAGAAAATCCCTAATGAAATAATCAATGCTCTTATGGATAATTCCGTTACCAAATGGGCCTTTAATGCTATGTTTGAGCGTGTTTGCCTATCAAAATGGCTTAACCTTACTGATTATCTTGACCCTACATCCTGGAAATGTTCAATGGTATGGTCGGCTTATATGGGACTTCCGCTTTCTCTTGAAGGTGTCGGTGCAGTCTTAGGATTGGAAAAACAAAAATTGACGGAAGGCAAAGACCTCATTAAATATTTCTGTACACCTTGCTCCCCTACTAAATCAAACGGAGGAAGAGTTCGTAATCTGCCAAAACACGATATTGATAAATGGGAGCAGTTTAAAGCATATAACCTCCGTGATGTGGAAGCCGAGATGTCAATACAGCAGAGA